>Ga0209023_10000902_pt1 | contig 42086 bp, 40 predicted proteins | sample LakOneMetagenome_FD_187468 | JGI IMG/M metagenome (GOLD analysis project Ga0209023, IMG submission 187468) | Freshwater and sediment microbial communities from Lake Erie, Canada (SPAdes) (version 2) | ecosystem: Environmental > Aquatic > Freshwater > Lentic | place: Lake Erie, Canada...
CTCTGCCTGCTTCAGGATGGCGATGATTTGGCTGTCGGTGAATCGGGAAGTCTTCATTGCAGAACTTTCAAAAAGCTAACTGAGAAAATTCTACTTTTAAACGCGATCATTTGCAGGGGGGATTACCCACCCAACATGGGCGCGTCCTCAGCGCACTGCATGAGGCGGCAAGCAAGGCCAGTGGCGACCATTGTTCCAGTGCGCGCGACTTGGTCAGGCTATTGCCGCAATGGCTACTCTTCCATTGGGTTCATATGGACACGGCGCTGGCAGCCATCACCGGCTCGATCGAACCGGCCGCAGCGTCCACAACGCCGCCATCGTTCACGCCGGCAGACCGTGCTCCTAGCGCGGCAGCACGGAACCGTCGATGCAAATAACACTGCGCAGCGAGCGGCAGTTATACGGATGCGCCCGGTTTGGCGGGCGCCATCTGGGCTGCAGGGAAGACAAGGACGGGCACGCCGGCGTGTGTCAATACTTTCTGGGTCTCGCTGCCGAGCAGCACGCCCTGCACCCCCTTCCTGCCATGCGAGGCCATGCAAATCAGATCGCAACCTCCATCCTTGGCAGCTTGAACGATCGCTTCGTAGGGATGGTCGTTTATCACCGATAGCGTGGTACAGGCAACGCCGGCTTCCTGAGCAGCGCGCTGGACGAATCCAAGGAATTTGTTTGAGGTCGCTTCACCATATTGTTTATATTGCTCCGCTGTTTCCGTCACCATCTCTGGCGAGTATGCGAACACGTGAAACGCAGGAACGACATAAATGGCTGACATTTTCGCCCCCATTTCCTTGGCCAAGGCAATGCAGCGTTGACTCGCGAACTCGGACATGGCCGAGCCATCGGTCGGCAACAAGATATGTTTGAACATGAGTTTCTCCTTGAGTTGCATGATTTTTACGGAGGACCACGGTTCTGTAGCCACCAGGATGTGCATGGGCCATGCTTGACACCCTACGCTGTCCGCCAATTGGGCTCCGACACCATTGTTGGCCGTGCCCGGGCAGCTAGCGTCATAAAAGAATGATCCAAATCACAAAAGTCGTATGTTTATGTTCAACATCGCCATGGCGACGACGTTTTCCCGCTTCCTTGCCAGCACCTGTCTGAGGGCTGTACGCCATTTTCAGGTCTCCTGTAATACCCACCCGCGTGTCGTTCCAAGCCGCATCGATCTTCCACGACGATTGTTCCACGGCGATAACGAATCAGGCCCGCGTGCTGCAACTTCATTGCCGCCGATGTGATACTTTCGCGGCGTACCCCAAGCATCAGCGAAATCCATTCCTGGGTCGCTCGCAGTTCGTTCGATGCGGACCTGTCCAAGTGCTCCAGCAACCATCGGCAAAGTTGTTGCTCGACCGAGCTGTGCTGGCTGCTCACTGCAACGCGGGAGAGTTGCTGAAACAGGACGTCGGCGTAGCGCAGTAGCAGGCCCGGAAGCGCCCCCCCTTTGCTCGTTGCCTGACGTATCAACGCCGCATCGACACAAAAGGCAATACCTCCGGTTTGAACGACTGCATTGACCGTGAACCTTCCTTCAGAAAAGAGGCCCATTCCAACCACCCCTTCCTTGCCGATCACGGCCAGCTCGGTCATCGCTCCATCATCGCTAGCATGCACGAGGGAAATAATGGCTGTCGTGGGAAAGTAGACGAACTGAACGTCTTCACCTGCTGTCAGCAATCGTTGGCCTACTGCCAGCGAAACACGCTTTAACCCAGTTGCAAGCCACTGATAGTCAGCGCGCGAAAGTGAAGTGAGCACCGCATTCGTTTCGGGCCTGTTGAGGCGCTCGTCCCTTGGAGCCCCGCCATACCGACGCCGGGTGCGCTTGACGGTGCTTCCCGCAGAGCGGGACACTGTGCTTACACGACGATTCATTGATCACCTCAATGATTAAACTGGCCAGGGTTCGGCGCGATCGGGAGCGAGAATTGACTACGCGACAGGAGGCCAGCCTGCCGCTTTGCCCCGTGCTTGATCAATCCCTGCCAATGAGAAAAATGATGACACGAGCAATTATCACCACAATGGCAAGCACGACGAGCGCCATGGCGAACCTGATCATTTGAGACCTTCAAGAGGATGCCTGCCAAAAGAGACTGCCTCCGTTTTAGCCAGACATCACTCGCACGGCGGCAGCGGCGTACCGTCGGCAAAAATTCAACTGGCTGCGCGGGGCGATCGCCACACTTTGGTCGATCTTCCCACACCAAGCACGAGACCCGTCAATAGCAAAACGATGCTGGCCGGTTCCGGAATGACAGCAAATTCGGTCTGGTGCACGTTGTCGTCCGATCCATTGCCACTGACGAAGCGTACCGCACCATTCACGTGTCCTCCGGGGGCGTTATCTTGTTGGACAAAGCCGCCCTGAACCAGGAGCCAATTGTTTCCATATGAGGAAGGTGTCGTACATCCTGCAAACCCAGCCTCTGCCGTTGCTCCGGGTACTTTGCCTTGATCCAAGTTATCACTGGTTCTACCGTTGCAGGCAAAAATATCGATCACGTTTTTTCCGTCAACCAGGAAGGGGAAAAGTTCGGCCATCGTCCAGTTCGATGGCTCGTCACTGAAATTCGGCGCGTTGGCCGATGCACCATCATTGAGCCAACTCCACCCAAGCAGTTTCCGATTCACGTACACGGCAAAATAGTCATCAGCCATCACCGACAGCGCAAACCGATTGAGGGGATCGGCAGGATTGACAGCGCCGGTTCCATAAAAAAACTGTGGATAAGGCAAATTCTTTTGGACATTGAAGGTCTGTTCAAAGATTGCCCGATTCGGGCCTTGGGTAGGTGCGCAGGTCTCGGCACCGCCGCAATTCCACATGTAGTCCGCGTCAAGGCCATAATGATCTGCAGGCATGCCTCCCTGCGTATAGACGACGCCGGGCGTGATCGTCCCGGCATTCGCGAACTGGTCAACGTTTGGCATGACCAAAACGAGCAAGGCAATGAAACGGACAAGATGCTTCTTGCTGCATTCGACTGAAACCATGGCGGTTCTCCTTTAAATGCGCCCCGAGGGCTAACACCGGTCAAGTATGCGGCCGTTCTGTTGCCAGGTCGCGTGCGCGATGACCGGTACGATGATGCTTTCACCAGTAATTGGTGGCAGCGAAGAAATTTCTTTGGACATTGATACTGTGGTTCCTGCATGCACGATGCCAGCCATTCTAAGCGGCCCTCCTACCTCGAGCGGCGGAGATATCTGATCTGCATCACACCAATGAAGATTTCTGCGACAGCGATCCGAGTGCTGCGCCACAGGCCGAACGCCAACCCCGGGATGGTTGGATGTGTCGGCCGGCACTTTGATTTTTCGCACACATCCGCATTTGCAAACGTGCCGCTGGGGACTGGCTCTAATCGAGTTCGGTCGCCTCGGTGCTCCCGCCCGCAATCAGCAGCTGCAAGCCGGGCTTGTCGAAAATAGTAATGTCGCGATCAATAAAATCGATCAATCCGGCCTGCTGCAGCTTGCGCAACGCGCGGCTGATGCTTGCCGGGCTGAGCGCAAGATAACCGGCGATGTCCTGCCGCTCCATGCTCAGGCGAAAGCGGCGACCCGACAAGCCGCAAAGTTGATGGCGATCCCCAAGATCTAGAAAAAAATGTGCCAGTCGACTTTCGGCGCCATTGTTGCGCAACACAAGAGCAGCACGTTGCTCCCGTGCCAGTTCTTTGCTGATGAGAAGTTGCATCGTGAGGGGATGCGCGTACAGGCCAGCGACGGAGATCACGCAAACGGCGCTGTCCTCCAGCGCGGTCAGCTGATACGTGTGGCGTTCCAGACCGATTGTATCGAGCGCGACGAAGTCGCCCCTTAAGCGGAAGCCGAAAATTTGCTCTCGCCCCTGCGCGTCAACCTGGCTACACTTGAATGAGCCGTACAGAGTCGCAAAGACGTGTGTACCGGCCACGTCGCCGGCGCAAAACACAGTTGCGCCGCGCGGTACCGTCAGCCGCTCTGCAGTGCCTCGCCACGGTTCGCACATGATTGACGTGGCCGATCCCGGGCATTCCTTTAGCAAGGGACAATGCCCACCGCGAGGCGTCGCACGCAAACGCTGCACCGGCAAGAAAATACTGGACGAAGAATGATGCATTCGGCTCTCCAGGTTTGAATGGGGAAATCAGCTGACGATCTTAAGCGCTGGAACGCGCTTCGCGCACTGAGCGCGCCTGACAGGTAAAGCAAGTGTTGCAGCTTCGGCGCGCGCCCTGTTGGGCAGGGGCCTGGAAAACGCAATCGGATACGGCCTGGCGCCCGCGGCTCGGTAGTCCAGTGCGAGCGGCGATTTACCCGCCTTTTCCGCCACAGGGACTGCACGGAGGCCTGAAATATCGACAATCATTACATGCCGATGCGAAATGGTCACACAACCTGATTGTTGTAGCCGGGTCAGGATACGGCTGACCGTCTCGCCGGAGAGGCTAAGGTAATGTCCGATATCGGCACGAGACATCGCCAATGCAAGCAATTCACCCGACTCACCGCGCCGCATCTGCTCGTCGCGCTGCATCAGGAGGAATTGGCTCAGCTTATTCGTTGCATCACGTTCGTAAAGGGCCAGGTGCACGCTGTGCTCTCTGGCCAGCTCGCGACTCATCAGGGCGTTCAGTTCGCGCGCCAATGCTTCCTCGCGCAGCGCCCCGACGACCAAGCGCGCGTGAGAGAACTCGCAAATCACGGCATCCGTCAGCGCGACGACACTGATACGATGATGAGAGCGACCGAGCACATCCAAACCCAAGAAGTCACCAGCGCGGCGAAAACCGATGACGCGCGTTTTCCCGCTCTCGTCAACGTCGTAAAGCTTGAACTGTCCCGTCTTCACTGCATACAGATGATCGCGCACGGGATCCCCTACGCGATACAGATGCTCGCCGCGAAGCAAGGAGTGGCGCCACTGAACCTGCTGGCTGACTGCCTCACATTGATGCTTGTCGAGCCCACCAGGCAGACAAATCGACCGCGACGCACAAACATCGCAGCTGTCATTGGCCTGCCGGCGCATTGCCTCCACACGTGCCTTGGTCTGCATGAGAAACTCCTGGCTGATGCGCCGATAGGTCGGCCCCGCGTGAACGGGGACTCCGACGCAGTCTGGTCAAACGACTAGGTTGTCATTAATTCATCTTAAGATCATTTCTGGCACCCTGCAATTGATCTAGATCAAAAACATAACCATGAGTGGATAAAATGAACGGACTTGTGGTGTCCCAATCAAGGGATTGATGCCACTAAAAAACCAAGAAATTGCCGCGCGGCACCTCGATGCAAGCGCCGGGACGGGGAGATCGACCGCAAAAGACACCAGGCGCGACGCGAATTGCCGCCTGGAGATGCGATGGCGGGATCGGGCAACGCTGCCGCGCTAGCCGTGGCGCGAGCGTCGTTGAAATAATTCGAGCAGGCGTTCGACCAGCGCACGCTGGTCGGGATCAAGCCGTCTGTATGCAAACAGCAGCTGCCTTTCTCCATCGCTGATCTGTGCGTCTGTGCGCGTTGGATGGTCCTGCTCCGGTTGATCTCCATCGAAACGCAACCATGCCGCATTGACGCCGAGCCAATCGGCGAGCGCCATCACCTTTCCCTGCGTTGGGATGGCATCGCCCTTCAGCCATTTACGTACGGCATGCACACTGACCGCATGCTGCGGATACTGACGGCCAAAGCGCTGGGTGATGCGAGCCGCACTCTCGTTCTGATAGCCCGCATCGTCCAACGCTTCCCGAAGTCGCTGGGCAAACTGTTCCTGCTCGGAAGTGCGAATCACCATCATTAAGAATTGCTTCCCGCTTGGCAGCGACCGCGCACGCCGCGTCTTGCACCAGTCATCGTCTGCACCCGGCTACCCGTGGCCGCCACCTGGCGCTGGCGCGACCAAGGCAAGACAGCGGCAGCGCAGCCCGCCTTGTTGCACACAATCTGAAATACGCTGATCCAATCTTGTTCGAACGCGTAACTGCAACCGGCAAGGTAGACTTGCCAGATGCGATAGCGCTGCTCGCCCCCAAGCGCGCGGACCTGTTCGCTGTTCGCCTCCAGATTGTCAGACCAGATGGCGCAGGTGCGGGCGTAATGGCGACGCAGGTTCTCCACATCGCTCACTTCGAGCCCCGCTTCCTGCATCGTCTTAAGAATATAGCCAAGATGAGCCAGTTCGCCATGCGGAAACACGTATTTGCTAATAAAGGCGCCGCCCCCATAGGGCGCTTCCCCGTTTTCCGGATCGGTGGTGGTGATGCCGTGATTCATCACGACTCCATCAGGCGCCAACAGTCTGTTTATTGTCGAAAAATACTCCCGTAGATGCAGCAGGCCCACATGCTCGAACATACCGACACTGGTGATACGATCAAACTGGCCGCGCACCTCGCGGTAATCCATGAGCCGGATGTCGACAAGATGGGACAATCCGGCTTGCTGCACGCGCTCCCTGGCGTGATCGAATTGATTCATTGAGAGCGTGACGCCCACGCAACGTACGCCGAAGCACTGCGCCGCCCGTATAACCAAGGCGCCCCAGCCGCAACCGATATCGAGCAAGGTGTGATGCTGCCGCAAGCCGATCTTGTGCAAAATGAGATCGATTTTTTTCATCTGGGCCGTCGCGAGGTCTTCGTTGCCGTTCTCGAAATAGGCGCACGAATACACCAGTTCGGCATCGAGAAACTGTTGATAGAAGGCATTTGAAACGTCGTAATGATAGCGAACCGCTTCGGCATCGGCCTTTCTGCTGTGTATCACGCTGTGAGCCACCCGCGCAAACCGCCCCTCGGGCTTGAGCGTCGTTCGCGCCAGCGCATTGACCACGGCGATCATATCGCGCGCCGCCCCCTGGATCTCAATAACGCCTTCAACGTAGGCAGTACCGAGTCCGCAAAGCGACGGCACCAGCAAGTGGCGTGCAGCCGACACGCAAGGAAGGCGCACGATGACACGTGGCGGGGCCTGTGAAAAGTCGATCTGCGTGCCGTCCCATAGCAGCAGCCGCAATGGCAGCGAGATCTGGGCGCGGATATCGGCGACCCAATCATTCAGTTGTCGTAGGATAAACATGGTCAAGCAATTGTGCGATCCTGCAGGAATACTCGCAATCCTAGAATATGACGGCGATCAAGCGCGCGTGCGACCGGGCAGCAAGCTTGACTAGACTGGAGCGCCATGAAGGTACAACAAAAGGGAAGTGGGCGGCCGCAACCGGCCATACGCCACGCGACACCGTGCAATCCTGGACACGGCGGGCGAAAGGTCCGCAATCGTCCAGGGCACGTAAAGTGATTGTCCGCATCGAGAATCCGGCGCGCTTGCCGGCGCGTTGTCGCAGGATGATATGGCGAAGACCACCATTGCTGTGGCTGATGACGCACCGCCCTGACAGTGCCGCGCAGTACCTGGACGCGCGATAACAAATAACGCTCACCCCTCCGCGATGCGCCCATCGACCAGATCGACGATACGATCACAGCGGCGCGCCAGTTCGAGGTTGTGGGTTACCAACAAGAACGTAGTGCCCTGCGTCGCGTTCACGCGCCGCATCAGCTCGAAAACGGCATTGGCAGCGGCCGTGTCCAGATTGCCCGTCGGCTCGTCTGCCAGCACCAGCGGTGGGTTCAGGGCCAGGGCACGGGCGATTGCCACGCGTTGCTGCTGCCCCCCGGACAATGCGCCGGCCTTGTGGCCAGCCCAGGGGGCCAGGCCGACCTGCTCGAGCAACGCCATGGCGCCGTCGCGCATAGCCCGGTCGGGACTGCCGCGCGCCAGCAATGCGGGCATCATGACATTTTCCAACGCAGTAAAGGCCGTGAGCAGATAGTGATATTGAAATACGAAGCCGATACTGTGGCCGCGTAGCAGCGTCAGCGCCGCCTCGTCCAGGGTTCCGGCATTGCGCCCATCGATCCAGAGTTCTCCGCTGGTGGGCCGATCAAGCAGGCCGACGATATTGAGCAGCGTACTCTTGCCCGATCCGGACGGGCCCATCAAAGCGACAAATTCGCCTTGGGCAAGGCGCAGAGACACGCCGTGCAATACTTCAGTGGCAGCGGGAGTACCCACGCCATACGTCTTGCTGACAGCGCGCATATAAAGCACATCAGCCACGAATTGCCTCCACTGGCTGCAGGCGGGCGGCGCGCAATGCCGGCGCGACAGCAGCGAGCACGCCGGTCGCGGTGGCCACGAGCGCAGCGAGCCAATACAGGCCGGCGCCAATGTCGATCGCAAACATGGGTGTACCGTCCGGATTTTTTGCGACAAACCGCCAGCCGGCCAACAGCACGCTCGCCAGCGCCGAGCCCACCACCGAACCGAGCAGGCCGACAATGGCGCCCTGCAGTAGAAATACCCGGAGGATCTGGCCGCGCGAGCCGCCCATCGCGCGCAAGATGCCGATCTCCTTCGAGCGCTGCACCACGGATACCACCAGTACGCTGGCAATGCCCGCGGCGACCGAGAGGCCGACAAATAGGCGTATCAACTCGCTGGTAAACCGCTGTGCGTTAAGCCCCAGAAAAAACTGGTTATTTGTAGCAATCCAGCTCAAAGCATCCAGTCCGGTTTGCGCTGCTACCGCGCTGGCGATGCTCTCCGCCTGAAACGGATCAATCACGGTCAACTGGATGGCCGACACGGCGCCAGGCAGCTGCTGCAGGTTCTGCGCGGTCGACAACTGGACATAGACTGCGCGCTGGTTGGCCCCTCGACTGCCCAGATCGACCAGGCCGCTGATATTGAGGATGACGCTGGCGCCGCTTGCCGCCACCAGGCGCAGTCGATCACCCGGCACAACGCCGAGGTCGCCGGCCAGCTGCTGGCCGATCAGCATATCGGAATTGGTAATAGAGTAGCGTCCGGCTACCACTTTCTCCCGCAACGGGACAATGCGCGCATACGCATCGGGCTCTATGCCGGTCATCGACACGGCCTGATTGGTCGCGCCGCGCACCACGAACGCCGGCCCGGTGACAATCGCCGCCACAGCGTCGACGTCACTGCGCATGAGCATCTCATCGCGTACCTTTTGCCACTGATCGATCGTCGCGGGGCGCTGTTGCGGCGTCTGCAACCGGCTCATGGTCGTGCTGGTCGGCGGACGAAGCGGACGCGCGGCATCCTTGGGTCGCTCAAGCACGATGTGCGGTTGGGAGCTGAGCAGCCGCCGGAACAGGTTCATCTGCATGCCGTCGAGCAAGGCCGACATAAAGACGATCACTGCCACACCGATTGCCGCGCCGGTGATGATGAACAGGGATTGCATCCTGCCCTCGCGCAGGAAACGGGTCGCGACGATCCACTCGAAAGGCATGCTCACTCCCCTTAGTTCGGACGCGATGGTGCTGCGCGCGCGGGCACGGCCCGCACCCGCATCTTCTCGCGCAGGCCGGCGCCAGCGTTGGCTACGACCTGATCGGAAGGATGGAGGCCGGCCACCACTTCGGTACTCCCCGCGCCGTTGGCGCCCAGCACCACCGGCTGGCGCTGCAGGTGCCGGCCTACGACCTTGAACACCCAAGGCGAACCACCGGCGCTTTCGTGCAGCGCCTCCGTGGGGATAACGGACGCGTCAGGGCGGCGTGCCACTTCCAGTTCGATTGACACCGTCATATCCTGGCGCAGGTAGGCCGGAGGCTGGTCGACGTCGAATTTGACCTGCACCGAACCGCGCTGAGGGTCCACCGCCGGATTGATGAATGCGAGCCGCGCTTCGAAGCGTCCTCCCGGATAGGCGTCCGCCGACGCCAGCGCCGGCTGGCCGACATGGATCAACGCGATGTTTTTTTCATCGATCTGTGCCACGAGCTGGGTGCGTTCCTGCGGCGAAAGTACCATCAGAACTTTGCCGGGCTGGACGATATCGCCGCGTTCGACGTTACGCGTAATAAGTACCCCGTCGACCGGCGCCGCGATGATTGTATAGCCCAGCTTGACCTGGGCGATGCGCAATGCGGCGCGTGCCTGGCCGAGCGAGGCTTGAGCCAGCAGGACATCGGCACCGTCGGCAGCCATCCCATCGGCCAGTACCCTGGCACTGCGATCCTGGCTTTCGGCCACGCTGAGACTGCGCCGCGCCTCGTCCAGCACGGCCTGGCCGACATAGCCGCGCGCGAACAAGGCATTGCTGCGCTCGAATTGATTCTGTGCGTTGCGTAAGTTGGCTGTCGCCTGAAGCAGCGCCTGTTGCGCGACCGGAGAGCTGACTTCCTTCAATTGCTGCAGCCGGGCCGCCGCCTGCGCGACGGCCGCCCGGGCCTGCGCGACCGCTGCAAGCGCCTCGGCGTTGTCAAGCTCAATGAGGTGTTGGCCCGTTCTCACCGTCTGCCCCTCGGCGACCGGCAGTGACGCCACAGCACCGCTGACCTGACTGCCGATGTCGACACGTAGAGGCGATTCGACACGGCCGCTGGCCACAACGGTCTGCAGCAGTTCATGCCGCACGACCTGCACCACTTCCACCTGAGGGCCAAACAGGGCAGCACGTGCGCCCCACCCTCCCGCAGACAGAGCAGCCAACCCCAGCAACGCATAACGCCATTTGCGCCACTTGCGGTCGAGTAAGCCGGTAAGCGCCATTGCATACCTCGCATCGGGAAATTGGAGCCAGTCTGCGCGGCACGCCGGCAAATTTCATTGATCTGCATCAAACTGCAACATGTCGATCCAAAGGCAGTCGATTCTGGTGCACTAGCGGCGCCATCGTGCTCGCGGCCATCGTGATCTCTGCCGCTGTCGAAGCGGCATAGGACGATGCCAGCCGGATCGTGTCCGGCCGCCCGCCCGAGGGAGTTGCCTGGGCTCGACAGTCTTGTCAGGAAGTTGCGTCAACGGTCGAGATTTTCGTCAACGGCCACACTTAAAGCCAGGGCCAGTTGCGCAACGTCTCCGGATTTAGCAGCACAGCTTGCACTTGATTTCTGCCATGCTTTTTGGCGGCGTACAGTTGAGTATCGGCCAGTCTGACGATCTGTTCATTTGACAATTCCAAGGCAGAATTTGCAGTGGCGGCACCGATGCTAACGGTCACCAACTTGGTGGCGCCAGCGACGTCGTGTTCAATCGCCAGGCTGGCAATTTCGTGCTGAATCTGTTGGGCAATTGAAACGGCACCATCCTGATTGGTCATCGGTAAAATGCAGGCGAATTCCTCGCCACCATAGCGTGCGGCAAGATCGGTCGTGCGAGTCATGACCCGTCCTATCGCATTGGCAATCTGCTGCAGGCAGGCGTCTCCCGCGACATGGCCATATCGGTCGTTGTATTGCTTGAAGAAATCAATATCAATCAGGAGCAGCGACAGTTCAGTCCCAGACCTGATGTGGACATGAAGATCCTGTGCGAGGACTTCATCAAAATGACGCCGGTTCGCCAGGCCGGTAAGACCGTCTTGCCTTGCCATGTTTGAGAGCTGCTGATGAATCGCACGCTGCAGCGTGACATCACGAATGACACCGACGTATAGCTTTTCCTCCAATGCGCCGATTCTGTTGACGTACAGGTCGATAGGGATGCGCTGGCCGTCCGATTTCAATCCCGTCAGCTCTCTCTCCTGCGACAGTGCAATCGCGAGGGAGGCCGGCGCCGGATCTGCCGAACCGGAAATCAAACTGGCGGCGGGTGTGCATTGCAAGAGGCGCAACAGATTCTTTCCAATTACCTCATCATGCAGGTAGCCCAACATGCGCAGGCCAGCCGGGTTCATCGACAAGATCGTCCAGTCTTCTTCGAAGGTGACGATGGCATCGTGCACGCTGTCCAATACTGCACTGAGGCGCTCTTGCACCTTCACGGTCTGGAATTCTGCCAATTTTAGTGGCGTGATGTCACTCACCAGGACGGAGAAGCCCGCGACACTTCCCCTGTTATCGAAGTCTGGCACATAGTTGGCCAAGGTATAACCGATACTGCCGTCGGCCTTGGTCAGGGTGCGCTCGAAACGTTGCGCTTTTCCAGCCAGCGCCCCACGGATATACGGCTCATTGAGTCGGAACAGCTCGTCTCCCAGCACCTGCGGCATGGTCTTGCCAATGAGGGCTTCGGGCGCCATGCCGAACCATTCAAGATAGGCCCGGTTCGCGTGCCGGCAGCACAACTTGCTATCCCAGTAAGCCACCATCGCAGGGGCTGCATCAATGATCGTCTTGAGTAAACGATTTTGATCAAGCAACCTGACATCACATTTCTCATTCTCAGGCGGCATACGAGACTCCACATCGATTGACCACGCCAAATTTGTGGCATTACGATGATAGAAGCTTTTCGATCAGACCATCTCGCCACCCTGTGATTTAGATCAATCCTGATGGGTTCGGGAAATTGCAGGAACGGTAACGAAGCATTCCCTGAAGGAGCAGTCAAGTTCGCCGCATCCATGCAACAACATCTTCAAGCGGCGACGAGTGAGAATGCGAATCAGCGGCTCGTTGGCGGGCATGGCAAAGCTGCCGGGCAATGCGACAGGCGTGATCGCGGCGCGGGGCGGCAATATCGCCGAACTCCGAGGCGCGAGTGGCGCGCCGACGCCGAGACTGAGCGCGCGGGCGAGGCCGCGCCGGTCGCTTGCCCGGAATCGCCGGCGAGTGTACCAATGCAAACTTCCGGTGCGAAGTGAATCAAGTGATGAGAATGAAAAATGAAGTCACTTAACGAAAAAACCAGCGTTCCGATAGGAACGCTGGCTTCTTTGAGAGCGCTCAAGTAAACAAACCTTGAGGATGCTAATCTGGAGGCGAGGACGGGAATCGAACCCGTCTATAGGTTACAGCAATAGGTCATATGCCGTCAAACAATCACCCCGCCGAGAATCAACACTTCATGAAGCGAGTCACTATCGCGCAGTACGAACAATACGTCCATGCCTCGCTCGCGGGCTAGTGCAAGGCCCTCGCTCTCTCCCAATACGAGCAATGCCGTCGCCCAAGCATCGGCGAGCATGCATGTGGACGCGAGTACAGTCACCGCTGCAAGTCGGTTCGACAACGGTTGTTGCATGGTCGGGTTCATCGTGTGCGCGTAGCGCTTACCGTCAATTTCAACCCAACGACGGTAATCGCCTGAGGTGGCGATTGCCACCTCCTTGAGTTCCATCACGCCGGACACTTCGCGCACGCCATAGGTCGGTTTCTCGATCGCAACGGTCCACGCTTCACCGCCGGGCTTGCTTCCGCGCGCACGCATTTCCCCATCAATACCCACCAGATAACTCGCTATTCCCCAACCGTCGAGGCAATATGCGAGTTGATCGACTCCGTAGCCCTTGGCGATACCAGAAAGGTCAATGGCAATCGGTGCGCGCTTGAGCACTTGCTGCCGTGCGCTGTCGACCTCCAATCTTTCGGAGGCCGGCCTGCTGCTCGATCCCTGCGGTGCTATCATCGGCGAAGTCGGCGTGTCTTGCGAGGGGCCAAAACCCCATGCGTCCACCAAAGCCCCAACGCCCATGTCGAAGGCGCCATGCGATTGCACGCCGATCTTCACAGCCGTGGCGAGGACCTCGGTCAGTTCCGTCGGAACGTCTATCCAGGTATGCTCTGGCGCCGCGTTAAGTCGGCACAGATCCGACGCCGGCTTCCACGTCGACATTTGTCGGTCGACCTTGTCCACGGCGGCAAACAGGGCTGCGCCGATCGCGGCCGCGTCCGTCCCCTCGGGCGCGTAGAAAATGGCCGTGTAGCGCGTACCCATCGTCTCGCCGTTCAGGCTGAAACGCCGCAGAGTGGGCGGCGGGGACCGGTCAGAATACGTCTTCACGGTACCTGCCGCTGGCCTTGAGTTGCTGCACGCTCATGTGTAGCGGGGCAAGGAGATCGTCGAGCGCCTGCCTGACACTACCGGCCATGGCGCTACTGCCGCAAACGAGTATCTGGCCACCGTTGTCGATCAGCGTGCGCATGTTGTCGGCATCATCCATCAGGCGATTCTGCACGCGTTTACCGTTTGCAACGCGTGAGAAGGCCGTGTGCAGCTGCGTCAGTCGCCTGTCAGCCAGATAATCTCGCAGTTCGGGTTCGTACAGAAAATCGGATTCGGGGTCGCGACCGCCCCAGTACAAGTACATCGGATGCTTGCCGGTATTGTTGCGGATGAATCCTGCGAGCGGGCCGATGCCGGTGCCGGCGCCGATCAGGATTACCGGTGCCTTGCCGGACGCCGGCCGGAAATGTGGATTGGGCTGGATAAATGCCGCGATGCAATCGCCCGGCCGAAGGCCATGCAGGTAGGTCGAACAAACGCCTCCTGGCTGCTTACGCACGCAGATCTCGAGGATGCCGTCACGGGCGCCGCTCGCCAGCGAATAGAATCGGGGCATCGGACTGCCTGGCGCGATGATGCCGACCAAGTCGCCGGCGTCGAATCTTGGCATCCGGCGCCGCCCAAAAAAGCGGGCAAGCAGTTGCGCAGATTCGTGCGCTGGAGCGACGGTAAAGCGCAACACGACAGTCGATTCGCGCTCCTCGCGGCCGTAATCGACGCGTTCCTGCAGCCACAGGGAAAACATGCGCGGATGAGCCGGCGCGTGCTCGAGTCTGAGTTCCATCCCGAGGTGCTTGCCAACGATGACTCCCCATTGGGCAAATTCCTGCGTCGACTGACGGTCGATGGTGGTGAGGTCCAGCGCACGCCGCCACCCGTGCGCGAGCAGCGCTGCATCGACATCCTTGGCGAACTGGCAGAATTTCGGAAACTGGCGGTCGCCAAAACCGAGCACTGCATATCCGGCCGCCTGATTCGGCGGCACACGTGCGAGCAGCGCAAGGAATTGGTTGGCCGAAGCGGGGGCGTCACCGTCGCCATAGGTTGCCGTCAATAGAAAAATATTGCGGGCAACGTTGTAACGGGAGGGCAGCTGATTCATCGGTGCTGTGTGTACCTGCTGACCGGCCTTGCGCAGGCCGTCATGGAGCACACGGGCGAATCCCCAAGTACTGTTGTTTTCGCTACCCACCAGGATGATCGTCTCGGCTGATTGCGCAGCGACATTGGCCGGAATACGGGGCTTAGCGCGCTGGCGCTGCCACCATACGCTCATACCCGTGACGGCAAGCCACGGGGCGCCGAGCGCGCACAAGCCTAGCATGAGGCCCAGCCACCACAAGCCTTCGCCCGTATGCAGCTGATAAACCAGTTCATACACTTCACGCACGCTGCTGTGTGCCCGATAGGAAAGCGCCGTACCGGTCGATTGGTCGACGTAAGCATCTCCCTGTACGGTCCTGAGCGTGTAGACGGCGGACCGGTCGCCTGCGATTGGAAAGACCAGTTCGCGCAAGTCGGCAAGCTCGGCCGCCATCAGCGCTGGCATGTCGGATACCGGCGCTGGTGGCCCGCCAGATGTGGTGGCGGGAAAATCCGGTTCGGCCTGCATGCCGTCGGAAATAAAGCCGAAGGTTGCCGCCGACATGTAGATGCCGGTAAGCGCCGACATCAGCAGGCCAGCAACGGCAAATCGGCCGCCCGCTGCATGCCAGCGTTGGCTGCGGCTACCGTGCAGTGGACGAATTACTTGGCGCCATCCGCCGACGCGCTTGATCAGCAACCACGTGCCTGAAACGCAGAGCACCAGCATCGCCAGTGCGGTGGTTCCCGATACGACGCGACCTGGAGTATCGAGGAGCAAGGACCTGTGCAGTTTTTTGACCCAGCGCGAGAAGACAGACGGGACATAGTGGGCGATAGCCTGGCCACTCGCAGGATCGACTCTGTCAGCTGCGGCGCCGCTTGGCGCACTGTAATAAACAATGAGCGATCCCGAAGGAGTGCGCTGGATCTGTTCGGCACTGGGGTAGTGGCGAACCACCCGGCCTGCCAGTTCGGCCACGCTGACGCCGACCGGCTGGCTCGTACCGAGCCGGTCGAGTGCCGGATCGATCGACAATAGTGCGCCAGTGATCCCCAGAAGTACAACGAGCAACGCGCTTAGCAAGCCGGCAAGGGAATGAAGCTGACGCAACATGTCGTTGGTGCTACAGGTCGTAGGTGAAAGACTTGATATATCCGCGTCCCTTTACCGGCTTGCCTCCACCCTGCTTTGTCAACGCTGCGCGCGCGTCGGCAGGGTTGTCGCGGCCGTCCTCGACTGCGCTGTCAACACGTATTTCGTAGCCGGAATCGATCAGGGTGTCGGCGACGTCCACCGTGATCTTGAGTGTCTTCCCACTTCCGACGCTCGCGCCGCTGAGGCCGTCAATTTCACGTGGGCTGAGTCCGCTGCCGCGCGCCCAGTCACTCATGTGTTTGTAATATTTCACCTTAGTTCCGGCAACCCACAGTGTTTTCTTGTACTTGCCGGCAGCGTCGGTGAGATAGAACGCGAGGTAGGCGCCGTTACCGCCATAGCTTTGCAGTTGCGTCGTAAGCACGACAGGGCGCGCGTGGACCAGTCCGGGCAGCGCCAAAGCCCCCACCAGGCAGGTACCCGCTATGATTGTTTTCATTGAATACTTCCTTTCGTTGTAGGGCCGGTCCGTTCGCCGCGGTTCTCCTTTGCTTGCACAGGTCCGGCATAGTCGGAGGCGTCGCCGTTTGGTCCAAACTCCACCTCCAGACTGCGCATGCGCAGCGAGGCCGGCGCGTACTTGGCCTTGACCTTGTTGCCCAGTCGGTCGGTCCCTCTGACCTCGTAACAGCCGTCGTCCACCTTGATGCGCTGGACTGTCCAGCCACGCCGTTCGACCTCCTGCCGCAGAAGTTCACGTGGCTTCCACTCGGAAATGGGATCTGTACAATCGTTGTCGGCAAACGCCGAGCCGCTGGTCGCCAAGGCAGCAAGCGCGGCAATTGCCGCGCACCTACGAACTAGGGTCATCGTTTTCTCCTCGTGCGAGACTTACGTCTTGTGTAGCACGAATGCGCCAGCTGGGCTTTTAAAAAAGTCGATTCCCTGGACGATAGGCGCGTTCTTGCCTTGCCGTCCAACATAATTGACATGAATTGTCATCACAAGGCCGAACTCATCCTTTCCGGCAATTTCATTTTCCACAGCCGAAATCATTTGAGCCGCTTCACTCTCGCGCGCAGCCGTCGTCGTGCCAGCGGCTTTGATGATGGCGGTAATTGTGATTTGGTGGGCCGCTGTCGATACTCGAATGGATGAATTCGGGTATCCCCCAGCGCGGGCGGTCAATTCCTGCAGCTTCGGAATTGACGCTGTTTGACGTTTTATCAGCATGGCATCGGCAGCTGTATCCGCGCTCCACGCGGGGGTGCCCGCGCTGACTGCGGCTATCGCGAACATGGCGACTGCAACACAATATTTTTTCATAAGTTCAGTGTGATCAGGCATAGGATTGTTAAATGCACGGCATAAAGGACGCGGCAAATGACCACGCCAGTCCCGCTACGAGAGAAAATTGCAACTTGTTAATTCCGACTATAGGCCGATTAAAACCAAAAAAATATGATGCACATCAAAACTGGTGGACATCATTTTTTTGAAAATTAGCGCCTTGCCCCCGTGCTAGACTGAATAGTAGCCAGCTCGGTGCCGGCTGATGGAGAGAATAGTGAACGATTTAGGCGACTTAATTGACGACCCGGAAGACACCCGGCACAGCGCGGCCGAACGTTCGGCCGCCTCCTCGCGCAGCACCTGGGTCAGCGTCGCCGTCAACGTTGCGCTGAGCAGCGTGCAGATTTCTGTGGGCGTGCTCGCAAAATCGCAGGGGCTGATTGCCGATGGCATTCACTCACTGTCCGACCTGATCGCCGATTTTGTGGTGCTGTTTGCCAGCCATCATGGCGCCAAGCAAGCCGATGCCGACCACCCCTACGGCCACCAGCGTTTCGAAAATGCCGCATCGATGGTGGTCGGCGCACTGCTGTTGGCCGTTGGTGCGGGCATGGGGTGGGCGGCCATAGGCAAATTGGAAAACCCGGAAAGTATTCCGGTCGTGCACGCCGCAGCACTGGCAGTCGCTGCAACGGCTTTAGTGGCGAAGGAAGTTTTGTTCCGCTACATGCTGAAGATCGCCACCAAGATCAAGTCAAGCATGCTCGTCGCCAATGCCTGGCATGCGCGCTCGGATGCTGCCTCGTCGCTGGTGGTTGGCATCGGCATCGCCGGCAACCTGGCCGGCTATCGGCTTCTCGATCCCATCGCCGCACTCATCGTCGGGCTGATGATCGCGAAAATGGGCTGGGGATTTGCATGGGATGCGCTGCACGAATTGATGGATCGTGGTATTGATGAACAGGAGGTTGCAGCCATCACGAGCACGTTGGCCGGCACTCCCGGAGTGATGGGCGTGCACGACGTACGTACCCGCAAGATGGGCGATATGATCGTCGTCGATGCCCATATCGAGGTAGATGCAATGATCCCAGTCGAAGCCGGCCATGACATCGCTGTTGCTGCACGGCGCAGCGTGATGGAGCGGCACCGCGTGCTGTCGCTGATGACACATGTCGATCCATGGCGCCGCCCCGATCTGGATCATGTCGGCGAGACGGTGCCGATAACGGGCGGGGCCTCGGCATCATGAATGCCTCTGTATCCGCTGACGGTGGTCTTACCGAAGCGGAGGCCCTTCGCCGCCTGCAGCAAGACGGGCCAAATGAACTGCCGTCGTCGAAGCAGCGAACGCTGCTGCGCCTGTTGGTGGAGGTGATATCCGAACCGATGTTCCTGTTGTTGGTGGCCTGTGGCGTGATCTACCTCCTTCTGGGTGATCGCGGAGAAGCGCTGATGCTGCTCGGCTTCGTGTTTATCGTCATTGGAATCACATTTTTTCAACAGCGGCGCGCAGAAAATGCCTTGGCTGCGCTGCGGGATCTATCCAGTCCGACTGCTTTGGTGGTGCGTGATGGCGTTGTGCGGACGATTTCCGCAGGTGCCCTGGTATGCGGGGACATCGTATTGATTTCTGAGGGCAATCGGGTCCCGGCCGATATGCGCTTGGTCGATTCATCGAATCTGACGGTTGACGAATCGATGCTGACGGGTGAATCTGCAACTATTCCAAAATTTGTCGGCGTGGCAGACGAGGTACAACTGGAATCCCCAGGCACGGAATCTCGATCCCATGTCTTTTCAGGTACCCTGGTCACGCAAGGGACCGCGCGCGGCCAAGTTGTCGCCACGGGTGTGCGCAGCGCGCTTGGACGGATCGGCGCATCGCTCGCAGCCATCAGCACTGATCCGACACCAATTCAGCGCGAAACGCGAGGGGTTGTGAAGCGGGTGGCAATGGTTGGACTGGTGATGGCGGCGTTCTTGGCTTTGCTGTACTGGTACCGGCGCGGCGATTGGCTGCATGGGATGCTCGCTGGTTTGACCTTCGCGATGGCGATCCTGCCGGAAGAGCTGCCGGTAGTGTTGACCATTTTCCTCGGTTTGGGTGCATGGAGACTCGCGCGCGAAAACGTGCTGGCGCGGCGTATCCCGGCGATCGAGCTACTCGGCGCAACCACATTGCTATGCGTAGATAAGACCGGTACCTTGACCATGAATCGCATGGCAGTTCGGACAATTTGGACCGAAGCCGCGACATTCGATACCGCCACTGCAGAAAATAAACCATTGGATGAGTCATTGCATGGCGTGCTTGAGTTTGCAGTGCTGGCAAGCCATCGACGTGCGTTCGATCCGATGGAGTCCGCCATCAGCGATTCGGGTCGACGCTTGCTCGCAAATACTGAGCACCTGCACAATAACTGGACGCTGCTAAGCGACTATCCCCTGTCGAAGGAAATGCTCGCGATGTCACGCGTTTGGCAATCGCCTGACTTGCGAGCAAGAATGATCGCCGCGAAGGGTGCTCCTGAATCTATCATCGATTTATGTCATCTCGACACCGTCCGTAGCAGAATAATTACGCAGCAAGTGGAACGAATGGCTGAAAAAGGGCTGCGCGTGCTGGGCGTAGCGCGCGCAGTCTTCGATCAATCCACCTTGCCGGGCAGCCAACATGAATTTGATTTCGAGTTCCTTGGACTGGTGGCACTAGAAGATCCGGTGCGCCCAGATGTCCCAGCTGCAATCGCCCAATGCCGTTTGGCAGGGATTCGCGTCGTCATGATTACAGGCGATCATCCTGCGACTGCGATTTCAATAGCACGGCAGGCGGGCCTTGTCTCTGAGGGCAGCGCCATCACCGGAGCGGAGCTCGCCGCCATGAGTGCCGTAGAGCTCGCAGATCGACTCGCGGACACCGACGTCTTTTGCCGCGTTCAGCCGGCGCAAAAATTGCGCCTGGTGCAGGCGTTTCAAGGAAGCGGCGAAGTCGTCGCCATGACCGGTGACGGCGTCAATGATGCGCCAGCGCTGAAGGCGGCAGATATTGGCGTTGCAATGGGTGCGCGCGGCACCGATGTGGCGCGAGAGTCGGCTGCCCTAATTCTGCTAAACGACGACTTTGCTTCGCTGGTGACCGCAGTGCGGCATGGTCGCCGCGTATTCGCCAACTTGCGCAAAGCAATTGCCTTCGTCGTGGCGGCGCATGTCCCAATCGTCGGCCTGTCGGTCCTCCCAGTCCTCTTTGGATGGCCAATGTTGTTGATGCCAGTTCACATCCTGTTCCTGCAACTGATCATTGACCCTGCATGCTCGGTGATTTTCGAGGCTGAACCCATCGAATCGGGTGCAATGAATGCTAGCCCTCGTCTCCCCGATGCTCGCCTTTTCGACCGCGAGGTTTTGTTGCGCGGACTCTGGCAAGGCAGCGGCCTCTTGCTCGCGCTGGTTGGGATAAATTCCATCGCACGAACGTGGGGCGATACGGACGATGCCGCCCGCGCCGCAACGTTTTGCGTGTTGGTGCTTTCGAATCTTGGATTGATTTACGTAAATCGCTCGTGGTCGCAGTCGACTTGGAGTAGGCACGACAGCATAAACCCAACATTTCCATTCATCGCCGGTGGCTCTGTCACATTGCTCGCTTTCGTTCTTGGAATCCCCTTTCTGAGGTCGCTTTTCGTCTTTGCGCTTCCGTCATGGACACTGGCAGGGATCGGGATCTGTGCGAGTGGGCTTAGCCTCCTATGGTTTGAATCAGTTAAGCGGCATTTCAACCGGAATCGATTCCCCTATGGTGTTCGCGCCGATCGAAAACTGAACCATTTGTAGCGTTGTGCCGATCGTCTCGAAATCTCAAAATGCACAGGGGTGGGTAGGCGTCAGTGAGCCCCATAAGGACGATTGGAAGGGCGAGGGGATTTTCCATATGCGAACAGACCAAGATCTGCAATTGCGGCTAGATGGGTAGCTAATTCAAAGAAAACTGAATTTCTTGTGTTTTCTCGTCGACCGGTAATCAAAAAGCCATCGAATTTTTTTGAATAAGGTAGGAAAGGTGACAGGCGGCTTTGGGGCGGGAGCTGCCGGTCACAACCATAGGCGCGTTGTAAGCGCAACGGCCACACAAGTCGCTAAGCACCAATGCGAATCACTGACTTACAATCCCGTTCCTGCAATAAAAACGGCCTGCTTCCATGGAGGGCGCAAAGCTAACTTCGGCGCAGGGGCTCGAACAGCGATGGGTTAGGGTAAATTGAAAAGCTGTCGTCCGCAACAAAAAGCCGACCATCTGAGAAGATGGTCGGCTTTCTGATTTAGCTCAAATCAGGTGCGATCTAAGCATGCTATTTTGGAGGCGAGGACGGGAATCGAACCCGTCTAAACGGCTTTGCAGGCCGTTGTACCAACTTAAAAATCAACGACTTACGCGAGCACCTCTTTTTTCACCTCGCCCTCGGCGAATTTTGCCTAAAAGTTCCAAGCTAGACAGGCATTTCGTTCGTCACAACAGACGATCGTTGACGCCCTAGGCTGCCGTCGGACTTCGAACGCTACCTTGCTCACGTTACTTGCGCGACCAGTTCGATTTCCACACACGCCCCCAGCGGCAGCTGGGCAACCCCGAAGGCCGAGCGTGCGTGTCTGCCGCTTTCGCCGAACACCTCCCTCAGCAGGTCGGAAGCGCCGTTCGTGACGAGGTGCTGTTCCGTGAAATCGGGCGTGGAATTAACCATGCTTGCCAACTTGACGATGCGCGTGACACGGTTCAGGTCGCCGGTATGAGCATGTAGCGTGGCCAGCAGGTCAATCGCAACAGCACGTGCCCCCGCGCTGCCCGCTTCGGCGACCAGCGAGGCGCCGAGCTTGCCTGTCGGTACCGTGCCATCCTGCTTGGAAATATGGCCGGAAAGGTAGACCAAGCTGCCACTCTGCGCAGCCATACTGTAGGCGGCAGCCGGCGTGGCTGCCGCCGGCAACGTAATACCAAGTTGCGTTTACGATCACTACATGACGCTCATCGGCGAGTTCGCCGCCTATCGGGAGATTGCGGCGGGCACGCTGGCGATCGTGCCGATCGACCACGCATTATTCACGAACATCCACGCGCGCTTGCTGGTGAAAACCGGACGGCCTTTGCCGGGGCAGCCAAGGAACTGCTCCGCTGTATTTCCATGTACATGTCTATGTTTGCGAAGCAAGAATGAGCCAGGTATCCCGCAATTCAGCAACGGCTGGTCTAGCCGAGAGTTCGCCTAACGACGCATATTTTCGATCGTGCCATCGCAACAGCCCGTTTTTCGAGGGCGCTTGTCTGCGACAACGCGCCCATCATTGCGGGCGTCACGGCGGAACGCGCTAGTCAAGCCCGGTTGACTTCGATAACTGCGTCGGCAAAAGACTGGGGAGCTTCCTGAGGCAGATTGTGGCCGATGCCGCCGGTGATGGTCCTGTGCGCATACTTGCCCACATACTTCTTCGCATACAGGCTGGGCTCGGGATGGGGCGCGCCATTCGCATCACCTTCCAGCGTGATGGTAGGCACGCCAATCGTCGGCCCTGCTGCGAGCCGCCGCTCCAGATCACGGTATCTGGGCTCCCCATCCGCCAGCGCGAGCCGCCACCGGTAGTTGTGCACCACGATGCTGACATGGTCGGGATTGTCCAGGGACACCGCACTGCGATCAAAGGTCGCGTCGTCGAAGCGCCATTGTGGGGACGCGGTTTGCCAAATCAGCTTTGCGAAGTCGTGCCGGTACTTGTCGTAACCAGCCCTGCCCCGTTCCGTTGCCAAGTAATACTGGTACCACCATTGAAGTTCGTTCTTCGGAGGCAGCGGAAGCTTGCCTGCTTCCTGGCTGCCAATCAAATATCCGCTGACCGATACCAGCGCCTTGCAGCGCTCGGGCCACAGCGCCGCAATGATATTGGCCGTTCGGGCTCCCCAATCGCAGCCGGCGACGGTCGCCTTCTCGATGTTGAGCGCATCCATGAGTGCGATGATATCGACAGCAATCGCCGCCGGTTGGCCGTTCCGGACCGTTTCATTCGAGAGAAAACGGGTAGAGCCATAGCCACGCAAAAATGGAATAATCACGCGGTAGCCTGCCGCCGCTAGCAAGGGCGCGACATCGACGTAGGTGTGAATATCGTAAGGCCACCCATGCAGCAGAATGACCGCCGGGCTATCGGCCGGGCCGTCTTGCGCATAGCCGACATTTAAAAGCCCGGCATCAATTTGTTTCAACTGGCTAAACGAGGAACGCGTTGCCGCACTCGCGGGGGCCGCCTCGATCAGCTCGGCGGCAGCGAGGGAAATAGCCGCAGCGCCTAGCAAACGGCGGCGACCATTGTCGATTTGTTCGGACATGTATTCTCCAGAGTGAATTAGTAGGTAATGAGTGAAATCGTGGAAACTGCTCTCCGTAAGTGGGACAGCGCCAGTGAGCCGACATGCGCAGGGCACAACACGGCGTCGCACGGCGAAGCCCGCGTTAGGATGTTGGCGCTCACCCGCACCCGCCCAATCCAGTGTGCGAGGTGCGGATGACGTCCCATTGCGCTGATTTAAAGATCAACACCGCAGCCGCCGGCGGCCTCCCTGGTGCGCCATTCGGCGTTCCAGTCGCGGAACCGCGCCACCGGCATTGGCTGGGCGACGAAAAATCTCTGCGCGATATCGCAGCCGAACGCGGCCAGGCTCGTCCACGCCGCCCGGTCCTCGATGCCTTCGGCGATGACATACAGGCCGAGATGATGTCCGAGATCGATCGTCGCGTGCACGATCGTATTGGAGCCGTTATCGCTATTGATCGAGCGTACGAACGATTGGTCAATCTTGATGGCATGGATCGGGAATCGTTGCAGGTAGCCGGTCCGTCGCCGGCGTAAGTCACGCCGGCGCGCGCGTAGCCGCCCTGTTCCACTGCGACCGTGCACATGGCGTGCAGTAACTCGGCCTCGTCGCTTGCGCGCAGCAGCGTCCGCTTACCCGAACTGATCGTCCTGTGCGCCCGCAACGCGCGCGCAAGGGAGTGAATGTCACTGGGACTGTCGCCGTGCTGGCAACTGCCCTCCTTCATGCCTGGCATGTCGGACATGCTGACTCCCGCCGTAGCGATATCTTTCAGTATAGACTGCCGTGCGCCGCAGCAGATAGCCGGATGGACCATTCCCAATCGCCGGTTCAGCCAAACGTGAAGGCGAACGCCTCCGCACCTTTGTCGATGAAGCGCAGCTCGAAGCGCCGCGCGCGCACCGGCCCCGCTTGCCGCACCAGCTGGTACAGACGGGTGGCATCAATGACGCCATTGCCCTCGGCATCGACATCGGCGCCGTGGTCGGCGCCAGGTGCATGCCCGTCAAGCGTCACTTTGATCCTGACCCTGCTGCCAGGCACACTGGGGCCCAGCACCAGGTGCAGGTCACGCGCGCTGAACTGATATGCCAGCCCGGCGCCGGCCTCGTTCGCCACCGCGCTTTCCCGCCCGACCACCCAGCGACCGGACAGGCCCCACTGGTTCAAGCTGAGGCGATTCACCGCGTACATCTGCGTACGATCTTCGCGCAGCGCCGGCGTCGAGCCGACATTGGACGCCTTGCCGTAACCGACGTAGGTCTCTTCCGACTGCGCCCCGCCCGGGTGCGGCGCCATCTGCTCCGCCCCCGCGGTCGGGTTCACCAGGGTGGTGTCTCCGGCGTTGCCGCGCGCTTCCGCCAGCAGCGACTGAATCGCGCGTTCCAGCTTGTCGTAGCTGCCCTCGCCGAACTGATGGTGGCGGATCTTGCCGTTCGCATCGGCCAGGTAGAAGGCCGGCCAATAATGGTTGCCCCACGCCTGCCATATCGCGTGATTGCTGTCGACTGCTACCGGAAAATCGATCCGAAAGCGCCCGACTGCGGCGTTGATGTTCACCAAGTCCTCTTCGAACTTGAACTCCGGAGTGTGGACGCCGACCACGACCAGGCCCTGGTCGCGGTATTTTGCAGCCCAGGCGCGCACGTACGGCATGCTGCGAATGCAGTTGATGCACGAGTAGGTCCAGAAGTCGACCAGCACCACCTTGCCGCGCAATTGCGGCGCCAGTAGCGGTGCGGAATTGAGCCAGGTGGTCGCGCCCGCGAAGCCGGCCATGGTCCCTTCGGTCGGCAAGTTGCTGCGAATTGGCGTCGGGGCCGCCGCGGACGTGCTGGCGATGGCCAGCGTGCACGCGGCGAACACGGCGCTGGCAATCAACGGGAGGGCGCGCTTGCGGCGCGCGATCGGCGAAGCGGCGTGGACTGTACCGAGCTTGTGCATAGGACTGCCTTCTTTCAGGAACTGAGGGCAGCGCAGCGGCATGGCTGCTGCGCTGGTCTTTGATCAATGGTATCTCGCCAGCAGGGAGAAGCCGGCCTCGATCACGCCGCTGCCGGAGTGATCCCGTAACGCGTTGCCGGCACCGCGGTCGATAATTCGGCATGCATCGCCACGCGCGCGGCCTCGTAGGCATGGTACTTGGCGCCGTCTTCCAAGGCGGGAATTGTGACAAACTCGCCCGCGTCTAGGCCCGCCAGGGCGGCATCGACCATGGCATCGGCGCGCATCACAATTTCCTGCGGCAAGTATTCGACCGGGGTGCCGGCGACCTTCCAGAAATCCGTCGCCGTCGCGCCGGGCAGCACGGCTTGCACGCGCACCCCCTTGGCCGCCAATTCATGCCGCAGCGAGTGGCTCAGCGCAAGCACGTAGGCCTTGGTCGCGCCATACACGCCGTTGAGGATCTCGGGCGCGATCGCGACGACGGAGGCGATATTGATGAATGTGCCCCGCCCGCGTGCGACAAAGCCCGGGGCAGCGGCGTAAGTGAGGCGCGTCAGCGCGATGACATTGAGTGCAATAATGTCTTGCATCTTAACGATATCGGAGTCCAGCAGTGGGGCTGTGGCGCCGACACCTGCATTGTTGACGAGCATCGTGATTGTGCTGTCTTCGCGCAGCAAGGTTTCGATGCCGGCGAGGTCGGTCTCCCGGTTCAGGTCTGCCGGCACGGCGCGCACGACGCGGCCAGTGCTGGAGCGCAACCGTGCGGCGAGCGCTTGCAGTCGCTCTCCGTTGCGTGCCACCAGCACAAGGTCGTAGCCGCGGGCAGCAAGGCGCTCGGCGTACAAGGCGCCGATGCCGGTCGAGGCGCCAGTGATGAGCGCAGTTCCGAGGTGTTCTTGATTCATTTTTTATTTACTCCAAAGTTAATTACAGCAAAGGTCGAACATTGCTTACGTTCAGCCAGAACTATAGGCAGCGCGTGGCGCGCGAAAAAGACGGTTTGAAACAATTCACTCAATACACCGTGTAATAGACCCCAGGTGGTCCGGCCCAGCCCGCTACGTGATGTCTGTGCCTTACTGCCGTTTGACGACCAGGGGTTTGCCTTTTTCGACGAGATAGGTGGCCAGCTCCGATGCCTTGACACCGCCGCTGTTGTGCGCCGAGTGAAATACGCCCGCCGGAATAAACAAGCCTTCGCCGGCCTTCAGCGTGACAGGCGGCTGGTCCCCGAGCTTGTACTCGATCGCGCCTTCAAGCACGTAGGCGACTTCGACACCGGGGTGGTTATGCATCGGGAATGCCGCGCCAGCAGCGAAATCGACACGCACCTGAATCACCTCGTGTTTCGCGTCCAGGTCCTTGCGCAAAACATCGCTGCGCGTGATGCCGCCGTTCGCTGCCGGCACCGCCGGCGCCTGTGTCTGGGCCTGGCTGACACCGGTGGCGCCACCGGCGAGGAGCAATGCTGCTGCCATGATTCGAAGTGTTTTCATAAGAAGTCCTGTTTAGGTGTGGATTGACGGCTGCGGATCGATTGATCGCCGCCTCAAACACATCATAGGTAGGCAGTGTGTCAGCGGTGTAGCGGTGGGAGGGCGTTGTGCAAAGTTGTGTATCCAGGAGGCTGCGTACACAGTGCGATACAAAACATGACGTTCTGCGCGCCGCTGTTTGGGTCCGGCCCGTACTTCACCTTCAGACCAAGTTAATTTCCACGTCGATGTTGTTACGGCTCATCTTGGAATAGGGGCAGCTCTGGTGCGCCAGGTCCACCAACGCGCGTGCCGTTTCCGGCGCCAGGCCGGGCAGACTGACGTTCAGACGGGCTTGCAGGAAGAACGCACCGTCCGTATTGCAAAGGTCCACTTCGGCATCGACTGCGAGATCGGCCGGCATCGCCACTTCCAGTTTGTCCGCCGCCTTGCCGATGGCGCCGATGAAGCAAGCCGACCAGCCGGCCGCGAACAGCTGCTCCGGGTTGGTTCCCTTGCCGTTGCTGCCCGGCGGCGACAGTTCGATATCCAGATTGCCGTCGGAGCTGCGGGAGACGCCCTTGCGTCCGCCTGTCGTGCTGGTTTTACCGGTGTACAGGACTTGCTTGGTGTTGGAAGACATAATTTTTTCTTTCGATTAATGTGTGGGTGAATCCATGCAATGGCATTGCATCTTGCAGGGGACCGCTGCCTGATGCAGGCCACGGTCCGCATATCTAGGCCGCTCTTGCGGGCTTGGTGAACGCCGCGGCGTTGCGCTCAACGAACGTGCGCATGCTAGTCGGCGCCTGTCCGGTGAGCTTGAAAAAATCGTCCGTCATGCGGTCGTAGCGTCCCTGCTGGTGCAGTTCGGCCATCACGCCCAGGTGGCTCAGCAGGTGGCCGGGAACGCCCAGCTGTCGCAACTTCTCGATCCATGCCGCCACCGGAACGTCGCGGTACGCGATCGTGCGGCCGAGTGCGTCGGAGAAGATGCGCGCATAGTGCTCCAGGCGGTTCGACTCGAAGCCGGTCAGGTTGTAGACCTGGCCGATGTGCGGCGCCGGGTTGTCAAGGATGAGCGATACGGCGTGCGCCACGTCGACCGCGCTGATCGGCGACGTCCTGGCGTCCGCCAGCGGCAGCACCAGCTCGTCGCGTTCCTTGACGCCTTCGGCGGCCAGGCGCAAAAAGAAGCCTTCCAGGAGCACCGTCGGGCGCACGTTGACAACGGGCAGGCCCGACCAGGCCAGCACCTGCTCCGCAAGCCAATGCAGCTTGTGCTGCGGGCTGCTGGTGGTCTCGTCGATGCTCATCTCCGAGACCGTCATCTGTGACATATTCACGAGCACTTCGACGCCGTGGTGGCGCGCGACGGCGGCGACGTTGACGGACGCTTCCAGATAGGCCGCCGAGATCGACATGCCGAAGTAGATCCGCGCGCAGCCTTCGATCGCCCGGTGCATGGAGGCCAGGTCGGCAAGGTCGCCCTGCACCACTTCGGCGCCGAGCTTGCGCAGGGCGTCGGCGCGCGCATCTTCGCGCCGCACCAGCGCGCGAACCTTGTGGCCCTTGGCCAACAACATGGCCGTCAGGTGGCGGCCAATCGCGCCGACCTCGCCAGCGGCGCCGGTGACGAGGACGGGCTTGTCATGTTTGGTGTGATTCGTCATTCTGTTTACCTCCTTACGTTGCTTGCATTGGGTACAGACACCACCGGAGATTTACATTGGACGTTGCCACTGTATCTCCACCATGTCACAAATCGCTGCCAGTGAAATGTCATGTGTCAGGGACCGCGCCAGATACACTGCGATACGTTTCTTACCCCTTGACCGGACTCCATGGCCCGCCTGGAGCTCGCACCCGGGCCACCGTGGCGAGGGCGCGTTCGCCGCGCAACTGGACCGCGCCGCGTTCGACTTGGGCCAGGCTGCGCCGGGCATCGAGCAGTTCGATGTAGCGCGCACTGCCGGCGCCGTACAGCTTTTGCGCCAGCTCGGCCGAGCGGCGCGCCGACACCAGGACGGCCAAGGGACTTGGACGGCAGACCATCAGATACAAACAACTATTAATTCGCACGCGAAGAATAATATCTCAACACGGCGGAAAATCAACAATTCGTTAGCAAACTTTCGCAAGACCGTCTGATATTCCAGCAGATATCGCCGAAATTGATAGAAAATTGACAAAAATATTGACTGAATGCCCGAGCAGGCATTTAATTCGCACGCGTAAAGTTATGATTTACCTTGACTATATCTCCCGAAGATTCTATATTTAAGCCAATTTACTTCGCGTGCGAATGAAATAGCGCGCAGAGCCCCACTCCGCGCCTTCGCTGACTTCACTACAACAGGAATCGCCATGGATCGCCGTTTAATCGTATTAGCCGCCGGCATGTTCGCCGTCGGCACAGATAGCTTTGTCGTTGCCGGTATCCTGCCGCAAGTTGCCGGCTCGCTCGGCGTATCGGTCGCACTGGCCGGCCAGATGGTCACGCTGTACGCGCTCAGCTACGCGCTGTTGTCGCCTACCGTGGCCGCGCTGGCCGGACACTGGCCGCGCCGCAGGCTTCTGTTGACGGGCCTGCTCGTTTTCGACGTTGGCAATGCGATGACCGCGATGGCGCCGAGTATCGGCTGGGTGCTGGCCAGCCGCGTCGTCGCCGGCCTGGGCGCTGCGATGTACAGCCCGACGGCAACGGCGACCGGCGCCTCGCTGGTGCCGCCCGAACGCCGCGCCGCGGCGCTGGCCGTGGTGATCGCAGGCCTGTCGAGCGCCACCGCGCTGGGCGCGCCGCTCGGCACCCTGATTGCCGGCCTGGGCGACTGGCGCGCGACGATGTGGTTCGTCAGCGGCGTGGGCACCGTGGCCGGCCTGGCTGTCTGGTTCAGCTTGCCCGCGATTCCGGCGCTGCCGGCGGCCACGCTGCGCCAACGCCTTGCCCCGCTCGGCGACGTGCGCATCACGCTCACGCTGCTGACGACGCTGCTGGCCTTCGCCGGCGCGTTCTCGGTGTACACCTACGTTGGCGTGGTGTTCAGCCGCGTCACGCTGGGCAGCCCGAACATGCTGGCCGGACTGCTGCTGATCTGGGGCGTTGCCGCAACGCTCAGCAACCTGGTCGCGGGCAAGCTGACTGACCGTTTCGGCAGCGGCCGCATCATCCCGCTCACGCTGGCTGTGCTGGCGATCAATTTCGCCCTGATGCCGTGGACCTCGGCGCATGCCTGGACATCCATGCTGGCAGTCGTGGTGTGGGCCTTGTGCGGCTGGGGCTTGCTGGTGCCACAGCAGCACCGCCTGATTACGCTGGCGCCTGCTGCCGCGCCGCTGTTGATGGGGCTGAACTCGGCCGCGCTGTATGTCGGCGTGTCAACGGCCGGCGTGTTGGGCGCCGCGGGCCTTGGCATCTTCGCGCCGCACCAGCTGGGGCTGATGGCCGCCAGCCTGGTTGCCCTCGCTTTCGGCGTCGCACTGCTGGCGCACCGCGCCATCGCCAGGACGGCGTCGGCTCGCACGCCGGCCGTGCAGCCGGCCCGCGCGGCCTGAGCGCGCATCGTTACGCCAGGTGCTGAAATAATGGGGTTCGACATATAATCGTTGGAACATTCACAGGGGATCTCCATGAAGGCAAGCAAACGTGTCCAGCCGGGCGACCCAAGCGTCAGGAAGCTGTCGGATTTTTTATGCTTCACGATTTATTCGGCCAACCTGGCCTTGAACAAGGCCTACAAACCGATCCTCGAGGAACTCGGCCTGACCTATCCCCAGTACATCGCCATCATCGCGCTGTGGGAGGAGGATGATCAGACCATCAGCGGCCTGGCCGAGAAGCTGTTCCTCGAATCGAATACGGTCACGCCGCTGCTGCAGAAGCTCGAGGCGATGGGCTACGTGCGGCGCCGGCGCGACGCCAAGGACGAGCGCCAGGTGCGGGTCGGCCTCACGGAGGCGGGTCACCGGCTGCGCCAGAGCGCTATCGGCAAGAGCGTGATCGAGCAGACCAAGCTGGCGCCGGACGAGGTGCCGCGCGTCCAGCACGATATCGCCCAGATCCGCGACAATCTGCTCAACGCCGCCAAGGGAATCAACAAGGCAGCTTGAGACCGCGGCGCAGATCTGCGCCCGGCGCTTTTTGTATCGCAATGTGTACGGCGCCGGTTCAGATACGCGGCCTTGCATAAGCGCTGCCGATGGCTACATTGTCGACATATTCGCTTCCTATACTGGTGTTGAGGGACCGGGCAGCCGCCCTGGCCCCCATCGATCAAAAAGGACATGCGACATGCGACCCACTTCCAAACACCTTGCCACCGCCACCGCAGGCCTGCTGTTCTGCGTTGCCGCGTGGGCACAGGCCGGCGCCGACACCGGACGCCCGCCCGCCGTCATTCCACTCGCCTCGGAGCCGGCGCCGAAACTGATCGTCTTTGCACCGTTGCCCGATGCGCTGGCGCGGGGCGTCGCCATCATCCAGTTCCGCACCGAGAATCTGCGCGTGATGCCGGTGTTCGGCCAGAGTGCGGTGGCGGTGTCCCCGCATCTCGGCCACGTTCACGTGACAGTCGACGACTGGCACGGCACCTGGGCGCACACGAGCGAAGATCCGATCATTCTCGTCGGCTTGAAGCCCGGCCCGCACAAGGTACTGCTGGAAGTGGCCAATCCCAGCCACAAGATCCTCACTGGCGAAACCGTCGTGTTTACGGTCCCCGAAACGCCCGGCACCGGTGCACACAAACACTGACCATGTGCCCGCTCGCCTAGCGCGCGTCTGAATCGCGCGGGCGGGCCGGCTTCGTCAAGGCCAATTGCTCGCTCAGGAAATCGACAAACGTGCGCACCCGCAGTGATAGGTGGCGCGCATGCGGATACAGCAGGTAGAACGGGCGCGACGTACCGCCGTGCTGCGTCAGCAATTCCACCAGGCTGCCCTGCTCCAGGTCGCGCTCGACGATAAACCGGTAGGTCTGGACGATACCGGCGCCGGCGCGCGCCAGGGTGACGATGCCGAGCACGTCCTCCGAACAGGTGTAGCCGCCGCCGGTGATCACGTCGACTGGTTTCCCGTCGACCAGAAACGGCCACGCAATCTTGCGCCCCGTGCTGGGCAGATCGAACTGGAGGCATTCGTGTGCCTGCAACTGCTCGAGCGTGCGCGGCGTCCCGGCCCGCCGCAAGTAGGACGGCGCCGCCACCAGCACCATTTCGGCATCCTCGAGCTTGCGCGCGATGAGCGAGGAATCGGCCGGATCGCGCCCCCGGATTACCATGTCGTAGCTTTCGCCCGCGAAGTCGATGTTGCGGTTGCTGATGTGCGCCTCTACAGTGACGTCGGGATAGAGGAGGCGGAATTGCGGCAACAGGGGCAGCAGGCGGTAATGCGCGTAGGGCGTTGGCATGCTGATACGCAAGGGCCCCGAAGGCGCGGCCTGTCCCCCGGTGACTTCCCTTTCAGCCTCGACCAACTGCAGCAAGGCCTGGCGGCACTGATCGTAATAGCGCCGTCCGCCATCAGTGAGGCGGATCTGGCGCGTGGTGCGCACGAACAGGCGCACACCCAGCCGTTCCTCGAGCCGACCGACCGAGCGGCTGACCGCCGCCGGCGTCACACCGGCGCTGGCCGCGGCGGCGGTAAAGCTGGCCAGCTCGGCTGCCAGGCAGAACAGTTCGATGCTGCCCAACTGCATGTCGTCGAAATTGCGTTTCATATCCACATATTACACCGCGTAACAAGAAATTTGCCAAGAACCGTATTTATCAATTCTAACGACATAAGTATTCTGACTGCTCACCCACTCATCGGAGCACGAACATGAACTCGAACCAAACCGTTATCGTCACAGGCGCATCAAGCGGCATCGGCTTTGCCGTTGCAAAAGCTTACCTGGAACGCGGCTACAACGTCGTCGGTAACGCCCGCACGCTGGAGCGCCTGCAAAGCGCCGCGCAGCAACTGGGCAACCCGCCTAACTTCCTGCTGGTGCCCGGGGACATTTCAAAGGCAGCCACCGCCGCCGACCTGTTTGACAAAGCCATTGCCGCGTTCGGCAAAGTCGACATCCTGATCAACAACGCGGGCATTTTCCTGGCCAAGCCCATCGGCGACTATACCGAAGAGGACCTGGAATTGATCGTGAGTACCAACCTCAAGGGCTTTTTCTACCCATCGCAACAAGCGGCGGCGCACATGGCAAAAAACCGCGATGGCCACATCGTGACGATCACCGCGAGCATCGCCTCGCAGCCGAACGTCAAGGTACCCGCGCTTCTGCCGATCCTGATCAAAGGCGGCCTGAACCAGGCAACGCGCGGCCTTGCCATCGAACTGGCTGGCTCGAATGTGCGGGTCAACGCTGTCGCGCCCGGCATTATCAAGACGCCGATGCACAGCACCGATGAAGGCACCCAATCGTTCCTGAAAACCTTGGCGCCAAACGGCGCCACCGGCGAAACGCAGGATGTCGTCAACGCCGTGCTGTATCTGACCGACTCGACCTTTACGAGCGGCACCGTGTTGGCTGTCGACGGCGGCGCTTCTGCCGGCACCTGGTAAACCCCATAAATCAAGGAACACTGTCATGCCATACGTAAACATCCACGTCACCAAAGAAGGCGTCACCGCTGCCCAAAAACTCGCGCTCATTGAAGGCGTCACCGATCTGCTCAGCGAGGTGCTGAACAAGGATCCGGCCACGACCTTTGTCATTATTGACGAAGTGGAGACGGACAACTGGGGGCTGAACCGCGAGAATATCACCACCCGCCGCCAGCGCGAAGCCGCCAAGTCTCGGGGGGCGGCATGAAACTGATCTACGTGGGCGACCCGATGTGTTCATGGTGCTATGGCTTTAGCAAGGAGCTCAGTGCGCTCACCGCGCTCCATCCGGCACTGCCGCTGGAGATCATGGTCGGCGGCGTGCGTGCCGGCGCGACCGATATCCTCGATGATAGCGGCAAGCGGTTCCGGCTTGGGCACTGGGACCGGGTCGAAGAGAGCAGCGGCCTGCCGTTCAATCGCGCAGCCTTTCTGGCGCGAGAGAATTTCGTGTACGACACCGAGCCAATCTGCCGCGCCGTTGTCACCGCGCGCCAGTTGGCGCCCCAGGCGCACTTGCTGGCAGTGTTCCGCGCGCTGCAGCATGCATTCTATGTCGATGGTCTCGACACCACGGACGAAATGGTGCTGGCAGACGTCGCCGTGGCCGCGCTCGAAAAAGCGGGCCACGCAGTAAGCGCGGCAGCGTTCAAGCGCCACTGGCGCGCAGCAGCGACCATCGCGGCGACGCAGGCCGAATTCGCGCGGGTGCGGGCAATCGGGGTGCGCAGTTTTCCGGCGCTGATGTTGCAAGTGAATGATGAATTCATCGAAATTAGTCCTGGCTACGCCCCCGCCGTTGCATTGAACGCCCAGCTAAACGCGGTGCTGCGGCAAGCCTCGGCCGCCTGACTGCTGCGAGCGCGCAACTGCTGGTGTGCCGTCCGCGGCATACCAGCACCAAGGAGAGCATATGCATCACGCAGAACCATTGGTCCCAGCACCGTCCCGTGCCATCCTGCTGGCGGCCAGCTTCGCGTTCATCATCGTCCAGCTCGACGTGACCATCGTGAACGTGGCGCTGCCCCAAATCGGCAAGCAGCTTGGCGCCGATGTCAGCGCATTGCAGTGGGTGGTCGATGCCTATACCTTGGGGTTTGCCGTGCTATTGCTGGCCGCCGGCGCCATGGGTGACCGGTTTGGACCGACACGGGTTTTTCTCTCCGGCTTTGCCTTGTTCGCTGCCGCATCGATTGCCTGCGCGTTGGCGCCGACGGCCCTGGCACTGAACATCGCGCGGGCCTGCCAAGGGGTAGGCGCCGCCCTCCTCGTCCCAAGTTCGCTCGCTATCCTCAACGGCGCCTATGCGCACGACAAGAAGCAGCTGGCAAAGGCCATCGGCTGGTGGACCGCCGCCGGCGGCGTGTCCATTGCCGCTGGCCCTGTCATCGGGGGCCTGCTGATCGCGACGGCGGGGTGGCGCAGCATTTTTTGGGTGAATGTGCCGATTTGCGTCGTCGGCTATTTGCTCACGCGCGCCGTTGTTCCACAAATGCGCGGCAAAGTTCCCGCCCGTTCGTTCGACATGGGCGGCCAGCTGCTGTCGATATTGGCTTTGACGGCGTTCATCGGCGCTGTCATCGAAGTGCAGCCGCTTGGCTGGTCCAATCCGATGGTGCAGGCCGCTCTGGTCGTTGCGCTCGTCTGCGGCGCCGCTTTCCTGCTGGTCGAAAGCCGCACGGCCGAGCCAATGCTGCCGCTGTCCCTGTTTCGCAGGCGTAGTTTTTCCGGCGCCGTCCTGTTCGGCGTACTGGTTAATTTTGCCTACTACGGCGTGATTTTCGTACTCAGTTTCTACCTGCAGAAGGTCCGCCATTTCTCCGCCTTACAGACTGGGCTGACGTTCCTGCCGCTGACGGCGACTTTCATTTTCTCGAATATCGCCAGCGGATGGATGGCATCGCGCACCGGATTGCGTCCACCGATGATCGTGGGCGCTTTGATCGGCGCTTGCGGCTATGCCCTGCTCGGCATGCTCGGCATTTCGAACAGCGCGAGCGTGATCGACATGCTGCCAGGCCTTGCTCTGATCCCTGCCGGAATGGGCTTGGCGGTGCCGGCGATGACGACCTCGATTTTGGGCAGCGTGGAGCGGCACCTCGCAGGAACCGCCTCGGCGGTGCTCAATGCAGCGCGGCAGGTCGGGGGCGCGGCGGGTGTGGCCGTGTTTGGCGCGATGGCCGCCGGCACCGCTGACGACCAAGTCCTTACCGGCGTACGCGCCACTTTGGCGATCTCGGCGCTGCTGTTGATAATCGCTGCAGCACTGGCCTACTGGTGCAGACCAGAGCGCCGATGCCCCTAGCCGGGCTGCGCAAGCAGGCGCTGGATCGTCGCCTCGGTTTGCTCGTACTCGCCTTCGCCGAAGTGCGTGTAGACGATCTTGCCGTTCTTGTTGATCAGGTAGACGGCCGGCCAGTATTGATTGCGGTACGCTTCCCAGGTCGCATAGCGGTTGTCCTGGGCAACGGGATAGCGGATGTCGAAGCGCTTTAGCGCGGCCGTGACGTTGGCGGTGGCACGTTCGTGCGGGTATTCCGGCGTGTGCACACCGACCACGACCAACCCCTTGTCCTTGTATTTTTCGTGCCATTGCTTCACATGGGGCAGCGTTCGGATGCAGTTGATGCAGGTGTAGGTCCAGAAATCGACCAGCACGACCTTGCCGCGCAGCTGCTGCAGGTTCAGCGGCGCAGAATTGAGCCAGGTGTCGATGCCGGTGAATGCCGGCGCCGCCTGTGGCGACACTTGCGCTGCTTGCGCCGAGACGGCGCCGACCAGGATGGCCGAGAGGACAAGTTTTTTCATCAAAAAAGTCATTTCAAGTTCCTTTCAGGGTGGTGGAAATATCGGCGAGCCAGGCGTATGCCAGCACGTCATAGTGGAAATAGATGGCGCCGGCGGTGAGCACGACCAGCAGTCCGAAGAACTGTTGCAAGCGCACCGCATGGCGTGCCATTTGGCGAACACGGCCGCGCATGAACTGGCCGCCGTAAGCGATGGCAAGCATCGGTATCCCGGCCCCTGCAGCGTATAGCAACAGCAGCGTCGCAGACCAGCCCAGGTCGTGCGCCTTGGCCACCAGCGACAGGATCGAGGCCAGGACCGGCCCCGCGCATGGCGTCCAGACCGCGCCTAGGGAAACCCCCAGCACAAAGCCGCCGACATTGCCCGGTCCTGCGTTATCGCCACCAGCGTCCAGGCGCTGTAGCGGACCTTCAAGCCGCGTCATGAGCCAGCGGTACGGCGCGGGCCAGATCTGCATCAGGCCGGACAGAGCGAGCATGCCGATGGAGACGTTACGGAACATGCCGTGGGCCAGGTCGACGGCGCTGGAGACCACGCCGAGCAGCATGCCGAGCGCGGTGAAGGTCAGCACGAAGCCGGCGACGATAAACAAGGGACGGGTACGACTGAACTGCGCCACCGCCGTACCGAGCAGAATCGGCAGAATCGGCAGGATGCAGGGAGAGGCAATGGTGAATACGCCGGCCAGCAGGGCTAGTGAAGCCTCGATCGGGTTGTGCATGGTAGGGCTCCGGATAGGGTGTAGAGCCATTACAACGCGCCGGCGTATCGGCCATATGTCGCCGTATGCGCCCGGTGCAATGTCCTGTATCAGGCGCGGGGCTCGATACACGCAGATACAAACCTTGCCCTGGCGAGGGCGAACAACTTGCGCATGCCGCGGCAAGACATGGGACGACTTGCGGCGGCGACTTGCCGCCGCTTCATGCACGCGCCGCCGCTGTCGGCGCCCAAGTGCTTGCGGCCATCGCAGCGCGCTCGCGCATTAGTAAACGACGCAGCGCGAGAGCGCGCTGCCACGCCCTCGCGCTGGAATTACAGCTCGAAGCGATGCTCGTGCTTTCCGCCATTTCGTTGTGGAGCGTCTCTGCCAGCCCGCCCTTTTTTCGTCGATTGCGCACTTCTGCAGCTTGATCAATTCAGCAAGCGAGCCAGGCAACTTCGACCGCAGCTGTGGGGGGAGCGCAGCATTCCCATCGATTCAGGCATAGCAGGCAGCGTTCGGACTATCGCGCCATCCGCCTGCGGCCGCCCTCCCCTCTGGTGCATGGCCTTGATCCAGGCTGTGCCTGATTGACCGATCGTCGAAGCATCGATTGGCGTCCTCAAATTTTTTGCTCGACCGCAGTCAATGCTCAGACCAGATTGATCTCGACGTCGATGTTATTGCGGCTCATCTTAGAATACGGGCAGCTCTGGTGCGCCATGTCCACCAGCGCGCGCGCCGACTCAGGTGTCAGGCCTGGCAGGCTGACATTGAGGCGGGCTTGCAGGAAGAAGGCGCCGTCCGTGTTGCAAAGGTCCACTTCGGCATCGACGGCCAGGTCTGCCGGCAGTGTCACTTCCAGCTTGCTGGCAGCCTTGCCGATGGCGCCGACGAAGCACGCCGACCAGCCCGCCGCGAACAGCTGCTCCGGGTTGGTGCCCTTGCCGTTGCTGCCTGGTGGCGACAGTTCGATATCCAGGTTGCCGTCCGAGCTGCGGGAAACGCCCTTGCGCCCGCCAGTCGTGTGGGTCTTGCCGGTGTAGAAAACTTGCGTCGTATTCGAAGACATATTATCAACTTTCAATTTAGATGTTGCGCAGATTTTGCACAGATAGCTTGCATTGGTCTCGGTACTTACCGGATATTTTCACTGTGCGTCAGCCACGGCAGGGCCACTGGGAAAAGCCGGCGTCGCCTCGGTGATATCGAGTTCGCCCGCCGCACGGGCACGTATCGTTTCGGCCAGCACCGCGGCCCGCGTGACCCGCGATTTTTCCAGCAGGGTGAGGAACGGGTTGGTGCTTTCCGTCACGTCCAGTTCACCGGCGGCGCGGGCGCGCATCACTTCAGCCTTGACCTCGGCGCGGGTAAGCGTCGATTTTGCGGCCTGGATTTCGCGGGGATAATTGGTCTCGGTGATGTCGAGCGTGCCGGCAGCGCGCGCCGCGATGACTTCGGCGCGCACTTGTTCGCGGGTCAGACTGTCGGCCGCGACGGCGCCGGTGGCCATGAAAGCGGAAAGGGTCAGGACTGCGGCTGCGGAAAATTTCAACATGGTGTTCTCCTTTGGATGGGTCGAGCATCATTGCTTCGATGTATCCATTAGACGGCTGCGAAGTATCGCCTCCGTGTCACCAAACCGGTGCCAACGCAATGTCATGTATCAGCACCGGGCCCAGATACAGTGAAATACGAATCCGTGCCCGGAATAGGGACTTCGCCGCCAGCCGGTGTACCAAGTGTGCGGTCCCGGGAACGCCCATTGCAATGTTTTGTTGTCCTGCCACGGGGAGGGCTACAATGAGATACAAATGTGGCTTTGGCCGCGTGTATAAGATCTCATTGAAAACTTTCCGGATGCTTTACATGAACTATGATGATAAGGCCGTGCACCAATCTTCGTACGTCAGCGGAGCAAGCATGAAACGCATGATGGCCGCGCTGGCATTCCTGTTTGGCCGCTTCGCGGCCGAACTGGCCGGGCCCATCAACTGCAAGCTGATACACCGGTCAGCCGCCCGGCAGCTGCAGCGTCGGCAACAGGAACTCTCATGACCGCGCCCGACCACATCCTGATCGTCGACGACGATCGCGAAATTCGCGAACTGCTGGCCACCTATCTCGAAAAAAACGGCCTCAAGGCCACTGCGGTCGCCAGCGGCCGGCATATGCGCGCTGTCCTGGCCGACACCCCTGTGGATCTGATCGTGCTCGACCTGATGATGCCGGGCGAAGACGGCCTGACGCTGTGCCGCGATATCCGCGCCGGCAAACATCGTAACCTGCCGATCCTGATGCTGACCGCGCGCGCCGAAGAGAGCGACCGCATCCTCGGGCTCGAAATGGGCGCCGACGATTACCTGGTCAAGCCATTCGCGGCGCGCGAGCTGCTGGCGCGGGTTCACTCGATCATGCGCCGGGCGCGCATGCTGCCGCCCAACCTGCAGGTGACCGAAGCGGCCACCATGCTGGCCTTCGGCGACTGGCGGCTCGACACCACCGCGCGCCACCTGCTCGACGCCGACGATACGGTCGTCGCGCTCAGCGGCGCCGAGTACCGCCTGCTGCGGGTCTTCCTAGACCATCCGCAACGCGTGCTGAACCGCGACCAGTTGCTCAACCTGACGCAAGGCCGCGACGCCGATCAGTTTGACCGCTCGATCGACCTGCTGATCAGCCGCTTGCGCCAGCGTCTGCATGACGACGCGCGCGAACCGCGCTACATCAAGACCTTGCGCAGCGAGGGATACGTGTTCTCCGCCACCGTCGCAGTGCGAGAGGAACGCCGGTGAACACGGCGCAGTCCCGGCGCTGGTGGCCGCAATCGCTGGCGTCCCGCATTGCGCTGATCCTGGTGGCCGGCCTGATCCTGTCGAATGCGCTCACCTTCGGCGCCATCGTCTATGAGCGCTACCAGGCAGCGACCGACATGATGGTGGGTAACCTGGAACGCGACGTTGCCAGCTCGGTTGCGCTGCTCGACCGCCTGCCCGCCGACGAGCGGCCCGAATGGCTGGCGCGGCTGGCGCGCCGCTACTATGATTTCAAGCTCGATGCGGCGCCGGTGCGCACCGCAGGCCCTGCGCCCGAGGGTCTGTCGGAGCGCCTGGCCGAGTCGATCGAAAAAGCCATCGGCAGGCGTTATCCGGTGAAAGCCTTCATGGCCGGCGAAGGCAAAGTCGAAGCGCAGGTCAGGCTGAGCGACGCCACAGTGCTGACGATTGCCTTGCGCACAACGCCGGGCATGCCCATATCGCCGTGGCTGCCGCTTCAATTGGCTGGCCAGCTGCTCGTGATGGCGGCGTGCTGCTGGTTTGCCGTGCGCCTGGCAACCCGGCCGCTCGAACAGCTGGCGCGCGCGGCCGATGACCTGGGCCCCGACCTGCAGTCGCCCCCCCTGCCTGTGTCGGGCCCCACCGAAGTGGTGCGCGCGGCCACGGCCTTTAATGCCATGCAGGCGCGCATCGCCGCCAACGTGGCCGAGCGGATGCAGATACTGGCAGCGGTGTCGCACGACCTGCAGACACCGATCACCCGCATGCGCCTGCGCACCGACCTGATGGACGACGGCCCCGAGCGCGCCAAGCTGCAGCGCGACCTGCTCGAAATGGAAACGCTGGTACGCGAAGGCGTAGCGTTCGCGCGCACGCTGCATAACGCGGTCGAGCACGACTGCAAGGTGGACCTCGACGCCCTGCTGGTCAGCATCGCCGCCGACTATGCCGATGCGGGCCAGCCGGTGACACTGAGCGGGCACTGCGGTGTGCCCATCGTGACCAAAACGCGCGCACTGCGCCGGGTGCTGTGCAACCTGATCGACAACGCCCTGAAGTTCGCCGGCCGGGCCGATATCGAAATGCGGTACAAGCCGGACGGCGGCTTCGAGATCGCGGTGCTCGACCGCGGCCCTGGCATACCCGACACCGAACTGGAGGCGGTGTTTCAACCCTTCTACCGGCTCGAGACATCACGCAACCGAGATACCGGCGGCACGGGATTGGGGCTGGCCATCGCGCGCCAACTGGCACAGGGGCTGGGCGCAACACTGTCGCTGGCCAAGCGTGAAGGTGGCGGCCTGGAAGCCAAGCTTGGTATCAACAAAGTCGCTTGAACCTCAGTATGAGCCGCTTGAATTCTTCTGGAATACCGCCAAAGTCATTTTTTGGTGTCCAGTTTCCTTCAGGCCCGGCGTGCAACGACGCTTTGCCTGGCAACGCGCACCTTGTCAGCGCGAAATGAATCGGCTTAGCGTTCAACACGATCGGATCACGCGATCTCTCCGTGACTTTGAACGCGGAAACCTCCTCTAACTTGCAAACAGTTCCGACCAAGTAGCCCCCCCCCCGGCACAAGCAACAAAAAAGACGCTCATCATTCCAGCAGTAACGAGCCCGATTGCTCGTGAATAAAAACCCCGTAAATCAACGTTTCCCATGATTCTCACCTCAGTTTGCCTCAATTATCGAATTCGCCAGCGAAGTAGGATTACTATATGGTCCATAAGGCGAAATGTAATTTGAGGGTCAGGTGCGGCGATCGTACACGAACTGATCTTTCGTATGCAAATTACGTCAGCATCAGCTCGCCCGCCACTTGCGATAACCATGCCGCGAACTCGGGAAAACGGGGTCAAACCCGGTAATCGCATTCCGGGCATGCAAGAAAACAAAGGGGAGAAATCGCGGACAAAAAAATAGCCCACGCATCGGTGGGCTATTCTCTTTTTTTTGGAGGCGAGGACGGGAATCGAACCCGTCTAAACGGCTTTGCAGGCCGCTGCATAACCTCTTTGCTACCTCGCCAGAGGACGTGCGCTACTCCTTGCGGAGTAAAAAAAAGGAAGCCAGGCTTCCCTTTTGAATTCTGGAGCGGGAGAAGAGTCTCGAACTCTCGACCTCAACCTTGGCAAGGTTGCGCTCTACCAACTGAGCTACTCC
>Ga0209023_10000903_pt1 | contig 42062 bp, 34 predicted proteins | sample LakOneMetagenome_FD_187468 | JGI IMG/M metagenome (GOLD analysis project Ga0209023, IMG submission 187468) | Freshwater and sediment microbial communities from Lake Erie, Canada (SPAdes) (version 2) | ecosystem: Environmental > Aquatic > Freshwater > Lentic | place: Lake Erie, Canada...
AGGTCGCCGAGCAGCACGTCGGATTGGAAGCGCTCCTCGAACGCCTGGCGCTCCAGGAGCGCTTGTTCCAATGCGTCACGCAGGGCGCCGATTGCGTCGGTGAAGACGTGATCCAACATCGGCGGGGCAGGCTACCGGCGGCCCGTGGCGTCAGTCGTCACGGGCCGCCGAACGCCCGATCAGACGCTCGCGAGCTGGTCGGCGTCGATGTCGTAGAGCACCGCAGCGCCGCCCTTGACCGCCGCGACCAGACCGTCGGCCTGCGGGAGGTGCTGCTCGGCGTAGTACCGGGCGGTGACGATCTTGGACTGCAGGTACGCCGTGTCCGACGAGCCGGACGCGAGCTCGGATCGGGCGGCGAGCGCCTGGCGGGCCATCAGCCAGCCGCCGACCACGATGCCGAAGATGCGAAGGTACGGCGTTGCGCCGGCGAGCGCCTCCTTGGGATCCGCCAGGCCGCTGGTCATGATCCACGAGGTCGCATCCGACAACGTCTCGACGGCATCGCCGAGGTTCCGAGCGATCGATTCGTACTCAGCGCCGGCGGCGTCGAGCTCGGCGACCGTTGCGGTCATCCGCGCCATGAGGTCGTTGACGACGCCGCCCATGCGCAGCCCGAGCTTGCGTCCGACGAGGTCCATCGCCTGGATGCCGTTGGTGCCCTCGTAGATGGGGGCGATGCGCATGTCGCGGTAGTGCTGAGCGACGCCGGACTCCTCGATGTAGCCCATTCCGCCGAAGACCTGCACCGCAGCCGAGGTGACCTCGACGCCGACGTCGGTGCACCACGCCTTGGTGATCGGGGTGAGCAGCTCCGCGATCTCCGCCCACGCCTCTGCCTCCTCGCCGTCGAGGGCGCGGGACAAGTCGAGCGCTACGGCGTTGTAGACGACCAGGTTGCGCATCGCTTCGACGTGAGAGCGCATGAACAGCAGCATCCGTCGCACGTCGGGGTGGGCGATGATGAACGCCGCCTCCTTGGAGTCGCCGCCGATCTCGCGTCCCTGCCGACGTTCCTGGGAGTAGGCGAGCGCCTTCTGGTACGCGGCGTCGCCGAGCGCCACGCCCTGGATGCCGACGGCGATCCGGGCCGAGTTCATCATCGTGAACATGGCACGCATGCCCTGGTTCTCTTCGCCGACGAGGTAGCCGATGGCCCCGCCGTCGTCGCCGTAGGACAGCACGCAGGTGGGCGACGCGTGGATGCCCATCTTGTGCTCGATCGACACGCACTTGACGTCGTTGCGCTCGCCCGGGGTGCCGTCGTCGTTGGGAAGGAACTTGGGCACGATGAACAGCGAGATGCCCCTGGTGCCGGCGGGCGCCTCGGGCAGGCGGGCCAGCACCAGGTGGATGATGTTCTCGGCCATGTCGTGCTCGCCGAAGCTGATGAAGATCTTGGTGCCGGTGATCTTGTACGAGCCGTCGCCTTGGGGGATGGCCTTGGTGGTGCAGAGGCCGACGTCGGAGCCGGCTTGCGGTTCGGTCAGGTTCATGGTGCCGGTCCACTCACCGGTGATCAGCTTGCGGAGGTAGACCTCCTTCTGCTCCTCGGTGCCCCAGTGCTGGAGGCACTCGATGGCGCCGGTGGTGAGGCCGGGCGCCATGGTGAGCGCACCGTTCGCTGCCGTCTCGAACTCGGCCGCACACGCGAACACCGATTCGGGGAACCCTGCGCCGCCGTACTCGGGATCAGCGTTGAGGCCTTGCCAACCGGCGTCGACGAACTTGGCGTAGGCCGCCTTGAACTCGGCGGGGGTCTCGACGCCCTCAGGCGTCCACTTCAGCCCGACACGGTCGCCGATGGCGTTGGTGGGGGCGAACACTTCCTGCATGAACCGACCCTGCTCTTCGAGCACCGACGCGACGGTCTCGGGATCGGCGTGGGAGTAGCGCTCGGTCTTGGACAACTGCTCCAGCTCGCCGATGTGGCGGAGGGCGAAGAGTGCGTCCTTGATGGGTGCTCGGTAGTCAGCCATCCAGCCATGTTACCGATGGGTAACCAGATGTCACAGCGCCGAGAGCGGTCGCTACGGCCGCACGTTCGCCACGGAGCGGTGGCTGAGGCAGGGAGCGGCGTCTCAGGCCGGGTGCGGGCTCATGACCGCGATCGGCAGGCCGATGCCCAGGTCCCGGTGGCGCAGCCCGGCGATGCGGCGGCCCCGCTGCACCGCGTCCTTGGGGCTGCGCATGGCGGCGCCCAGGAACGCGGCGGTGGCATCGAGGTCGTCGGCGACCAACGCGAGGCCGAAGATCGACGTCGGTTCGTCAGTGGTCGGCTCGCCCGCACCGTCGGGGTCGGAGTCGGGGCCGACGAGCTCGATGATCACGTCCCCGGCCCAGAAGAAGGTCTGGCGCATGGGCGACCCGTACGACGTGGTCGTGCGCCCGCCTCGGACCTCCAGCCCGGCCGAGCGGAACGCTGCGATCGTTCGGTCGCAGTCACCGGTGCGCACCACCACGTGGTCGATCGACGAGATGCCGTTCGGATGGGCCAGCTCGTTCTGGGCCAGCTCGTTCTGGGCCAGCTCGTTCTGGGCCAGCTCGTCTGGTGCTGTGCCCGCCGGCTGGCCACCGTCGTCGGCCGTGCTCAGACCATCGAGTGCTCCGGCGATCCCGTCGAGCGCCCACCCGACGAAACCGGAGGCGCCGGTGCCGAGACACGTCAGATGGGTGCGCCCCAGGCGGAACCGACCTGCCTCATCGACGTCGAAGCCGGCGCCGCGCCACGCGTCCGGCGCGTCGCCGAGCACGATGTGGGTGAGCTGGTGCGGTTGCTGCGGATCGGTCGCTGCCATCGCCGCGCAGGATAGGCAGAACGAGCGGGCGATGAGCGCGCCACTCAGCACTTGCAGCGGCTCAGTCCTGCAGCGGCTCAGCTGGCGCGGGCGACGCTGTAGGCGCGGATCGCTCGCTCCCGAGCGGACGCGTGCTCCACGATCGGCGCCGGATAGGTGGCACCATCGGACCCTTCGCCCAGGACCACGCCGGCAGCGGCCAATTCCAGCGGTCCGAGCTCCCATGGGGCGTGGCGATCAGCCGGCGGCAGATCGGCCAGCTCCGGGACCCAACGAGCGATGTACTCGCCGTCGGGATCGAAGCGGCGCGACTGCGTGACGGGGTTGAGCACCCGAAAGTACGGCGCCGCGTCGGGGCCGGTGCCCGCCACCCACTGCCAGTTCCCTGCGTTCTGCGCCACGTCGCCGTCGAGCAGCTGCGCGCGGAAGTGCGCCTCGCCGATCCGCCAGTCCACCAGCAGGTCCTTGACCAGGAAGCTCGCAGCGATCATGCGCACCCGTCCGTGCATCCAGCCGGTCGCAGCCAGCTGGCGCATGCCCGCGTCGACGATGGGGTAGCCGGTGGTGCCGCCGATCCACGCGTCGATGTCGCCGGCGTCGTTGCGCCATGTCACCGCGTCGAGCTCGCTCGCCATGGCCGAGCGGGCGAGCGTCGGTCGTTCCAGGAAGAGCGACGCGTACCAGTCCCGCCACGCCAGTTGACGAACGAACGCCGCCCGAGCCGGCGTGGAGGAACCGACCACATCGACGACGTGACGAGGCGACAGCGTGCCGAAGTGCAGGTCCGCCGACAGGTGCGACGTGCCGTCGTCGTCGCCCGGCTGATCCCTGCGCTCGTCGTAGCCGTCGACGTGGTCCAGCCAGGCGCTCAGGCGCGCATCTGCGCCGTCCTCGCCCGGCTCGTCGGCCGGCCGGGTGGCGGGCGCTGCCAGCACCTCCGGCGCCAGCGACGACGGCAGCGACGGATCTCTCGGGTGCACCGGCGCACCGGCCGCACCGGCCGCACCGGCACCCAGGTCGAAGTCGTGGTGGAACCGGTCAGCGCCGGCAGCGAGCGCAGTGGACCACGCGGCGTGGAATGGGGTGAACACCTTGTGGACCGAACCGGTCGATGCCGCAACCACCGAACCGGGCCGCAGGACGTGACAACCCCAGTGGACGTCGAGCTCGGTGCGGGCTCCGAGTGCGGTCCGCGCCGCTGCGTCGCGCCGCTGCGCGTACTCAGAGACGTCACCGTTGACGTGCACGGTGGCAGCGCCCACCGCGCGGGCGACCTGAGCTACGACCTGGATCGGGTCGCCGGTGCGCACCAGCAGCGCGGCTCCACGTTCGCGAAGGCGCGCATCAAGGGCGCCGAGGTGGGCGAGGAGCAGGTCCCTGCGGAGGGGACCGGCCGTGGCGAGCACGGCGGGATCGAGGACGAAGAGGGCGAGGATCTGGTCAGCAGCCTGGGAGGCGGCGGACCAAGCGGGGTTGTCGGCCAGGCGGAGATCCCGCCGGAACCAGACGACCGCTGTCGTCAGGAGTTGCGGCCCATGTTGGGCTTGCGGCCGTGGTTGGCCTTCTTGCGACGCACGTTGGCCTTCTTCTTGTTGGTGCGCTTCGACATAGGGCTGCGACTTTAACGGAGCTCGCCGCCGGTGGCCTATTCGGACTCGGCGATCAATCGTGCCGGCAACGCCTACGCTGGAGACCGTCGCCCGTTCTCAGCGCCGGGCGGACAGGGGGTGAGGGCCATGGAGCCGACGTCGTCGACCCGGTCGATCTCGGACGGGGAGCAGCACGACCCGATGGGTTCCGACGCGCCCCCGTGGAGTGACGGCGCATCGGATCTGGGCATCCTGCTCGCCGGACTGACCGGTGGAGCCGGCCTCATCCACCTGGCCATGGTGCCGTCGCACGTCGGCGGTGGCTCGTGGATCGATCCTGTCGGGTTCGCTGCGGTCGGCTGGTTGCAGATCGCGTTCGCCGTGGTGTTCCTCCTCCGTCGAGGCAGCCGATCGATCGCGGTTGCGGCAGCGCTGCTCAACGCGGCGGCGCTCGGAGTCTGGGTCTGGGCCCGCACCGTCGGGCTGCCCTTTGGTGCTCACGCAGGGATCGTCGAAGACGTCGGGCTGGTCGACGGCGTGTGCGCCGCGTTGGAGGGTGGCGCAGTGCTCGTCGCCGTGGTCATGGCGACCGCCCCTCGTCGCCTGAAGGTCGGTCTGCTGGTGCCGTCCATCGCCGCCGTTGCGGTGCTCGGCCTGGCGACCATGGGCCTCACGTCGAGCTCGGCCGCCGATCACCACGGTGGCAGCGAATCCGCGGCGGGTCACTCCCACGGCGACTCGAGCACCGATGTGGCAGCTCACGCCGCTCAGATGTCGAAGATCGACGAGCAGCGTTGTGACCGGGGCTTCAACCCCAAGAGCTACTGGACCGAGGCAGCGGCACTCGGCGTGGACACCTACGGCGGCGGCACGATGAACATGTCGAGCGGCGGAACCGCAGCGGTCACCGACGTCGTCGGGGTGAACGACGGGCGCGGCTCTGCCGGTCTCGACGCCCTGACCTCTGCGACGTCCAAAGCCGACTCAGGGGCGGAGACCGACGCCGCCAGGCTCGTGGTGGCGCTCGCTCAGGCCGACGACGACGCCTACCACGCGTGGCGCACGTGGATGGCCCAGCGCAACGCTTCAGGTTCGACGGGTGGTCACTCTCACGGTGCCGCCACGACGACGGGCGCGACGAGCGCCGCGACCGCCGCCGCACCTGACGACAACGGCGGCCACGGCGGCCACACCGGACCCATCCCGTGGAAGGCGATGGTCGACCCGGAGCAGTGCGTGGCGCTCGCCCAGGAGCTCGCACTTGCCCGTGACACGGCGCTGTCGATGCCGACCGCAGCCGACGCCATGGCCGTGGGCTACGTGAAGGTGACGACGTATGTCCCGGGGATCGCCGCGCATTACATGAACTTCTCGCTCGTCGACGGCACGTTCGCGGTCGACCAGCCCGAGATGGTCCTCTACGACGGCGACGGCCCCGATGCGCACGTCGTCGGGCTCAGCTACTACCTGATGCAGCCCGGTGACGTGGAGCCATCGCAGGGCTTCACCGGCGACAACGACCACACCCATCGCCATGTCGGGTTGTGCACGAACGCCGCCAACGTGGTGATCGGCGACTCGTCGACCTCCGCGGCGGACTGCACCGCCAGAGGTGGTCGCAAGGCCGACGGGAACGCCGGTTGGATGAGCCACGCGTGGGTGGTGCCTGGTTGCGAGAGCCCGTGGGGTGTCTTCAGCGGCGCGTCGCCGATCCTGGACGACTCGCTGGCGATGCAATCGGGCCAGAACGACGGAGCATGCTCGGCAACAGCGGGTCGTCAGCGCTACGACCTGAGCGCCGGGGACGCGGCCTCGGCGAAGGATGGCGAACAGGCAGCCGGGGGCTGAGCAGCAGGGCCGGGCTCGATCCGCCGCTACTCGGTCAGGCAGTTGGATGTGATGACGTCCACGACAGCAGTTCGTCGACGTCGTAGGTGTTGACGATCCTCGACGCGTCGATGCCCATGTCGAGCGCCAGGGCGCACCCCCAGGCCTGCCACTCCAGCTGACCCGGGGCGTGGGCGTCGGTGTCGATCGAGGTGCGACAGCCCCACTCGAGCGCCAGGGCGAGCAGCTCCTGGGGTGGGTCACGACGTTCGGGTCGGCAGTTGATCTCCACCGCGGTGTCGAACCTGGCGCACGCGGCGAACACGATGTCGGCATCGAAGTGCGACGGTGGTCGACCCTTGCCGGTGATCTTGCGGCCCGTGCAGTGGCCGAGGATGTCGACGTTGGGGTCCGCCACTGCCATGACCATGCGGCGGGTCATCTCACGTTCGTCCATGCGCAGCTTGGAGTGGACCGAGGCGACGACGACGTCGAGGCGCTCCAGGAACTCCGACGACAGGTCCAGCCGACCGTCCTCCAAGATGTCGACTTCCATCCCGGTGAGGATCCGGAACGGCGCGAGCTCGACGTTGAGCGCCTCGATCTCGACGAGCTGTTGGGAGAGCATCGCTTCGTCCAACCCGTGGGCGATGGTGAGCCGGGCAGAGTGGTCGGTGACGGCGAGGTACTCGTGGCCGAGCGCACTCGCCGAACGGGCCATGGTCGCCACGCTCTCGGCGCCGTCGGACCAGAACGTGTGGCTGTGCAGGTCGCCCTTGATCGACGCCCGCAGTGCGCCGGCGTCACCCGGGTCCTGCACGGTCGACGCCGCCAGCTCCTCCAGGTACCGAGACGGGGTTCGAGTGACGCCGTCGGCGATCACCGAACCGGTCGACGCGCCGATGCCGTCCAGGTCCTGGAGGGTGCCCGTCTGGACCCGCTGGTCGAGCTCGCCGGGCGCCAGCCCGTCGACGATGTCGCGGGCCTTCTGGAACGCCCGGGTCTTGCCGGTGGGAGCGAACCCGCGATCCAGGTAGTAGAGCGCCAGGTTCAACGCGGCACGCGCCCGGGTGGTCGCGTCGGGCGCGTCGAGATCATGGGCGAAGACCGGGACGGTGTCAGGGCTCGTCATCGCATGTCTGTCTACCTCCGGACGCGGGACCACTACCCTCCGGATCGTGGAACGCTTCGGATTCGTCGGACTGCCCAACGCCGGCAAGTCATCTTTGTACAACGCCCTCGCCGGTGGCGGTGCGCTCGCCGCTCCGTATGCCTTTGCAACGGTCGACCCCAACGTCGGGGTCGCCAAGGTGCCGGATGCACGGCTGTTGCAGCTCGCCGAGATGAGCCAGTCGAAGTCGGTCGTGCCCGCTGCGGTGCAGTTCGTCGACATCGCCGGTCTGGTCAAGGGCGCGGCGCAGGGCGAGGGGCTGGGCAACCGGTTCCTGTCGCACATCCGTGAGGTGGATGCGATCGTGTTCGTGCTCCGGGCGTTCGTCGACGACGACGTGCCCGGCTCGGTCGACCCGGTCGACCAGCTCGAGACCCTCGAGATCGAGCTGGTCTACGCGGACCTGGAGTCGGTCGAGAAGCAGATCGACAAGCGTCGCAAGGCGGCTCGGGCCGACAAGACGCTCGCCGACGAGGTCGCCGCCATGGACACGGCGCTCGGTCACCTCCAGGCCGGCACGCCGCTGTATCGGGCCGGGTTGTCCGAGGAGGAGCTGGGGCTACTCAAGCCGTTCTTCCTGCTGACCGCCAAGCCAGCGATGGCGTTGGTCAACGTCGACGAGTCCCAGATGGAGGACCTCGACTCGGTGCTCTCGTCCGTTCGTGGTGCGTTCTCCGCCACCGGCGTCGCCGACGAGCTGGTGCTCGGCCTGTGCATCCAGCTCGAAGCTGAGGCGGCGCTGCTCGACGAGGAGTCCCGGGTGGAGATGCTCGAGGCGCTCGGGTTGGGCGAGGGTGCACTGCCGCAGTTCCTGCACACCGCGCACCAGCTGCTCGGGCTCCGGACCTACTTCACCACCGGCGAGAAGGAGTCGCGGGCCTGGGTGTTCCGCGACGGCTCGACCGCCCCGCAGTGCGCTGGTGTGATCCACACCGACTTCGAGCGGGGCTTCATCCGCGCCGAGGTGATCCACTGGGACGAGCTGCTCGAATGTGGGTCGTGGGCCGCTGCTCGCGACGTCGGCAAGCTCCGAGTGGAGGGCAAGGACTACCACCCGGTCGACGGCGACGTGATGGAGTTCCGCTTCAACGTCTGACCGTCGCCCGCTGCACACCCCGACAGGGCACAATCTCGACAGGGCACATTCGGAGTCGAGAGGTCGGTCGGCGGCCTCGACCAACATGACAGTGCCGAGAGTGACGAGAGCGAGGTGGGTCAACCGATGCCGTGGCTGGTTCGAAACGGAGAGGTGCTCGCCTCGCTCGACACCGCGATCACCCGAGCTCAGCGGAGGCGGGGGCTGCTCGGCCGTGATGAGCTCGACGGCGTGTTGAGGATCCGTGCCAGATCGGTGCACACGTGCGGGATGCGGATTCCGATCGACGTGGTGACCTGCGTTCCCGTCGGTCACGACCGCTATCAGGTGGCGCGGGTGCTGACGTTGCGACCCTGGCGGATCACTCGTCCGTCGCTGCATGCCAGCGTGGTGCTCGAAGCCGAAGCGGGCACGTTCCGGCGCTGGGACGTCCGCCCCGGCGACAAGCTGGAGGTCCGCGGCGGTGGATGATGCGGAACTCCGCGACCAGGCCGGCGGGCTCGACGACGCGCTCGACTCGGACGCGCTCGATGAGATCACCGACGTGGCCGCCGAGATCGATGCCGTCGAGGTCGAGGTCGCCCCGCACCGGAAGCCGGGCACGGGACGGATCGTCGTCGTGGGCACACCGATCGGCAACCTCGGGGACCTGTCGCCCCGGTCGGTCGCGGCGTTGGAGTCGGCAGATGTCGTGGCCTGTGAGGACACCCGGCGAACCGGTCGGCTGCTCGTGCATGCCGGGATCCCCAAGAAGCAGCTGCTGCGGCTCGACGACCACACCGAGCAGCGTTGCGCGGGCGGTCTGGTCGCGCTCGCCGCCGCCGGCGCGGTGGTGGCGGTCGCGAGCGACGCCGGAATGCCCGGCCTTTCGGACCCCGGGTCGGTCGTGGTGAGCGCCGCGATCGAGGCGGGCGTGGCGGTGGAGGTGATCCCCGGCCCCTTCGCCGGTGCGGTCGCCGCCGTCGGCAGCGGTCTGCTCGACGCGTCGGGTCGGTTCTGCTTCGAGGGCTTCCTGCCACGCAAGGGTCCCGGTCGCCGCGAGCGCATCGCCGCGCTGGTCGACGAGCGCCGGACCACCGTGCTCTACGAGGCTCCTCACCGGCTGGCGACCACCATGGCCGACCTGCGTGACGCCCTCGGCGCCGATCGGGTGGTGGCGCTGTGTCGGGAGCTGACCAAGCTGCACGAGGAGACGTGGCGCGGGACCCTCGACGCTGCCGTGGCCCGATGTGCAGAGGTGGCACCCCGGGGCGAGTACGTCGTGGTGCTCGCAGGTGCACCGGAACCCGTGCAGGTCGACGACGAGGCGCTGCGCGCCGCGCTCGACGCCGAGTTGGAGGCGGGAGCGACCCGTCGCGACGCAGCAACTGCGGTCGCGGCCCGGTTCGGCGTGGCGCCGAACCGGGTCAAGCGCATCCTCAACGGTTGACCTGGTTCGACGTCGAACCGAGTCGGGCCCGGTGCAGGGATCGGTGCTGCGTGAGCGGATCAGCGGCCGAGCGCACGGTACGCGGCGAGGGCGTCCGCTGCGACGTCGCGCACCGACCGACCCGTGGCCTCTGCGGTGGCGATGGCGTCGTCGTGCTCGGGTTTGGCGCCGAACGGCCCGACCTTGATGGAGATCGTGTGGCCGTCGAGGTCGACGGTGGTCTGTGAACGGTGCAGTTCGTGCTTGTCCACCGCCATCTCTCTCCACCCGAGCGTGGCGGTCTGGCGCACCAGCAGCTCCCGCACGGCGGGGATCACCTCGGGTGAGCACAGCACCCGGACCTGGTGACCCGGTCGGTTCTTCTTCATGGTGATCGGCGTGATCCAGGCGTCATCCGCGCCCAGTTCGAGGGCTGCGGCGATCAGGTAGCCGAGCACCTCGGGGGTGACATCGTCGGTGTTGGTCTCCAGCACGACCGCGTCGACGGTGCGGCCCGGCAGACCGAGCGGGGGAGCGATGCCCGCTGTGCCCGACACCGGATCCGATGACGTCGCCGGTGTGCCAGCGGTGGCCGGTTCGTAGCGCACGACGGTGACCACGTTGGCGTGGTTGGCCGGGTCCCAGGTGCCGGCGCCCCTGCCGATGCAGCGGATCGTCCCGGCGGGCAAGGCGCCCCAGCGATCCGAGCCGACCATGGAGGTGATGAGCGCCGCTCCGGTCGGCGTGGCGGTCTCGCCGTGGACGTCGAGCGCCACGGTGGGGGCTCCGACCAGCAGCTCCAGCGTGGCCGGTGCCGGGACCGGGATCAGTCCGTGTGCCATCTCGACCGCGCCGGCACCCAGGCCGATCGGAGCGCTCGACACATCCGGCATCCCCAGGTCGAACAGCGCGGCCCAGCATCCGACGATGTCGACGATCGCGTCGAGTGCGCCGACCTCGTGGAAGTGCACCTCGTCGATCGCGATGCCGTGCACCTGGGCTTCGGCGACGGCGAGCCGTCGGAACGTGCTGCGAGCTCCTGCCCGCACCGGCTCGGGCAGCGCCGCTGACTCGAGCAGCGAGTCGATCGTCGACCAGCTGCGGTGGTGGTGATCCTCAGCGGTGCTCACCACGAGGCGCAGTGCGACCAGTCCTCGTCGCGTCGTGCGTTCGGGCTCGATCGTCCAGCCAGGCACGTCGAGCGCGGCGATGCTCGATCGAACGGCGTCGAGGTCGGCGCCCGCGTCGACGAGCGCTGCGAGGAGCATGTCGCCCGCGACGCCGACCGCGGGGTTCACCCACAGGTCGGTCATGACGCCAGGATGCGCAACGTCGCACACGCTGCGCCGTAGCCGTTGTCGATGCCGACGACGCTCACACCCGGTGCACATGAGCTCATCAGCGACAGCAGCGCTGTGATGCCCTCCAGGCTCGCGCCATAGCCGGTCGAGGTCGGCACGGCGACGATCGGTTGTGGGATCAGTCCTCCGAGCACGGTCGGCAGTGACGCCTCCATTCCGGCCAGCGCCACAACGGCACGAGCGTCGGTCAGCTGATCGAGCGAACCGAGCAGCCGGTGCAGGCCCGCGACACCGACGTCGCGCACCACCTGCACGTCCGCGCCAAGCGCGGTGAGCGTGCCGGCGCACTCGTCGAGCACCGGCTGGTCCGAGGTGCCCCCGGAGACGACCGCCACGGTCCAGTCGGTGCGGGTGGCGGCGTGGCGCCACGTGAGCGTGTTCGACCACTCGCCGTCGGGCTCGGGGATCTGCCCGTTCGCGACCGCTGCGGACACAGCCGCCCGGTGGTCGGGTCCGGTGCGGGTGACGACGAGCGGGTCTGTGCCGTCGAGCAGCGTCGCGATCACGATGTCGATCACCTGCGCCGGCGTCTTGCCCGCGGCGTACACCGCTTCGGGGATGCCGATCCGCTGCATCCGGTCGAGGTCCGGCAGCGTGTGGCCCAACGTCGGCGCGGTCGGAACGGAGCGCTCGGCGTTTCGGTCGGTGTCGCTCCCGGCCCCGATGTTCGAGCGACCGCGGTTCTCGCCCTCGTCGGATGCAGCGACCCGAGCGGTCCGGGAGCGCAACGCCTCGTTCAGGTTGCCGGATCGCAGCCCCGCAAGGTCCAGGGTCACGCTTCGGTAGCCGGCGGCGCGGACACCGGAGACGATCTGCTCAGCCATCGCCGGCTCCGTCGCACGGGAGAGCTCGGCGAGCGGCACCTCGACCCGGGCGACGTCGCCGAGGTGGCGGACGCGCACGTCGGAGAAGCCGAGCGCCCGAACTGCCGCTTCGGCCCTGTCGATCGAGGACAGCGTCGACAGGGTGACCGGCGTGCCGTACGGGATGCGCGACGACAGGCACGGTTGGGACGGGCGGTCCCACACGTCGAGTCCCGCGTCCCGAGCGAGTGCCCGCACGTCGGCCTTGGTCAGTCCGGCCTCGACCAGCGGGAACCGGGCACCGCGCCTTCGGGCGGCGTCCTGGCCGGGTCGGTGGTCGCCGAGGTCGTCGACGTTGACCCCCAGGACGACCGCCGCAGTGCGCTCGGCGCCCAGCTCGCTCATGATCCCGAACCCGGCAGGTCCGGCGTGGTCGGTCTGGCCGACGGCGAGGGGGAGGAGCTGGTCCATGAGCGCGTCCTTGCACCAGGCGCAGCGATCCGCGTCGTTCGCGACGTACGACGGCTCGGTCATCTCGTCGGTGTCGACGACGACCCACGGCATCGCCCAGCGGTCTGCCATGGCCTGGCATCGCTCGAGCTCTCCGGTCGCGAGCGACGCAGACCGGGCGGTCACCGCGAGCACCGAGTCAGGGCCGAGCGCGTGCAGCGCACCGTGTGCGAGCAACGCCGAGTCGACGCCGCCGGAAAAGGCGACGACGACGGGCCCGATCCCGACGAGCACGTCGTGCAGACGGTCCCGTGCCGATTGCAGTGATGCGTCGAGACGGAAGTCGGTCTGTGTCACGGCCGGGAGGCTACCGGGCCACTGCGGATCGACTCCCACGCCGCTCGATGTGAACCGGGCTCAAGTCCGGAGAATGGCGCGCCGATGCACAGACACCGAGCGGCGGGACCCTCCCGACCCGAAGGAGGCCCCACCGATGATGGCGAACGGGACGCGTTCATGAACTGGTCGATCGGCCGCACTTCCTTGACCGTCGCGACCGTCGCTGTGTTCGCTGTGTTGGCAGCCTGCACCGCGCCGAGCGACTCCCATACAGAGCCGAACGCGAACGCTGCGTTGGGACGAGCGTCGATGGCCGCGAAGCGAACGACGACGACGGTGCGGCGCAGTGCAACCGGGACCACGCCGATCAGCACGACGACGGTGCCGAGGACCTCACCGACCACCACGACGGTGGTGCCGGGTTCGTCGACGAGTGGTGGCCCATCCTCGGGGCCGGCGTCGAGCTACATCACGCCGGGCACTCGCCTCGGCGTCGGGGGCTGTCCCATCTACCCCGACGACAACGTGTTCCACGCGACGATCACGTCGCTGCCGGTTCGCTCCGATTCGGCGGCGGTGCTCGCCGCCATGGGCGGCGCGCGCCTGACGGTTCGTGCAGGGTTCTCGGCATCGATCTGGGAAGGCTCACGGCTCGGGCTGCCGATCAACGTCGTCGACTCCCGGACCACCCCATCGGTCGACGTGATCGGTGGTCTCTACAACTATCTGTCTGATCTGTCCGGTCACGCGATCCCGGCGTCTCCGCGGATCGAAGGATGGCCAGGCATGGCATGGGACCGCCATCTGTTGCTGGTCGACTCGGCGACCTGCACCTCCTCGGAGTTCTTCTACGTGTCCCCGCCGTGGATGAACTTCGCCGGGCGGTGGGCAGCAGAGACGGCGGTCAAAGTCGATCTGCAGACCAACCTCCCGCGTGCTCGCGGCACGGCGACGGCCTCGGGGACGTCCATGCTTGCCGGCCTCACACGGTTCGACGAGGTGTCCTCCGGTGAGATCGACCACGTGATCGGTGTGGCCATCCCGACGATCAAGACGGGGGTGGTCAACTGGCCGGCAACCGGTACCGACGGTCGGTCCAGCGATCCGAACGCTCCAGCCATGGGGTCGTGGCTGCGGCTGCGTTCGGACGTCGACCTCTCGAAGTTGCGGCCGCAGGCACGGGTGATCGCCAGGGCGATGCAGCGCCACGGCGCGATGGTGGTCGACACCACTGTCAGCGGTATCGCCCTCAGTGGCGAGCCGGACCTTCGTTGGGATGACCAGGACCTCGCCACACTCGGTGGGTTGTCGGCCGCAGACTTCGAGATCGTTGATCCCACGCCGATGAAGATCGCAGACGGGTCTTACCAGATCCGCTGACAGCAGCCTTGCCCCGGTGCCGGCAACGCGCCGCGCCGTCACGGTAGGGTGGCCCGCCGAAGTAGGAGTTGCTTGGGCGTGGAGATGTCGGGCGATCGCGACGGGGTCGCTAACGTCGCCGTCCGTGTCCCGAACGACTGCTCCCATCATCGAAGTGAACGCCGGCGCCCTCGACGTCGTGGGGATCGGCAACGCGCTTGTCGACGTCCTCAGCCACGGCACCGATGGGCTCCTCGCCGAGCTCGATCTGGTCAAGGGCTCGATGAACCTGATCGAGGCTGACCGTGTGGAGTACCTCTACGAACGCATGGGTGCGGGTATCGAGGTGTCAGGTGGGTCCGCTGCGAACACCATGGCCGGCGTGGCGTCGTTCGGTGGGATGTCGCAGTACCTCGGCAAGGTCCGTGACGACCAGCTCGGAGCGGTGTTCGCCCACGACATGGTTGCCACCGGGGTCCGCTACGAGACGCCCAAGGCGAGCACCGGTCCGTCCACGGGCTGCTGCCTCGTCCTCGTCAGCCCCGACGCGCAGCGCACCATGAGCACCTACCTGGGTGCCTCGTCCTTGTTCGGTCCCGAGGACGTCGACGCCGACGCAGTGGCCTCCGGCACGGTGCTGTATCTGGAGGGGTACCTGTTCGATCGGCCAGAGGCGCAGGAGGCGTTCCGCAAGGCGGCTCGTGTGGCCCACGACGCCGGTCGCATCGTGTCGGTGACGTTGTCGGACAGCTTCTGCGTGCAGCGTCACCACGACGCGTTCCTGGACTTGGTCGACCATCACGTGGACCTCCTCTTCGCGAACGAAGCAGAGATCACCGCGCTGTACGGATCTGACTTTGACGCAGCGGTTGACGCTGTGCGGCGAAGCGGGACGGTCGCCGCGTTGACCCGGTCCGAGAAGGGCTCGGTCGTCGTCACCGGCGACGCGCTGGTCGAGGTGCCGGCGCATCCGGTCGCCGACGTGGTCGACACCACGGGCGCTGGCGACCTGTACGCCGCCGGGTTCCTCTACGGGTTCAGTCGCCAGATGGATCTGGCGACGTGTGGCGCGCTCGGCTCGCTGGCCGCCGCCGAAGTCATCTCGCACATGGGGCCGCGTCCAGAGGCATCACTCCAGGAGCTGGCCGGTCAGATCCTGGCGGACTGACCGGCGCGCTGCCGCGGGAGTCACTGGGTGGTGCACCATCCGGTTCGCTCCACTCAGCTCCCGGGTCCCAGGTCGAGCGCCTCGGACCTGGCCGACTGCGGGGCTCGGAGGTCGATCGCTGGTTGTTGGCGGCTGGATGGGAGGCGGGGCCACAGCTGCATCGGACGGCGCGCGGCGACGTCTTCGATCCAGCCGAACGCGACGACGCACAACACCACCAGTGCGATCGTGCCCAGGAATCTGGTGATCAGTCCGGCGGTCGGGGCGATCTCGATCACCGCCCACAGCGCCGCTCCGTGCCACAAGTAGATCGACAGCGACCGTTGGCTGAACCACGTCGTCACCGAGCGGGGCCGCCGACCGTCGAGCCACGGTTCGATGCGGGGTTGGCACCCGAGCGCCAGCGCCAGCCAGAACACCCCGAGGCAGGCGATGCCGACCGCTGCGAGCAACATGTGACGCGCCCCGGACCCGAAGAACGCGGCCGCTCCAATCGGTCCGAGCACCCAGCACAGTCGCTTCCAACGCGGGCGGATCCACGTCTCGACCCGACCGTCGTGGTGGGCGTAGCCGATGATCCAGCAGGTGACGTAGAACATCGAGATCGCGATGCCGGGAGCGACGAGCACACCCAGCACGAACACCGTGGCGATCCCACCGCTCAACGCTCGCGGTCGGTTTCGCTGCCAACGTCGCAACGGTGCACCGATCAGCGAGAGCACCAAGTGCATCTGGACGTACCAGAGTGCGAACCAGGTCAGGTGCAGCCCTCCGGTGGGGTCCGGGCCCGTCGGTCCGCCGGGAGCGATCACCGGGAAGATCAGCCCGACCCAGTTGGCAGCGCTCAGTTGACCGAGGGTGCCGCAGGCGCCCCACAGGCCGATCATCGCAGCGATGTAGAGCCAATATGGCGCCATGATCCGTCGGTAGCGATCACGGATCACACGCAGTGCCGGCCGTCGATCCAGTGAGGCTGCGTACAAGGTGCCGGCGATGAAGAACATGAGCGGCATCGCCGTGAACGCGGTGACGAGCCACGATCCGCTGACGTGATAGATGACGACGCGCACCAACGCCACTGCACGCAATGCGTCCAGATACACCGATCTGGACACGCGCGTCTTCGACGCGTTTGCCCCCTCGTTGCCCATTGCCCCTTTTTGCCCCTTGGGTCGGTCCCCCGGGGCCGTGGCCCCGTCCCTTCCCGTACGCCTGACCCTAGGTGACCCGATCAGATGAGACAACCGTCACGTTCGTCGCAGCGCGTCCAACGGGACGCTGCGACACTCCGACCGGCTGCTGCTTCGGTCGTTGCCAGCCCGCCCTGGATCGACGCGGGGGGATCGCCGGTACGCTCCGCTGCCATGGCGCAGTCGAAGGTGGTGAGCTGATGGCACACCCCGAGTCGCGCTCGAGGGCGCAGGGGATGACCAGACGGGAGCTCGCTGCCGTCGTCGACCACACGTTGCTGCGGCCCGAGGCGACCCTTGCCGACATCGACCGGGTCGCTGCCGAAGCCGTGTCGTTCGGCTGCGCGTCGGTGTGCGTCCAGCCCTCCGCCGTCGCCAGGGCAGCCGAGGTGGTCGACGGGCGGATCCTGGTGTGCTCGGTGGTCGGCTTCCCTCACGGTGCGAGCGTCTCGCGAACCAAGGCGGACGAAGCCGCAACGGTGGTGGCCCTCGGCGCGGCGGAGGTGGACATGGTCGTCGACCTCGGCGCGCTCGGGGATGGGGACTTCGCTGCGGTAGCGGCAGACGTGGCCGAGGTTCGAGCGGCGGTGCCTTCCGTGGTGCTCAAGGTGATCCTGGAGTCCGCCCTATGGTCGCCGTCGGTGCTGCGCCAGGCGACAGAGGCGGCGATGGGTGCGGGCGCAGACTTCGTCAAGACGTCGACCGGGTTCCACCCGGCGGGCGGTGCGTCGATCGACGCCGTCTCCATCATGAGCTCGGTTGTGGGCGACCGGGCGCGAGTGAAGGCTTCGGGCGCGATCCGCGACACCGCGACGGCGCTGGCGATGCTCGCTGCGGGCGCCGACCGGCTGGGTGTGTCGGGGACCGGAGCGATCCTCGACGGGTTGGGCTGACCCGGTGCCGGTCGTGAGCGGTCTGCTCGCAGTCGACGCCCCGGGCGGAACTATCGGCCCCGACACGATCCTGCCTGGCTCCGAGCAGCTGCTGCCGGCGCTGTTCCTGCTCGTGGCGCTCGTGGCAGGCGTCATCGCCGCCGTGGCGGTGGTGCTCAGGATCGTTCGTTCCCACAAGGGTGCAGCGCGACGCCGACCGGTGGCGCTGTCGATTGCGGTGGTGGTCGCTGTGCTCGCAGCAGGATGCGCATGGGTCATGCGGCCGCCGGCGTTCTTCGTGCCACGCTTCGGTCCGCTTCCAGCGCTGGTGCCCGCTGACAGCGTCTTTCGTCGTACGGCCACGGACCTTCCGGTGTCGCCCGACAGCGAGCGGTGGATCGCCACGGTCGCGGACCTGCCGTTGCGACCCGGGTTCACCGGGCGAGTGGTCGATGGTGTGGTGTGGGGTATCCCGTACAACTTCGTCGACGCCGACACGCCGCGCCGACCGGTGACGATCAAGGGTAGGCCGCAGGACAGCTTCCCGGGGCCGTATCCGATCACCGACCCCGCGTATGTCGAGAGCATGCCGACGTTCCACTTCGACATGCACTACGTCGGGATCGACTCGACGAGCGGCGAGGTGTGGGAGCTGCTCAGCTTGCGGAACTGGTTCGGTCGACTGGAGGCAGATTCGGGAGCGCACTACAACTTGGGTTCGAACGACTACCCCCATGGTTCCTCGATCGCGGTCGGCATGCCGTTGGTGCCCGGCGTCATCACCTACGACGAGGTTGCTGCGGGCTCGGTGGACCACGTGACCCTCGCTGGGATCGAGCGCAGCGCGTCTCGGTGGGTGTGGCCGGCCCGAAGCACCGACGGGCGATCCACGGTGCCGGACGCTCTGCCGCAAGGCGCGTGGATGCGTCTTCGGAAGGACGCGGACGTCTCGAAGCTGGGCCCGCAGGCCCGGGTGGTGGCGGCCGGTCTGCAGCGCTACGGATTGATCCTGTCCGACACTGGGGGAGGGTTCGGTCTGAGAGGTACGCCCGACGGCCGGTGGAACGACGACGACCTCATGACCCTGTCCACGTTGCGCGCCGGTGATTTCGAGGTCGTCGATCCGTCAGGGATCATTGTCGACCCGAACCGGCTGGCGGTGCGACCGCCAGCTTGAGTGGCCGGACGCTGAGTGTCGTCGTCGAGGGGCTCGGGTCAGTGGGCGATGAGCGTTGTGACGTCGCTGCTGACCGCATCGAGGCGTCGCTCGGCCACGGCCTTGGCCGACTCGACTGCCGCCGTCGTCGCGGTATCGGACGTCGTGGTCGTCGTGGCGGCTGGGTCGGGCGGCGTGACCGCGACGATCGCCTCGCAGTAGTACTTGACCTTGGGTTCGGTTCCCGACGGGCGCAATGCCACTCGAGTGTCATCCTCGGTCCAGAACCGGAACACATCTGGCGCCGGCCGGTCCGAGCGGATGATTGCCATGCCCCCGAGCGACGTCGGCGGGGCGGTGGATAGTCGGGTGATCAGATCGTGGTGTGCCGCCGTGGCGTCGTCGTCGGTGATCGTCGCCCAACCGTTTCGGGTCACGTGCGCGCCGTGGCGGATCGCGAGTACGTCCAGCATGTCGAACACGTCCCGGCCGGCTTCGCGGAGCGTGCTCAACAGGTCCGCGACCGCGAGCGCGGCGGTGATCCCGTCCTTGTCGCGGGCATCGGGTCCCACCGCATAGCCGAGGGCCTCCTCGTACGCGAGCACCTGATGCCACTCAGGGTGCTGTTGCGCCGGGCGGCTGAGCCATTTGAATCCGGTGAGCGTCTCGACGACGTGTGCTCCTGCGCTTCGAGCGATCGCCTGCACGAGTCGACCGCTGACCACTGTGGTGCTCACCAGCGGCTCGAACGGAACGTGTCCCGCTGCGGAGGCCGAACCCGACGGGTGCCCCCCGTCGTGTGCCGCGTGACGATCGAGGAGGTGGCTGCACAGCAGCGCTCCGACCTCATCGCCGGTGAGCATTCTCCACGTACCGCTGCGGTCGGGGACGACCACAGCGAGCCGATCGGCATCGGGATCGTTGGCAAGCCCGGCGACGCAGCCGCTCGCCGCTGCCACGGCGATGAGCCGGTCGAGTGTGCCGGGCTCCTCGGGGTTCGGGACGCGCACGGTCGGAAAGTCAGGATCGGGGTCCCGCTGGTCGGCCACCACGTACAGGTCGTCGTGGCCGGCGGTCCGCAACAGGCGTTCGGCGAGGCCGGCTCCGACGCCATGCAGCGATGTGAGCGCGAGCGGGACGGTGGCGCGCACGGCGGGACGGCCGTGAAGCGCGGCGCTGATGTAGTCGTCTGCTGTCGGCCCATCGGTGGCGGTGCCCAACTGGGAGCGGACTGCTCCGCCTCGCTCCGGCTTCGCGATGCGCACCGCAGCGCTGCGCCCGGCGATCGGGCCCGCAGCGAGGGCTGCCTCCATCGCTGCGGCGACGTCATCGATGGCGTCTGAGATCTGCCGATCGATCGGCGTGAGGATCTGGGCGCCGTTTGACCAGTACACCTTGATCCCGTTGTCGGTCCCAGGGTTGTGGCTGGCGGTGACGACGACCCCGCTCGCCGCACCGGTGCGGACGACGGAGGTCGCGACAAGCGGTGTGGGGACGGGACCGTCGAAGCACTCGACGTCGATGCCGTGCGACGCAAAGGTGGCGGCCATGGCCGCAGCGATGGCATCGGAGCGATGGCGGGCATCGCGACCGATGATCACGCCTCGTTGGGCTGGGCTGGCGGCACCATCGGCACCATCGAGGAGCACGCGGGCGATACCCGCAGCGGTCTGCACCGCGAGCAACACGTTCATGCGTCGCGGCCCTGGCCCGAGCGGACCGCGGATGCCAGCGGTACCGAACTGCAGCCGTCCGTCGAAGAGCACGGCCAGCTCGTCGGGTGGCGCGTCGCCACGTTCGACGGCATCGATGAGCGTGACGAGCTGCAGGGTGGTGCTCGGGTCCGGGTCGAGACGCGCCCAGGAACGAGCGCGGGCCATGAGTCGGTCCGGGTCATGGCGTTCCAGCGATGCCGGCGGGACTGCCATCACGGCTCGTCCCAACACGGTCCGCAGCGTGGCTCGTTCTGCTGCGCAGAACCGCGGAGAACTCCGCGCTTCTGCGCAACAGAACCGGCTGTAAGGGTGCGGGACTCAGGTTGGCGAGCCCCCGTCGGGGTCGTCACGCAGCGGCGATCACGGTGCGCAGCAACGCCGCCAGCCGATCCTGGGCGGCGGTTCCGGCAGCGAGCACTTCGGCGTGGTCGATGTCGGGTGCCATCCCGGCTGCGAGGTTCGTGACAAGTGAGACGCCGAACACCTCCGCGCCGAGGTGTCGTGCAGCGATCGCCTCCAACACGGTGGACATGCCGACGAGGTCAGCGCCCAAGGTCCGCAGCATGCGGATCTCTGCCGGGGTCTCGTAGCTGCCGCCGAGCAGTCCGGCATAGACGCCTTCGATCCGGTCCGCGCCGGCCGCTTCGCGCAGTCGGAGGCTGTACAGCCTGCTGAGGTCGACGAACCGATTCCCCGCAGGGCCCGGTGGGTCGGTGCCGCACATCGGATTGGCGCCCGTCAGGTTCAGATGATCGCTGATGACGACCGGTGTTCCCACTGCCGCGTCGGGGCGCAGCGATCCGGCAGCGTTGGTCAGGCAGATGACACCGCAGCCGCTGAGGACAGCGGCGCGCACTGCGTGCACGACGGCAGCGGGGGTGTGGCCTTCGTAGAGGTGTGATCGCCCGGCGAGCACCAGTGTGGGCACACCATCGACGTCGAGCGACGTCGCGGCGCCGCCGTGGCCGGCCACGGTCGGTGCGGCGACACCGACGAGCTCCGTCATTGCCATGCGGGCCCTGACCTCACCCACTCGGTCGCCCACACCGGACCAACCTGAGCCGAGCACGACTGCTACGTCGTGGGCCCCCAGGCGATCGCGCAGCACGGCGGCATCCGCCTCGGCGAGTCGGTACGGATCGCTGCCGGCGAAGCCGTGCAAGCCCAACTCGCTGTTCATGACGTCAGTCTTGCATCGTAGCGTGCTGCGGGCCTGCAGCACACTGCGATCTGGCCCATCGGCCGCCCGCCGGTACCCTTGGCCGTCGACATGTGAGCGATCGAACGTCGATCGGGTGATGCGGGTTCGCACTCCGCTTGCTCCTGGAGGACCGTGCAGACACTGCCACGACCAACGATGCTGCCCGAGTCGGGGCCGCCTCGGCGCGGCCGGGGTCGCGGCGTAGCGCTCGGCATCGCTGCCGGCCTGGTGGCGCTGCCGGTGCTGGTGCTGCTCATCGCGTCCAAGTGGGGTGTGCTGGTTGCGCTGGTGTTCGCCGTGATCGGTGCGCTCGCCACCTGGGTGTGGCGCCGCGGATTCCTCTTCATCGAGGTGGTGGCGTTCCTGATCCACTTCGATGGGCTGGGAATGGGTCCGATCCGCACCGGCCGTGTGGTCGCGGGCGTGATCGCGTTCGTCCTCGTTCGGAAGCTGATCGTCGAGCGGTGGCGGCCGCCGGCGATCCCGACTCGACACTGGCTCCCCGTCATGGTGCTCACCGTCTACGCGGTGCTCTCTGCAGCGTGGATCGAGAAGGTCTCTGGGTGGTTCTACGCAGGCGGCCTGCTCGGCATCGCATTGGCCTACTACTGCATCGGTGCGCTGCTCGTCGACGGCCACGAGCAGATCATGAAGTACCTCCGGGCATTCTGGGTCGGTGGGCTGTTCGGATCCGCGCTCGGCGTGCTCGCCCTGTTCCTGGGTACCCGATCGGTCGGCTTCGGTGGCGATCCGAACTTCTTCGGACTGCTCCAAGCGACGATGATCCCATTGACGGTGTACTACCGGCGCAACGAGACCGATCCGCTCAAACGCCACTTCTACACCTTCGCCGTGGTGTTCGTCTTCGCCGGCGCTGCGGGTGCCGGCAGCCGCTCGGGTCTCATCGGCGCGTCGGTCGCGATCGTCGGCACGATGATCACCAGGCCGGGGATGTCGGCGTCGCAGCGATCCCGGACAGCGATCAGCGCCGTCCTCCTCGCAGCTTTGGCGTTCGGAGTCGGGTTCATCGCCAACCCCAACAACCTGTCTCGTGGGTTCTCTGACCGTGGCGCCGGCCGGATCGACATGTGGAACGGAACGATCGAGCTCATCAAGGAACGGCCGTTGCTCGGTCATGGGTTCGGTCAGGTCAAGTCCAAGATCCTGCCCAGTCTGACCACGTCGCCAGGCGTGCTGGAGCTCACCGATACCCGTGAGGACGTCTCATCGCACAACACGTTCCTCGACATCCTGGGTGACCTCGGGGTGGTGGGCCTGATCCTGTGGCTGGTGATCTTCGGTGTCGCGATCGCCGGGTTCCTCAGACCCAGATGGGCGCACACCAAGCAGATCTCCACGACCATGTTCGTGATGATGATGCCGGTCATCAGCAGCTCGATGTTCCTGCCGCTGCTCAACAACAAGGTCGCGTGGAGCCTGATCGGGTTGTCGAGCAGCCTGCAGATCCCCTCTGCGCGAACTCGCTGGCGTGGCTTCATCGGCGCAGACGTGCAAGCAGCACTGCCGGCGGGGCCGTCGCAACCTGCTGGACTCGTGCGTTTCGTAGAGTCCGACGTCGAAGCGGGCGGTGCGGGCGGGGCCTCGGAGCAGTCGGCCGGTGTGGGTGGCGAGCTGCCGACCTGGTCGCCGATAGCGCTCGCCCGTTGGGACGTCAAGGTGTCGCGCCGGTTCCGATCGCTGATTGTGGCGGGTGCAGTGATCGGCTTCATCGTGTTCGCTGTCGCGGCCTCGACCGTTCCGACCCGCTACTCGGCGTCTGCGGACATCTTCTTGATCGATCTCCAGGCGACACGAGGTTCGAACAGCGTCGTCATCGGGAACACCTCGAACCAGGTGATCGATTCGCTCGTGACCTCCGGTGCGTACGCTCAGGAGCTCAAGAGGCTGTCGGGGATCGACCTGACCGTGCCAGAGGTCCGTGAGCGGGTGGCGGCGGAGCGAGTCAGGTTCGGGTCGTTCATGGTGGTGTCGTTCACCGATGCGGACCAGGGGCTGGTCGACCAGGTCTCACCGCACCTGATCTCGGCGCTCGATGCATTGGTGGCGTCGTCGCGTGAGTCGTCGCGGGCGCAGCTCGCCGATGAGCTTCGCCCGATGTACCCGGGTGAGTCGCGTTGGGACAACTCGCCGCTGTACATCCCCGTGTCGAACGCCCCGCTGATCGATCAGATTGCCCCAAAGCGTACGTGGATCAGCCTCGTCGGCATGTTGTTCGGTTCGCTCGTCGCACTGACGTTCGTCCTCATCCAGCAACGTCGCCCCAGGGTCAACAACGACGACGACCTTCCATCGCACCTGGGAATGGCGACGTGGACTCACGTCGGGCGGGCTGGACGCCGCTACGGAGCGACCCGTGATCAGTATTCCCAGGTGCTGACGATGGCCGGCGAAGTCGTGGCGACCGATGGTGGCCCGCGCAGGATCGTCGTCACGACCCCCCGCCGTGATCGCGCTGCTCGAGCACTGGCCGCTGGGATGGCTGCGGCGGTCGCTGCCGAGGGCGGACGGGCGGTGCTGGTCGACGCCCAGGTCGACATGCCGTTGCTCAGCGCCCGTCTGGGCGGTCTCGGCCGGCCCGGGCTGGTCCAGGCCATCGAAGGTGCTCCTCTGGAACCGATGTTGCGCAAGGTGCCCCGGTGGCTGTTGCCGTCGTCGGTGCGTCGCACCATCGGCACGCAGGGACGGAACCTTCGGTTTCTGCCCGTCGGGCGTTCGCGCCGACGCTTGAACATGGTGCGCCCCGAGGTGCTGGAACGCTTCGGACCCGACATCACCGTGATCGTGGTGGCCTCGCCGTTGACCTCTCGCAGTCCGTCGGGAGCGCTCCTTGCCTGGGCGGATGCGATCGTATTGACCGTGGTGGAAGGTCGGACGGTCACGTTCGACGCCGAGGATGCCGCAGCGCCGATCCGCAGCTTCGGCGGCGGACCTGCCGGCGCGGTGATGATGGATGTCTGAGATGGCGGTGTCGTCGGAGGCGTCGACGGGAGAGATGTCGCTCGGCTGGTTCGACAACCACTGCCACCTCGGTGAACGTTCGGCCGCTGGTGAGCTGGTGAGCGATGCCCGCGACGCCGGCGTGCTCGGCATCATCGACGTCGCGACCGATGCCGCCAGCTCCGCTAGGTGCCTGGAGGTCGCTCGTGATTTCGACGACGTGTGGGCCACTGCGGGGGTCCACCCCCACGATGCTGCGGGCGGCACGGCCGAAGTGGTCGAACTGGTCGAGGCGGCGATTCGGTCGGGGGATTCGAAGCTGGTCGCGATCGGCGAGTGCGGCCTGGACCACCACTACGACCACTCACCTCGTGAGGCGCAGCGCCAGGCGTTCATCGAGCAGATCGACCTGGCGCATCGGGTCGGGCTGCCGTTGGTGATCCACACACGAGAGGCGTGGGAAGAGACGTTCGATCTGCTTGCCGAGCACGGGGTGCCGTCGAGGACGGTCTTCCACTGCTTCACGGGTGGTCCCGAGGAGGCCGCTCGTTGCGTCGAGATGGGGGCCCACCTGTCGATCTCGGGGATCGTCACCTTCAACAGCGCGCAGGAATTGCGTGCTGCGGTTGCGGCCACCCCGCTCGACCGTCTCATGGTGGAGACCGACGCGCCGTATCTGGCCCCGGTCCCGCACCGAGGGCGCCGGAACCGCCCGGCGCTCGTCGCCCGTGTCGGTGAGGAGGTGGCGATGCTGTTGGGTCGTCCGATCGAAGAGGTCGCAGCGACGACGACGGCGACGGCTCAGCGGTTCTACGGTCTCGACGACCTGCAGGAGCGCGGGTGAGTCACATCCCTCCCAGGATCGTGGTCGCGGGCGCGGTCAGCGCGGTGGCCGTCGTGGTCCTCGCCGTGGCCTGGATCGTCGGTTCCGCCAGCACCGACACGGCGTCGTCTTCGTCGACCACGTCGACCACGACGACCATCGCGCCAGCGCCGCTCGATACGCTGGCGCCGACGCCGATCTCGGTGCTTCCGGACTGGTACAAGAAGGGGTCGAGCCGCTACGACGAGCGACGCCCAGTGACGGTGCCGAATGAACGGGCGGTCACCAGCGTGCCGACGTCCACCTCGACCACGCTCGCATCGGGCTCCACCGCAGCGACCAAGGAGGGCTCGACCGCGACGACCGGCTCGACGAAGGCGGGCCCCACGCCGACCGGCAGTCCATCGGGCGCCGGGTTGCGGTCGACGACCAGCGCCCCGATCCGATCCGGTTCTGGCGGCTGAGGTGCTCGGACAAGGAGAGATCCGTGACCTCCTGGAGCGACACGGCCTGGAGGCCCGTCGTTCGCTCGGCCAGAACTTCGTCGCGGATCCGAACACGGTGGCCCACATCGCCAGACTCGCGGGAGTGGGGTCCGGCGACCGGGTCGTCGAAGTCGGCCCCGGCCTCGGGTCGCTCACGCTGGCGTTGGCGGCGACGGGCGCCCAGGTCCTTGCAGTGGAGAAGGACCGAACCCTGCTCCCTGTCCTCTCAGAGGTGCTGGCGACGGAACCTGCCGCGGCGGCGGTGCAGATCGTGGAAGGCGACGCCCTCGACATCGATTGGGCCGACGTGCTCGGCAGCGAGTCGTGGACGCTGGTCGCGAACCTGCCCTACAACGTGGCAGTTCCGGTGGTCATGCGCCTGCTCGCTGAGGTGCCCCAGGTGCAGCGATTGGTGGTGATGGTGCAGTTGGAGGTCGCAGAACGTCTGTGCGCGACGCCCGGCGATCGGACCATCGGCATTCCCACGATCAAGGTCGCGTGGTGGGCATCGGCTCGGATCCTCACGACGGTGCCCCCAGAGGTGTTCATCCCCCGACCTCGGGTGCAGTCCGCGGTGGTGGGCATCGAGCGACGGCCGGTCCGATCCGATCTCGTCGGGCCGTCCGAGGTGTTCCCGCTGGTGGAACGGGCCTACCGGCAGCGCCGCAAGATGCTGCGCTCGACGCTCGGCTCCGTCGTCCCGGTCGAGGTGTTCGCCGCCGCCGGCATCGACCCGCAGCTGCGACCGGAGCGCTTGGATCTCGACGACTGGATCCGACTCGCCGAGGCCGTGGTCTCGGTCAGAGGTGATGGGCAGTGATCGAGGTCTTCGCCCCAGCCAAGTTGACGGTGTCGTTACGGGTCGTCGGAGTGCGCGGTGACGGGTATCACCTGATCGATGCCGAGATGGTGTCGCTGGATTTCGGTGACACGTTGGAGATCGATCCACGCGGCGACTCGCTCGAGGTCGAGCGTGACGGCGTGGTGCAGCCCGGCAGTCCCGACGATCTGGTCGCCCGAGCGCTGCGGCGCGTGGACCGACACGCTCGTGTCCGGTTGCGCAAGGTGGTGCCTGCAGGGGCGGGCCTCGGCGGTGGCAGCGCGGACGCCGCGGCGATCCTCCGGTGGGCAGACGTGACCGACCCACTTGTCGCCGTCGAGCTCGGTGCCGACGTGGCGTTCTGCCTGAAGGGCGGGCGGGCGCGGGTCGGTGGGATCGGCGAGGTGATCGAACCGCTGGAGCACATCCCACGGGTCTTCACCCTGCTGACCCCGCCGCTGCACTGCTCGACTCCGGCGGTGTACCGGCGATGGGACGAGCTCGGCGGGCCTGAGGGTGACCACGGCAACGACCTCGAGCCGGCAGCGGTCGACCTCGTTCCGTTGCTGCTGCGCTGGCGCGACGACCTCTGGAGCGCGACAGGGCAACGGCCTCGGCTGGCCGGGAGTGGTTCGACGTGGTTCGTCGAGGGTGCACATCCCGGCGACGGCCGGGTCGTGGCGCGGACGCTGTCGGCTTTGACCCCGGTGCCCGATCGCCGCAGCTGAGCTGCGTCCATCGGACTGACGAGGTGTGACAGGGTCCTGAGCGCCGGAGCTACTTGCCGCGAGCGCGGCGCTGATGGCGCGTACGCCGCAGCAGCTTCTTGTGCTTTTTCTTCCGCATGCGCTTACGGCGCTTCTTGATCAGTGAACCCATGGCGCCGGACACAGTAGAGCGACAGGGGCGTGGTTCCCAAACCGGGGTGACGTTGTATCTGCCCAGTCGAGCCGGCACCGGCTCGACTGGGCAGATCGTCCGCTTCCGACAGCGTCGTGTCGGTCGGTACACTCGTTCTTCGGGCTCGGAACGACAGCAGGTTCGCCGTAGTCCGCGAAAGGGAGATTCCGTCACACATGACTCCGATGAGAACCTCGGGCGAGCTCGTCGGCTGGTCCGGCGAAACCGCGGCACCGGTCGAGCGGCGTGCGTCGCTGCGACTCTCGCGCACGCAGCTCCTGGTGGTGGTCGCGTGTGCGATCATCACGGCGGTCGTCGCCGCGGTGGTGGTGTCGATGCAGGCGCCTGTCTACAACACGACCCGATCGGTGATCGTGCTGTCGGGTGGCAACCCGAACGACAACGACGTGCTGTCCCGGGCGCTCGAGAGCCTTGCCGGCTCCCCGGGTCTTGCCGCCGAGGTCAAGCGGCGCGGCAACCTTCCCGAATCGATCGATCAGATCGCCGGGATGATCTCCACGAGCCGGTCGCCCGAGTCGCCCTACATGGACGTGATCGTGTCCAGCCCGGACCAAGCGCAATCCGAGGCGATCAGTGCGCAGGTCGTCCCCGCGATGCGCGGCGTCTTCGACCAGAACCAGGCCGAACTTCCGGCCGAGCAGCGCATCCCGGGTCCGATCTTCCAAGAGGTGTTCGCGAACCCGCTGCAGTCCACCTCGACCTTCCCGGTCTGGTTCGCGGCGTTGTTCGGTCTGCTGCTCGGTGGCCTCGTGCCGTACCTGATCTTCCTGTTCCGCAACCTCCGCAAGCCCGTGGTGGCGAGCGCGCAGGACGTCACCGACGCCATCGATCTGCCGATCCTGGTGAAGGTGCCGGCCCTGTCGGGCCGTGGCGCCAACCCTCAGGACGCCGTCGCCGGTGTGATCTCTGCGGTGGAGCGCCTGAGCCTCAACGAACCGATCCACCGCCTGGTGCTCGTCGGGGCAGATCACGGGGCCGATCGCTCGGCACTGGCGCTCGCTCTGGCGTGTGTCGTCGCCCGCAGCTTCGGTCAGCCGGTGGCGCTCGTCGACGCTGACCTCGAGAGCGGCACGCTCACCGGGATGGTGCACGCTGACGACGTCGCGGGACTGTCGGAGTGCCTGTCAGGACAGCTCGATCCAGAGAAGGCGCTGCTCACCCTGAGCGATTCCCAGCTACCCGCCGGCCTAGACGGCATCGCTGCACCAGAAGGCATGGTTCGCTTCCTCGGTGCAGGCGTCGACCGCAGCCGCAACATCCTGCGGATGCGCTCGTCGTTCCACCGGGTGCTGGAAGGCATGGCAGGTCGGTACGTGGTGATCATCAACGGCCCGAAGATCCCCGGTCCGGTGCCCACCTCTCAGCTGCTGTCGCTGGCCGACGCGACCCTCATGGTCGTTGCCGAAGGCCAGACCAGCCTGACCGACGCCCGCTCCGCCGGCGACACGTTGCGGTCGTTCAGCTCCGGTCCGGCCGGCGTCGTCGTGCTGCGTCGTTGATCCTCTCGTCCGGTGGGTGACATGGGTCGCGACGATGCGGAAGCGCTGACGATGGGCGGCCCGGATCCGCTCCCCTCCGATGCCGGCACAGCCGGCGCCGACGACGAGCAGTCGCTGGGGACCAAAGCCAGCCGTGGCTTCCTCTGGGCGAACCTCGGGATCCTCACCCGCTACGTCACGGCGCTGATCCTCGCTGCGGTGCTCGCCCGGGTCCTCGACCCGGTCGACTACGCGGTGATGGTGACGCTGATGCTCATCACCTTCTACTTCGACAACGCGCTCGACCTGGGCATGGGCGCTGCGTTGGTGTACGAGCAGGAGGACGGCGTCACCGAACGGGTGCAGGTCGCGTTCACCGCCAACCTGGGCCTCGGCGTGGTGTTGGCCGTGGTCGCATTCGCGATCGCTCCCTTTGTGGCGGACTACTTCGGACAATCGGGCTACGTGGCGGAGTTCCGCTCGCTCGCCGTGATCGTGATGCTGTCTGCCCTCACGACGGTGCCGTGGTCGTTGTTCATGCGCAACATGGACTTCCGTCGCCGCGCGGTGGTCGAGGTGAGCCGGGACCTCAGTCGGTTCGTCGTCACCCTCGGTCTTGCACTCGCAGGGCTCGGTGCCTGGGCCGTCGTCTACGGCTTGTTCGCCGCGTACACGGTCGCACTGGTCAGCACCTGGCTGGTGCTGCGGTTCCGCCCCACGTTCGCGTGGGACACCACGACGGTGAAGCAGCTGTTCGCATATGCCTGGCGGGTTGCGGGCAACCGGCTCCTGGGACTCCTGGCACTCAACGGCGACTACTTCGTGGTCGGCAACCGTCGTCGAGATCAGTACGCCAGCTACTACCAGGCGTTCCGCCTCCCCGAGTTCGTGATGGGTGCCCAACTCAACGGCCTGTCCGCAGTGCTGTTCCCGATGTACTCACGCATCCGCTCCGACGGCGAGGAGGCGTTGCGCGAGGGCATGTTCAAGGCGCTGAGAATCGTGGGCCTGTTCTCGTTCCCGGTCGGCGTCGGTCTGGCGCTCATCGCTCGGGACGCCTTCACGGTCTTCTACGGGACTCAGAACCTCGCCGGCATCCAGACGATGGAGGTCATCTCCCTCGCGGGGGCCGTGACCGGCATCGGCTTCGCCACCGGCGACCTCCTGATGGCGATGAACCGTCCGGGGGTGCTGTTGCGACTCAACTTGGCGATGGTGCCGCTGATGTTGGTGTCGATGTGGTTCGTGGCGCCGCACGGGATCGTCTGGGTGGCAGTCGTGCACCTGTGCATTCAGATCGTGTTCGTCGGCGTTCGGCAGCTGATCGTGGATCGGATCATCTCGGTGCGCACGGCGCAGGCCCTGGCGTGTCTGGTTCCCGGCCTGGTCGTCACGTTCGGCGTTGTGGCGCTGGCGCTTCCGGTGCGGCTGCTGAGCAGCGAGGGGTTCGTCTCGTTGGTCGCGATCCTGGCGGCGGGGACGCTGGGCGCAGTCGCTGCGCTCGCGATCTACGCGCCGGCTCGGCGCGAGCTGTTCGACCTGATCTCGAAGGTCAGGGGCGGCTGAGCCGGGAGTGTGCCAGCTGCCGAGCCTGCTGCACCCTCGGCGCACATCGGCGCCATGCGACGGCTGCACGATGAAGGGCTCGGCCCGACGTGCCAACTCCGAAGCGGACTCGCACCAGTTCCCGGGAGCCGGTGGCCCAGTCAGCCTTGTAGGACTCGTCACCGCGGAGCATGTCGTATTCCGTGGCGCCAGCCGCAGCGCAGCGCCCGATGATGTCGGCCCGCAGCGCGGATCCGGCACCGCGCCACTCCCGGTCGGTGCTGCGACCGGCCTGGTAGAAGGCAACGACGTCACCGCATCGCAGGTCGAGCTCGGTGGCAACGACGGTCCCGTCGCTCGCGACGACTTGGGAGATGACCACGTCACCGCTCGCCAGACCGACCATCGCAGCAGCGTGGAACCGCGGCCATGCGTCGAGGAAGCCTGATTCGGCGGCCCAGCGCTGGTCGTGGAGCCGGTGGAGATCAGCGAGCGCTCGGCGGGCTCGGGTTCGCGCAGCGTCGTCCTCGCCGGTGGCGTCGACGGCTCCGATGGTGGCGCCGGCCTTGATCAGGCGCTTGGTGGTGCGCGACACAGTGGACCGCAGCGTGCCGGGTCGATCGGACAGGTACGCATCGGCGCCGTCCGACAGCGATGCCCAGGGCGCCGAGGTGCGCTCGGTGATGAAGGGGCGCAGCGCTCGTGCGAGGGACCCATCGGCGGCAAGGCCGTCGAGATCGATGATGCGTGCACCGCTGCCGCGGAGCCAGGCGATCACGGCACCGGTCACCTCGTCGGTATCGGCCGGTCGGGATACGACATCGAGGTGGTCAGGTGCCAACGACCCTTGGCCCAGACACCGGACGCGGGTGATGCCCACGGCCTCGGGTCCGACGTGGTCGGTTTCGAAAGCCGCCCCGCCGATCAGACGTCCGCCCCGACGGATCAGGACGATCGCAGGAGTGCCTTGTGGCACAGACGACAGCCACCAGCGGCGGAGGAACGGACTCGGATGGGCCATCTGGCCCACGAGGTCGTCCCACTCGATCGGCAGTCGCTCGGGATCGTCGAGCAGGCTCAGTGACAGCGTCACATCGGTGTCGATTGGCGCTTTCGTTGGATCTGACCGCACGCGGCGAGTGTGGCTCACAGCGCGCCGACGGCGCCACCGTCAAGGTGTCAAGCAGGCGCCAGCCCGGGATCGTGGAGTGGCGTGGAAGCGAAAGGTGGGGGAACTGCCCTCGCTTTGCCCTTGACGGTGGCGAGCGTCACATGTTCACTAGTCTCTGTAGTTAGGTACATCGGCGCATCGCCGGTCGGTCGGGGGGCTGATCAGCGCCACGTCGACGTGATGCAAGCTGGAGCGATCGCTGCGGCTGTGGACAACGAGCTGGGCCGAGGCGTCTGCATTGTTGGACGTCTCGCTTCAGAGCCGGGTGCGTGCACCTGGCGCTGAGGAATGAGGGGCGAAATGCTGAGGTATTCAGATGCGGAGGGACTCACCCCTCCCGACACGCGTCCATCCCTTCTGCGGCTGGTGAGGTCGGACGTGATCGATCTCACCGAGCGGGTCGGTGCAGTGGCGCAACCGTCGCTGCTGCCCGCGGTGATCGACCCGGTCGTGGTCGATGAGCCGACGCCGGTCATCGCTCGTCAAGAGCGCCGGGCTGTGGGTCGTGGGCTGCGCCTCCTCAGCCACGTCCTCGACGCCGCCGCTCTGGGACTGCCGATCCTGGTGTACAGCTACTTCAATTCGGCGATCCCCAACAAGGCCTCCGTCCTGTTCGTCGTGGTCGGCACACTCATGCTGTGGCCCACGCATCGTCGGGGTCGCCACGTCGTCGCTCCGAGCGAAGGCCTCGTGTCGGTCATCACCCGGATCGGCATGGCGCCGGTCATCACATCCGCCATCGTGAGCGTGGTGGGGGTGACCACGTCGACCAATTCACAACTCGTGGTCGGTGTGGGCGTCATCCTCCAGATCGTGGTGTTCACGCTGCCGCTGGTCCTGCTCGGTCGGCTGATCTCCGTTCGTCTCGCCGCCACCGCTCGCAATCAGGGCTACGACCTCGATGACACGCTGATCGTCGGTTCCGGTCCCGTCGGGCGGGCAGTCGTCGCGGCGCTGCTCGACAACCCAGGCTTCGGTCTGGTGCCGAGCGGGTTCGTCGACCGCTACGACGACGCCGATGAGCTGCCGATCGTGGGTAACCCCGAGGACCTGCCGACGATCCTCCAGGTCACCGGCGTGCGCCACGTCGTGCTCGCCTTCGGTGCTGCGAGCGAGACCGAACTGGTCCGCATCGTCCGGCGCTGCCACGACGACAGGGTGCAGTTCTATGCCGTGCCCCGCTTGTTCGAGCTCGGCGTCAGCCACGAAGACGTCGGCCACGAGATCGACGGTCTGCCGCTCGTGCCGTTGCGTCGCCCCGGCACTGCATCGCACATGTGGCCGGCCAAGCGCCTCTTCGACGTCGTCACCGCCAGCGTCTTGGTCGTCCTCACCGCTCCGCTGATGGCAGCGTGTGCGCTCGGCGTGAAGGCGACCAGCCGAGGACCGGTGTTCTTCCGCCAGGTCCGCGTCGGCATCGGTGGCCGGCCGTTCGAGATCCTCAAGTTCCGCACGATGCGCGTGAACGACGACTCTGCAAGTCAGTGGAGCGTCGACGACGACGACAGGGTCACCAAGGTGGGCAAGTTCCTCCGTCCCACGCACCTCGACGAACTTCCACAGATCCTGAACGTCCTGCGTGGGGAGATGTCGCTGGTCGGACCTCGGCCCGAACGCCCTCACTTCGTGGAGCGGTTCAGCGCAGAGATCGTCGACTACGACGAGCGTCACCGTGTGCCCGTCGGCATCACCGGCTGGGCACAGGTCAACGGCTATTGGGGCGACTCGAGCATCGAGACCCGGGTTCGTCTCGACAACCGCTACATCGAGAACTGGTCGCTGTGGCGAGACGCTGTGATCGCCCTGCGCACCATCCCGACCCTGCTCGGCAAGCGTCGTTGATCCAGGCGCTACCGCTGCGGTCCAGCGACGCAGAACCGACTCCGCTGGTTCCGGGGCTCGTCACGGTAGCGATCCCCGCTCGTAACGAGGAGCGCTCGATCGGAGCGTTGCTCGACCGTATCCGGGCCCAGACCCATCAGAACCTGCAGATCGTGGTCGTCGACGGCCGGTCGGACGACGCCACGCGCCGGATCGTGGCCGCTGCCGCAGCCGTCGATCCTCGCGTGGAGCTGCTCGACAACCCCGAGCGCGTGATCCCTGCTGCCATGAACCTGGCGCTCGAGCACGCCCGTGGCGAGTGGTTCGTTCGCGTCGACGCCCACTGCAGTGTGGAGCCCGACTACGTCGAACGCGTCGTCGCCCACCTGGGGACCGGTCGCTGGGGTGGGGTGGGAGGCCGCAAGGACGGACGGGGGACCAGCCCTCAGGGCCGGGCGATTGCCGCCACCATGGGCTCACCGTTCGCTCAGGGAAATTCCGTCTACCACTACGGCACCACTTCCCAGACGGTCGACCACATCCCGTTCGGCGCGTACCCCACAGCGCTCGTCCGCTCGTTGGGCGGTTGGAACCCCGATCAGCTCGTGAACGAGGACTACGAGTTCGACTACCGCGTGCGCCAGGCCGGTCACGAGCTCCTCTTCGATCCGGACATCCGCATCGACTGGGAGTGCCGCCAGAGCGTCCGGGCGCTGTTCCGCCAGTACCGGCGCTACGGGTCGGGCAAGGTGCAGACGCTCGCCCGACACCCGGAGTCGGTCGGGCTGCGCCACCTTGCCGCTCCCGTGCTCGTCGGCGGCCTGGCCGCAGCGGTCCCGCTGCTCGCCGGTCGCCGCACCCGGTGGCTCGGCGCCGCCGCGCTGGGCTCCTACGCAGCACTGATCGCCGTCGGCACCGTGCGCACCGCCCCCGAGCTGGAAGATCCCACCGACGCGGTGTGGCTGCCGGCGGCCTTCGTCGCGCTGCACCTCGGTTGGGGCCTGGGCTTCTGGGAGGAGGCTGCGGTCACCGTCGTAGGTCGCGGTGGTCCCCGGAAGTCACTTGAGTCGTCCTGAGCGCCAGTCCGGTCCCTGACCGGATGTCAGGCGGGAAACTCTGCCAGCGCTCGGGTCCACGGCGTGCCGGTGGATCGGAGCTCGTCCACCAGCAGCGCAGTCAGTGAGATGGCGAACGGCCAGAACAGCCATGCGGTGCGGAGCGTGAGATCGGTCGACACCATCGAGTACAGGTTGACGAGCACGAACATGGCCAGGCCGGTGAGCTCGACGCCGGCGCGGCCGAACGCTCCGGCGAGTCCGCCGCTGCGCACCATCCGGTAAGCCTGGACGAACGCCGGCACCATCACCGTCGCGGTGCCGAGGGCGAAGAACGCGGCGCTCTTCACGTTGCCGAGGTTGCCGCCCAGGTAGCTGAGCTTGGGGCCGAGGCTGAAGCTGAAGGTCGGATCGGGTGCGCCGAGTCGCACGAGCGCGGCGACCGCGACCCAGGCGATCGCCACCAGCGGTGCGCCGATGAGGAATCGTGCGTCCTTGAACGATCTGCCGGAGCTCTTCCACGCCACGATCACCGAGGGCACGAGGAACACCAGTGCCTCCTTCACCAGGTAGGAGATCGGGATGAACAGCGCCAACGCCCACCAGCACCGTCGTGCGATCAGCCAGTATCCGAAGACGAACACCGCCATGGCGCCACCGTCGATGTAGAGCGATGACGTGAACACGAGGAGCGGCAGCGACACGGCGTAGATGAGTGCGCCGATCAGCTGAGCGTTGCGCGAGCGGCCCTGCACCGCGAGCGCGTCGATCATGAAGAACGTGCCGGCGACGACGAGGGCGAGGTTCACCAGAGCGAACGAGTCGGCGGCGTCGAACGGCAGCAACGACGCCACGAACGGCAGCGCTGGTCGGTGGATGAACGGTGCGACCGGTCCCATCAGGACATCGCCGCTCTCCACGAACGACGGGTACGGCACCATCTTGTATGGGGCGTGCTCGTCGCCTCGGCGCTGCTCGATCATCGACAGGTAGCTGACGATGTCGATGTTGAGGTGCTCGAGGTGGTGGCCGTCGTCGGTGGTGTACGTGTAGTAGTTGTCCGAGGCGAAGAACGAGGTGCCGGCGACATCAGCCCGGGCGAACCGCAGGCCGCCGACCAGCGCCGTCAAGGCCATCAGGGCGAGGATCGTCAGGGCCCCGAGGCGACGACCTGCCTTGGGGGAGGTGTCGACGAGCGAGGTCCCGCCGTGTGTTGCTTCCACCATCGCTCGCCCCCGCTCGTTCGAACTTGGAAGGGTAGACGGCGGGCGTCGTGCAGGTCGACCGCCGAGCGAGCCTCACGCGGTCACAATCGCACTACCGTGAGCGGGCACCCATGGCGGGTAGTTCAACGGCAGAACGCTTGACTTTGGATCAGGAAGATGCAGGTTCGAATCCTGCCCCGCCAGCCATCCACCCCTCTGACCGCGGCGTTGCCAGCAGCATGGCGGCCATCGCCAGAGCAGCCACAAGGACGACCACGCATGAGCGATCACGCACCGACACCCGCAGGCTCCGAAGGTGCACCACTTGCCGCCGTGGTGCTCGCCGCCGGCGAAGGCCGCCGCATGCAGTCGGAGCGCCCAAAGCCGCTGCACCGGCTCTGCGGTCAACCGATGCTCATGTACGTCCTCGGCTCGTTGGCCGACACCGACGCCTCGCGTGCGGTGATCGTCGTCGGGCACAAGGGCGATCGCGTGGCCAAGAAGCTGCTCGAACACGACCACTCGATCAAGATCGAGTTCGTCGAGCAACAGGTGCAGCGAGGTACCGGCGACGCGGCGCTCGTCGGCCTCGTCGGACTTCCCGACGACGATCGTGACGACGGCGACGTCCTCGTCATGCCCGGCGACGCCCCGCTGCTGCGGCCGTCGACCATTGCAGCGCTCGTCGCGCACCACCGCTCCACCGGTGCCGCCGCCACGCTGCTCACCGCCGTGATGGCCGACCCGACCGGGTACGGACGGGTGATCCGCGGAGCGAACGGCACCGTCTCGTCGATCGTGGAGCACGGTGACGCCACGCCGGAGCAACTCGACGTGGACGAGATCAACACGTCGATCTACTGCTTCCGTCGCAGCCTCCTCGCTCCTGCGCTGCGGCGGGTGCAGCCCGACAACGCCCAGGGCGAGTACTACCTGACCGATGTCGTCGGGGTCCTCACGCAGGCCGGCCACCGAGTCGAAGCCGTGATCGCGCCCGACGCAGCGGAGACCCAGGGCGTCAACGACCGCGTCCAGCTCGCTGCAGCAGAGTCGGAGCTGCGCCGCCGCACCAACGAGTCGCTGCTCCGGTCCGGGGTCACCATGCTCGACCCCACCTCCGTCTACGTCGACACCACGGTGCAGGTCGGCCAAGACGTCACGCTGTTCCCCGGTGTCATCCTCCAGGGCAGCACCATCATCGGCGACGGCACCGAGCTCGGGCCCAACACCCGCCTCGTCGACTGCCACGTCGGAGACCAATGCACGATGGAGCAGACCACGGCACGCTCCGCCCGATTCGGCGACCGCTGCACCGTCGGCCCCTACGCATCCTTCGGTCCCGGTGCGGACATCCCGTCGGACGTCACCACCGGGCCGTTCTACACTGCAGACACCGCCACCTGACCGGCGGAGCTGGAGGCACCTCGTCATGGAACTCGTCACCAAGAAGCGCCTGACGATGGTGGCGGGCCGCGTCAACCGTCCCCTCGCCGAAGAGATCGCCGAACGTCTCGGCATCGCCCTCGCCCCCATGGAGATCGCCGAGTTCGCCAACGGCGAGCTGCACTGCAAGTTCGGCGAGTCGATCCGTGGCGCGGACCTCTTCATCTTCCAGAGCCACTGCGCCGACGGAGAGCTGTCGGTCAACGACGCGCTCATGGAGCAGCTCATCATGGTCGACGCCGCCAAGCGGGCATCGGCCAAGCGCATCACGATCGTTGCGCCGTTCTACGGCTACGGCCGCCAGGACCGGAAGGCCGAAGGCCGGGAGCCGATCACCGCCAAGCTCCTCGCCAACATGTTCGAAGTCGCCGGCGCCAAGCGCATCGTGTCGGTCGACCTCCACTCCGGTCAGATCCAGGGCTTCTTCGACGGTCCCGTCGACCACCTCACCGCCATGCCGGTCCTCGTGCAGTGGATGGCCGACAACCTCGGCGACGACCTCGTCGTCGTGTCGCCCGACGCAGGACGAGTCAAGGTTGCAGAACGCTACGCGAACACGCTCCACGCAGACCTCGCCATCGTGCACAAGCGCCGCGTGAAGGGCGCAAAGAACAAGGTCGAAGCCAAAGAGGTCGTCGGTGAAGTCGAAGGGCGCATCTGCGTGCTCATCGACGACATGATCGACACCGCCGGCACGATCGTCGCCGCGGCTGACCAGCTCACCGAACGTGGAGCGTCGGCTGTCTACTGCGCCGCAACCCACGGCGTGTTCTCCGGTCCCGCGATCGACCGGCTCAAGAACTCCTCCATCGAGAAGGTCGTCGTCACCAACACCCTGCCGCTGCCCCCAGAGAAGCGGATCGACAAGATCGAAGTGCTCTCCGCCGCAGGCATCATCGCGGACGCCATCGACGCGGTGTTCGAAGACACCTCGGTGTCGGAGATCTTCGACGGCCAAAACCAACACTGACGTCGGACTTCGTCCGCCGTCTGGGACGCGGGGAGCCGGCTCCGCCGGCGCTCATCGATCGTTCCGGCTGATCCAGGGCTCGCAAGCTCGCCGGATCACCCAGCATGAATCCGGATGGCTCGCCGGCTCGCAACCCGGAGTTCATGGGGTGTGGGTGGTGGGCGTGTGGGCGCCTTCGGCGGATGCGGTCCGCATCGCTTCCGCTTGCTGGCGCGTTGAGTGGGGCGGTCCGCGTCGCTGCCGCTGCTGGCGCACTTGGGGGCGGTGCCGGTAACGTGGCGGGTCGCCCGAAGCCGGGCATCTGTCGTGCCCCGTCGGGCACCAGTTCCGCAGAGTTCGCAGGAGTTCGTCATGTCCGAGGTCACGCTCACCGCCTCCACCGGCCGGCAGACCGGGACCCGTCCGTCCCGCCGTCTCCGCAGCGACGACATCGTCCCCGGTGTCGTCTACGGCGAGGGCAAGGCCGCGACGATCCTGTCGGTCAACCGCAAGGACCTCCGTCAGGCCCTCAGCACCCATGCCGGCCAGAACGCCCTGATCACCCTGACCGTCGACGGGACCGAGTACCTGACCGTCGTCAAGGAGATCCAGCGTCACCCGGTGCGTCGTGATGTCACCCACGTCGACTTCCTGACCGTCGACGCCAACGCCACGATCGAGGTCGAGATCCCGATCCACCTCGTTGGCGAAGCCAAAGAGGTCACGCAGAACGGTGGCATCACCGAACAGCGCCTCATGTCGCTCAAGGTGCTGGTCAAGCCGGGCTCGATCCCCGACGGCGTCGACGCCGACATCACCGACCTCACGCTGATCACCACCATCACCGCGGCGGACCTCCCCCTGCCCGACGGCGTCGAGCTGGTCACCGATCCCGAACAGGCCGTCGTCACCGCAGAGCTCACCCGCGCAGCGGTCACCTCTCGTGGTGAAGAGGGCGAGGGCGAGGCTGGCGACGGCGACACCGACGCCTCCGACGACGCCGAGGGCTGATGCCCTGGGACCTGCTGGTCCTCGGCCTGGGCAACCCTGGCGAGCGCTACGCAGGCACTCGTCACAACGTGGGTGCGGAGGCCGTGTCGGAGCTCGCACGCCGCCATGGCGCGCGCCTCAAGGTCGACGGCAAGGTCAACGCTCAGGTCGCCGATGTGCGCGTCGGTTCGTCCCGCATCGTGCTGGCCCTGCCGACCACCTACATGAACGAGTCCGGCCAAGCTGCCGCTGCGCTCGTACGCCGCTACGAGATCGACGACGTGACCCGACTGGTCATCGCCCACGATGAGCTCGACATCGAACAGGGTCGGCTCAAGCTCAAGCTCGGCGGCGGACTGGCGGGCCACAACGGGCTCCGATCGATCGACGCCCATCTTCACACCAGGGACTTCGTCCGGGTGCGCATGGGCGTGGGCAAGCCGCCCGGAGGTGCCGACAAGGGCGCCGACTGGGTGCTGTCGAAGGTGCGTGGTTCGGCCCGCGACGAGCTCGACGTGATGGTGGCCGAAGCGGCTGACTCGATCGAGCTCATCGCCACCGACGGGATCGACGTCGCGATGCAGCGCTACAACCAACGGGTCTGAGCGGTGCCGTGGCCCGCCGGTGCGTCCGGCGGTCTTCTATCCGGCGGCGATGGCGATCAGCGCGATGACCGCCAAGCCGAGCCCCGTGAGCTGGTGCACCGCCAACCGTTCCTTCAACACGACTCGGGCGAGCACCACCGTCGACGCCGGGTACATCGAACCGAGCACCCCGACCAGCGTCAGCAGGCCGATCCGGCTCGCGAACAGGAACGATGCGTTGGCGGTGACGTCGAAGACGCCGGCGCCGAGCGCCAAGCCGAGTCCCTTCCGTTCGACCCGCCACGAGCGAGTGACGAGCGCGGCGGCAGCGATGACCGGGATCGCCATCGCCCGCGCCGCGGTCAGTGGCCACAGCCCGCTGTCCGCTCCCGATCGGGAGATCAGGACGAGGAACGAGCCGAAGCCCACGCCGGCGAGGACCGACGCAGCGATGACGCGGCTCGGCGTTGCCGACACGCTCGGCACGTCGGTCTCATCGGGTCCCTCGGGATCGGTCGGCTCCCGTGAGATCAACACGATCGCCGGCAAGGCCACGAGCGCTCCGGCGAGCGGCACCACGCCCGGCCGTTCGCCGTCGATCAGACCGAACACCAGCGGAACCAACGCGGACGTCACCGCGGAGACCGGGGCCACGACACTCATCTGTCCAGCGCTCAAGGCCCAGTAGAACGTCATCAGGGCTCCCGCACCGACCAACCCGGCGGCGGCTCCGTACGCCAAGTCCGTCGGCGCAACGGTTCCGCCCACGATCGGGGCGATCACGACGAGCAGCAACAAGCCGGTGAGTTGAGCGACGAGCGTGGTGGCGATTGCGGCCATCCGACGGGCCGAGAGTCCACCCAGGAAGTCGCCGACACCGAACGCGACAGCCGACACCGCTGCGAGCAGCGCAGCCACCGCTCAGACCCGATCCGTGTCCGCGCAGGCGTGGCGCGCATCCGGGTCGGCATAGCGCGCCTCTGCGGGGCGCCGCTCGGAGCGGATCCGCCAAGCGACGTCGGTCGGGTGCTCGTCGAGCGGCGCGGACATCGGACCACCTTGCCACGCCAGCGGGCCCTCCTCGGGCGGGCGCTCGGCGGGGTAGGTTCCACCCCGCCATGGCCGACATCGCTGAGCTGAGCCCCGACCCGACCCTTGCAACCCATGCGCCGCTCGACGCGCTGCTGGGCGTGCTGCGCGAGGAACCCGGCCTGGTCGCGACGCTCGGTCGGCGATCCACCGTCCTCGTCCTCCCTGATGCCGCCCGAGCGGCGTCGGTCGCCGGGCTGACCGCGCTGTCGCGACGTCGCCCGATCGTCGTGGCGGTGCCCGCTGCAGCCGACGCCGAACGATTGGCGAGCGATCTGCGTTCGTTCCTGGCGCCTGACAGCGTGGAGCTGTTCCCCTCGTGGGAGACGCTGCCGTTCGAGCGGGTGAGTCCGTCGATCGAGACGATGGGTCGCCGCCTCCGGGTGATGTGGCGGTTGCGTTCCGGCGACGAGACGCTGCAGGTGATCGTGGCGCCGGCCCGTGCGCTCGCGCAGCGGTTGGGGCCCGACGCCGAAGACGCGGAACCGATCGTGATCCACCCGGGCGACCAGGTCGACCAAGAGGCGCTCATCGAGCGGCTGGTCCTGTCGGGCTACCGCCGCGAGTACCAGGTCGAGCACCGAGGCGAGGTCGCGGTGCGCGGCTCGATCGTCGACGTGTTCCCGTCGACTGCGGACCGACCGGTTCGCATCGACTTGTGGGGCGACGAGGTCGACCGACTCGCCCAGTTCTCCGTCGCAGACCAGCGCAGTGGCTCGGACCTGAGCTCAGTCGAGCTGTACCCGGCCCGCGAGCTGCTCGGCACCGACGCCGTCCGCGAACGTGCCGAACGCCTGCTCATCACCGACCCGTGGGGTCGCGAGCAGTGGCAGCGCCTGGCCGACGGCGAAGTGTTCGAAGGGATGGAGGCATGGCTGCCCTGGCTGGTCGAGCACGGCGAGCCGGAGGCCGCTGTCGGGTCGAGCGAGCCGGCGGCCGCGCCGGAGCACGTGCTCGTCGACCTGCTCGGTGACGACGGGCTGGTGCTGCTGGTCGAGCCGCGACGGCTCCGTGACCGCATCGCGGACGTGCTGGCAGAAGAGGCCGACCTGGGCGCCACGTTGGCCCGCACCTGGGGGCTCGACGACGCGTCGGACCTGCCGCGACTCAACGTCGACCTCGACCGCATCCTCGCCCACACCGATGCACCGACGTGGTCCGTTGCCGCAGTGCCCGACTCGCCCGACACGCCGGCGGTCGCCTCATCGGCGTGGCCACCTGC
>Ga0209023_10000904_pt1 | contig 42013 bp, 34 predicted proteins | sample LakOneMetagenome_FD_187468 | JGI IMG/M metagenome (GOLD analysis project Ga0209023, IMG submission 187468) | Freshwater and sediment microbial communities from Lake Erie, Canada (SPAdes) (version 2) | ecosystem: Environmental > Aquatic > Freshwater > Lentic | place: Lake Erie, Canada...
GGCACCTACACGCCGGGCTCCGTGTTCCTGGACAGCCAATACACGCAGGGCGGCACGACCTTTGATTTCATCAGTGACGGCTGCAGGCTGAACTGAGCCACGAACAATAACGGCGGGCGCACTGCCGACCCGTTCTCAACTTGGTCCGTTCCCGACGGGGCGGGGCGGGGATTCGGCTAGATTGGGGCTCGCAGGCTCGGCGAAAGCTTGCTCGGTCTTCTTGCGCTGGAGGTTTGAGTGAATTGGCCCAATACGCTGGCGGGTTTCGGAGTCGGTACGCTGGTGGGCCTGACCGGGGTCGGCGGCGGCTCGCTGATGGCGCCGATCCTGATCCTGATCTTTGGTTATCCACCCGCCGTGGCGGTTGGCACGGACCTGTGGTTTGCCGCGATCACGAAGACGGCGGGCGGGGTCATTCACCATCACTACGGCGGCCCCGATTTCCAGATCATCCGGCGCCTCTGCTACGGAAGCCTGCCGGCCTGCGTCGTGACGCTGTGGTTCCTGGCGCACGCCGGACGCACGCAGATCAAGAGCGGCACGATCATCCACGTGTTGGGGGTTGCCATTGCGCTGACCGGCGCCGCCACGCTGCTGCGCGGCCGGCTGCAGGCAGCGAGCCGAAAGGTGCGCACCAGCACCGCCGAAGCTTTCCTTCGGGTGCAACCGGCGATGACGGTGCTGGCCGGTGCGGTGCTCGGCGTGCTCGTGACACTGACCTCCGTGGGCGCAGGTGCGCTGGCCGCAACGATGCTGGTGATGTTGTACCCGCTGCGATTGACGCCGCACCGCCTGGTCGGCACCGACATCGTCCACGCAATACCGCTGACGCTGATTGCGGGACTCGGTTATCTGTGGATCGGCAACGTCAACGCGCCGCTGCTGGGCCAGCTGCTGCTTGGATCGCTGCCCGGCATCATCATCGGCTCGTTCTTCGCCGCCCGCATACCGGAATTCGGCCTGCGCACCGCGTTGGCCGCGGTGCTGTCGCTGGTCGGGCTGCGCATGGTGCTCACGTGATGCCGAGCGCGCGAGGTCGCTGCTAACGCCTGCGGAAGTACCTGCTGAATCGCAGGATCGGTTTCTCGACCAGGTACAGCGACATGCACGCCGCGCCGACCGCGAGCGCCAGGTTCGCTGGGAATTGGTTCCAGGGCAGGTGCGCCGACCTGTTCAGGAACGGCTGCTGCCAGAGATACAGCGAGTAACTCAATGTTCCGATCCAGGCGATCGGACGCCAGTTCAGGATCGCCCGGCCTGCGCCGACATAGCGCGTGCTGCCCTCGACCAGCGTGGCGATCGCGAGCAGCTTCACCGGGCCCAGCAGCAGGTCGATGATCGTGTAGTCGCTGTATCGCTCGATCAGGAACGCGGCCATGGCCAGCGGCATGGCGTATCGCGCGCTCGAGATCCTGGCGTAAAGCGTATTGGAAAGCAGGGCCTCCCGCTGCAAGGCGAACGCGGCGCCGATGGCGATTGCGTCAGCGGTGGCCGGGAAGATCTCGAGGTCGCGTACGGAATTGTGGAAGGCGAGGCGCATCGCCGTGCGCACGAGTGGGCCCACCAGGAACATGAAGGTGACCAATCGCAATCGGCCGAGCGCGGCCAGCGTCGCGACAGCCAACGGCCACAAGAGGTAGAACTGCTCCTCGATCGACAGCGACCACGTGTGTCCGAAGATCCAGCCGCGATTGAGCTGATAGTTCGAAGTCCAGGTCAAGGCGTAGACCGCGTCCCTGTCCTGGAACTCGACCAGGCCCATCGATCGCGCCAACAACATGCAGCCCGCGAATACCAGGAACGCCGGCAGGATCCGCAGCGCGCGACGTGCGTAGAAGTTACGCAGCGAAACATCGCCGAACGCGCGCTCTTCGTTCACGAGCAGCGTCGTGATCAGGAATCCCGAGATGCAGAAGAAGCAGACAACACCCAGGTGCGCCAGGCTGGCCGCCACGCCCGCGGCCATGTGCGGAAAGCCGCCGGTGCCGGTGAGGTGTCCCATCAACACGGCCAGGATCGAGATTGCCCTGATGCCATCGAGCGAGGCTATGCGACTAGTGTTCACCGGCTTTCTTTCCCGAGTTCCCGTCGTGGCGCCGGCAGGGCTGCGGGCCGGCCTGGTGGGATCTTAACGGCGCGGTGCCGGATCGCCCCCTTTGCAGTTCACGAATCCGTGCGTCACCACAAGGATCGGCACGGGCGACCTTGGTTATTCTGGACGATATTGTCACGACGCGGAGTGATCGAATTCATGTTCAGCTTACGATATTGCCGGATTGGCGTGATCGGCTTGGGCTACGTGGGCTTGCCGCTGGCAGTCGAGTTTGGCAAGCGTTTCGACACCACGGGCTTTGACATCGATGCCGACCGCATTCGTGACCTGAAGCGCGGTCGCGACGCCACGCTCGAGACCACGCGACAGGAATTGCGCGCCGCCAAGCACCTGAAGTTCACGGCGCAGCTCAAGGACCTGAAGCGTTGCCGCACCTACATCGTCACGGTGCCCACGCCCATCGACGAGTACAAGCGTCCCGACTTGAGCGCGATGCAGGGCGCCAGCGAGACAGTGGGCCGGGTGCTGAAAAAGGGCGACGTCGTCGTCTATGAATCGACGGTCTATCCGGGGTGCACCGAAGAAGTCTGCGTGCCGATACTCGAGCGAGTGTCGGGTTTGAAATTCAATCGTGATTTCTTCGCCGGGTACAGCCCCGAGCGCATCAATCCGGGCGACAAGGAGCATCGCCTGCCGACCATACGCAAGGTCACTTCAGGATCGACGCCGGCGGCAGCCGAATTCGTCGACAAGCTCTATGGCTCGATCATCCGCGTCGGAACCCACAAGGCCAGCAGCATCCGTGTCGCCGAGGCCGCCAAGGTCATTGAAAACACGCAGCGCGACGTCAACATCGCGCTGATCAATGAGCTCGCGCTGATCTTCAAGCGCCTGGGGATCGACACCGAAGAAGTGTTGCTGGCGGCGGGCACGAAATGGAATTTCCTGCCGTTTCGCCCCGGCCTGGTGGGCGGGCACTGCATCGGCGTCGACCCGTACTACCTGACGCACAAGGCGCAGGAGATCGGCTACCACCCCGAGATGATCCTCGCCGGGCGACGGCTGAACGACAACATGGGGCTGTACGTGGCCAGCGAAGTCGTGCGCCTGATGACCGAGCGGCGAATCCACATCAAGGGTTCGCGCATCCTGGTGATGGGCCTGGCGTTCAAGGAGAACTGCCCGGACCTCAGGAATTCCAAGGTGGTCGATGTGATCCGGGAATTGCAGGCTTTCGGTGCGCAGGTCGACGTCTACGATCCCTGGGTCGACGGCCGGAAGGCCCGCCATGAATACGGGTTGCGCCCGATCCGCAAGCCGCAGCGACGCCACTACGATGCGGCCGTGCTGGCGGTGGCCCACACCGAGTTCAAGAATGGAGGCGCGGCGGCGGTTCGCCAGTTGTGCCGGCGCAATCACGTGCTCTACGACATCAAGTACGCCTTCCCCGCGGCCGACGTTGACGGTCGGTTGTAGGAGCCGCTCGCCAGCGGTTTCCGGAAAGTGTGATGCACTTCGTGACTTGAGCAGTTTTACCTAACCTGCGTCTCCTTGCGCGTCGGCTGATCCGACTATCATTTCGCCACTATGCGCATCCGTTTGTTGGGCCAGGTTGCCAGCTCCGCTCTCCTGGTGCTTTTTCTCGTTGAATCGGCGGCCCTGATCGGCACGGCGCTGCTGGTCGGCCGGCTGCGCGGCGCCGATTTCGATGATCTCAACACGTGGCAGCATGCCACGCTGGTTGGCGGATTCATCCAGCTGGGCATGATCGCCATGGGCCTGTACAGCCCGCGGATGCGCGATCGGTCAGCGGGGCTTTTCCTGCGCGTCTCGATTGCAGTCATCGTCGCGACGCTGGCGGCGATGGCCATCGCCGTCATCTGGCCGCAGTTCGGATTGTTCCCGCGGCGACTGGCGATCTCCGGTTTCCTGTCGTGGCCGGTGATCGTGCTGATTCACCTCGCGATGATCCACGTCGCGGAGGGGTACCTGTTTCGCAAGCCGGTGCTGGTGCTGGGCAGCGGGGAACGCGCGGCCAGCGTGACGCGGTTGCGGCGCCGGGCCGACAAGCGCAGCTTCCGCGTGGTCGGGTACGTTGCCGTCGACGATGCGAAGCCGGTGGTTCCGGAAAACCAGGTACTCCGCGACGAAGGCACGTTGCTGCAACGGGTCCGGCGTCACCGCGCCGAGGAGATCGTCGTGGCGATCGACGAGCGGCGCCAGATGCTGCCCATCGATGAATTGCTGGAGTGCCGGCTGGAAGGCATCGAGATCATCGAGGTCATGGATTTCCTCGAGCGCGAGACCGGGAAGCTGCCGGTGCACGCGCTCAGTTCCGGCTGGCTGATTTTCGGCCGCGGATTCCGGCGCGACATCGTGCGCCGCTACACCGAACGCTGCTTCGACCTGGTGACTTCCAGCGCGCTGCTGCTGTTGGCGTGGCCAGTCATGGTCGCCACGGCGATCGCGATCAAGCTCGAGGACGGCTGGCACGCTCCGGTGTTCTATCGGCAGCAGCGCGTCGGGCGTGGCGGGCGTCCCTTCGACATTCTCAAATTTCGCAGCATGCGCACCGATGCGGAACGAGCCGGCCAGGCTGTCTGGGCGCTCAAGAACGATTCACGGGTCACGCGCGTGGGTGCCGTGATCCGCAAGCTGCGCATCGATGAGTTGCCACAGGTTCTGAACGTGCTGCGTGGCGAAATGGGACTGGTCGGACCGCGCCCGGAGCGCGTTGAGTTCGTGGCGCAACTGTCCGAGAAGATTCCGTTCTACCACAGCCGCCACTACGTGAAGCCTGGCATCACCGGGTGGGCGCAGCTGTGCTACCCGTACGGCGCCTCGGACGACGATGCCCTCGAGAAATTGCAGTACGATCTTTATTATGTAAAGAACCACGGCCTGCTGTTCGACCTGCTCATCCTGCTGCAAACGGTCGAGGTGATCCTGCTTGGAAAGGGCGCTCGCTAGTGCGCGTCGGTGCGGCGCAGGCGCGACGGCCAGCGAAGCCGTCGCAGTGTTGAATTTCCGGCACCAGTGCCGGATGCCTGCTCGATGGGTTGATAAAATCATCGCTGAATGAGTGTAACTATATGAATTGCAAGAGAATGAAATTCCTGGGGCCGACACTCGCCCTGTTGCTGGCGCTCGTGCCAGTGGCCGCGCAGAGCGATACGGCGGCCGACTACCTCATCGGACCCGGCGACATGCTGCAGGTGTTCGTCTGGCGCAACCCGGACCTGACGGTCACCGTACCGGTGCGTCCCGACGGCAAGATTTCCACGCCGCTGGACGAGGACATGCCGGCAGTCGGCAAGACACCCGCCGCCCTGGCTCGTGATATCGAGCAGGTGCTGGCGGAGTACGTGAAGTCACCGCGTGTCAACGTCATCGTCACGCAGCCGGTCAGCAATTTCAGCCAGGTCAAGGTGATCGGGCAAGTCATGAAACCGCAGTCCATGGCTTACCGCGAGGGCATGACCGTGCTCGACGTCGTGCTGGCCAGCGGCGGGCTGGCGCAATTCGCGGCCGGCAACCGGGCCAAGGTCGTGCGCACCGAAGCGGGCAAGACGCGCGAGATCCGCGTGCACCTGGCCGCGCTCGTCAACAACGGCGACATGTCGCAGAACCTCGAGCTCAAGCCGGGCGACGTCGTGGTCGTGCCGGAATCCAGGTTCTGAGCGATGAATCCGGTCATCGAACAACTGAATGACGAGATCCGCAGCACCTGGCGGTTTCGCTGGCAGGCGTTCGGTCTGGCCACGGTCATTGCGATCCTGGGATGGACGATCGTGTTCGCGCTGCCGGACCAGTACGAGGCCACGGCCCGCGTATTCGTCGATACGCGCACCGCACTGAAGCCTGTGTTGCAGAGCCTGGCCCTCGAGCAGAACGTGACCGGGCAGCTCAACTACGTGCGCCAGTCGCTGCTCGCCGGGCCGCAGTTGCAGCGCATTGCCGAGCAGTCGGGCGTGCTGCCGCCGGGCGGCGTCGATCCGGTGCAGCAGGAGAAGCTGCTGAAACGCCTGGGCGAGAGCGTGCTCTTGACCGTGCGCGGCGCGGGCACTGGCGATGACAACAGCGCACCGGGCGGCACGGTCTACGACGTCACCTATCGCGACACCAACCGGAGCCGGGCGCTGCACGTCGTCAGCACGCTGGTGACCACGTTCGTCGATGAGACGCTGGGCGGCAAGCGCGCCGCTTCGGAGAATGCGCAGAAGTTCCTCGAGACGCAGTTGCATGACTACGAGCAACGCCTGAAGCAGGCGGAAGCGCGACTGGCTGATTTCAAGGAGAAGAACATCGGCCTGATGCCGACCGAACAGGGCGGCTACTTCGCGCAGCTGCAGACCGAGCTCGATGCCGTGCGCAAATCCGAGACCGACCTGGCCATCGCCGAATCCCGCCGTGCCGAGTTGGCGAAGCAGCTGCGGGGCGAGGCCGCGGTGAATTCGACGGCGGCGCCCGTGGCCGCCACGGCCAACGGCAAGGCAGCGGGAGACAGTGTTTCGCGTATCCGCGAGGCACAGGCGAAACTGGACGAATTGTTGCTGCAATATACGGACAAGCATCCGGATGTCATCGCCGCGAGGGCTGCGCTGGATGAACTGCAGCGCCGCCGCGAAGCCGAGCTCGCGAGCCTGCGCGAGGGAGACCCCGTGGCGATTGCCGCCAGCGGTGCCGCCGCGAACCCGGTCTACCAGAGCATCCAGGTCGCCCTGAACCAGGCCGATGTCGACCTCGCGTCGATCCGCGGCCAGCTCGGCCAGCACCAGGCCAAGGTGGCGGAACTGCAGCGTCGCCTCGGCACCGCGCCCAAGGTCGAAGCCGACTTCGCGCAGCTGAATCGCGACTACGACGTGAACAAGGCGCAATACACCGCGCTGCTGGCAAGCTTTGAACGGGCGAGCCTCGGCGAGAAGGCCGACAGCGCCGGTTCGGTGCGCTTCGAGATCGTGCAGCCGCCGACCGTGGGCGCGACTCCGGTGGCGCCGCTGCGTGGACTGTTGCTCGCCGGCGTACTGGTGGCCGCGTTGGGCGCGGGCGGAGCGCTCGCCTTCTGGCAGCACCGGCTCAGGCCCGTCGTCAGTTCGCTGCTGAGCCTGAGTGGCGTGATCACGGTGCCCATCCTGGGCGTCGTGACGAGTGGATTCCCCACCCGCACGCGCAGCAGGCAACGCCGCTCCCTGCTGGTCTACGCCAGCGCATTGAGTTGCCTGTTGTTGGCACTGGGTGTCGCGCTGTTCATGAGTCGCGCCGGCATGCGCGTCGTGCTGCCCTTCGCTGGACCCAGGTGAAACACATGGGCATCGTCCAGAAAGCCTTCCAGAAATTCCGCTCCAACGGCGACTCCCAAGGGATGGCCCGGAGCTATTCGCGCCCCACCATTGCGGCGGATCCGGGTGCGACGTCGCGGAGCATTGATATCAACAAGGACGCGCTGCGCATTGCCGGATTGATGCCGGAGGCCAGCGTCGAGCGGCGATTTGCCGCCCATTTCCGGCAGATCAAGCGGCCGTTGCTGTCGCGCTCGATGAGCACATCGAGTGGCACGTCGATGGTCAACCGCGTCATCGCGGTGACCAGCGCGCTGCCGGGCGATGGCAAGACTTTCACCACGTTCAACCTGGCGCTGAGCATGGCCAGCGAGCGCGACCTGTCGGTGCTGCTGGTGGACGGCGACGTGGCCAGTCCACTGATCAGTCGCAGCATCGGTGCGGCCGCCGACCCCGGGCTCATGGAAGCACTGCAGAACGAGGCCGTGGACGCGGAATCGCTGGTGCTGCCGACCAGCGTACCTGGACTCGCGGTGCTGCCGGCCGGCCGGCCGGACCTGAATGCCACGGAGCTGCTGGCGAGCCGCCGCATGTTCGAGATCGTGCAACGGCTCCTGGCAGCCGATGCCCGGCGAATCATGCTGGTCGATTCGCCCCCGCTGCTCGTGTCCACCGAGGCGAGCGCGCTGATCGCCGTCGCTGGCCAGGTCGTGCTGGTGGCGCGCGCCGACGTGACGCCGCGCCAGGCCATGCTCGATGCGATCGCCATGATCGGCAAGGACAAGTGCGCGGGCCTGGTGCTCAACGAGAGCCGCTCGGGTACCGAAGCGGGATCCTACGGGTACGGCAATGATGACTAGACATCAGTTGGTGGGCGCCGCGGCGGCCATGCTGTTGCTGCTGGCGGTCGGAGAACCGTCGGTTGCCGACACGCGGTTCGAGCCCTCGCTGAGCCTCGGCGTCGTCTACATTGACAACCTCGGATTGGCGCCGCCCGAACTGCCGCAGGAATCGGACTTCAGCGGGCAAGTGGCGCCGCGCATTTTCGCGAGCCGGACCGGCCCGCGTTTCACCGGCATCATCGACTATTCGCAGCGCTTCCTGTATTTCCGCGACCATCCGCAGCTCAATTCCAATTTCGGCAAGGGCAACGCCAACGGACTGTGGACCGTGGCGCCGAATGCGCTGTTCCTGGAAGGCAGGTTGAGCAACGACCAGCAGGTCATCGATCCGAGTGCGCCTCGCAACGTCGACAACCTGTTCGACGTGCGCAATGTCAGCACCGTGCTGAGCAGCCGACTGGCGCCGTATTTCAAGCGCGACTTCGGCTCGGTGACCGCGTTGCTGCGCTATTCATGGGCCTGGGATCGCTATGGCAACCTGAGCACCGATTCGCAGAACACCGCGCTGCAGGACTCTGAAACCCGCCAGGCCACCGCGCGCCTCCGCAGCAGCGACCAGGGTCGACGCGTGGTCTGGAGCATTGGCGGGCAGAGCCTGCGCACCAGCTTTACCACGGCGGAGGAATTTCGCGCCGATCGCGTCTCGGCCGACCTGGGCGTGATGATGGTGCGTGGGCTGCGCGCGATCGCGACGGTCGGAGAAGAAACCGATCTGCGCAAGGGCTTCGGGCAGGGTGGCCTCGACGCCAGCTCGTGGCTGGCCGGCTTGAGCTACGCGCCGAGCGATGCCAGCAACCTGTCGGTCAAGGGCGGGCACCGGTACTTTGGCAATACCTACGCGGTCAACGTCAAACGTGACGGGCGGATGCTCAAGCTGGATGCGTCCTACACCGAGGATCCGACCACGGACGGCGTATTCAGCAGCATGGTGGATGTGGTGCCGGGCGAGCTCGAGCCGCCCGCAGAGCTCGCGGTCACCAGCGTGCTGCGCAATACCTTCGAGCCATACCTCAGGAAGCAGTACACGGCACGCGCACGCCTCGTCGGCGTGCGCACCGAGGTGGCGTTGACCGGCTACAGCGTGCGGCGCGAGTATCTGCTCGCACCCTACGTGGACCGGCGGGACCTGACACGGGCCGCGCAACTCAGCGTTGCACGCACCATGAGCCCCCGCGACAGCTGGCGGCTCAGCGCGCAGTACGACAGCGTTTCGTTGCGCGATGGCTCTGACAATCGCGGCTTCCTCGATTCCTGGGTCTACACGCACATCCTGACACCGACCCTGGTGCTGGACGCGTCGGTCAGCCACATGGATCGCACCGGGAGCCTGCGCTATCGCGCGAACTTTGGCGGCATTTCGATCCGCAAGGTGTTCAAGTGAAGGCGCCGGCGCAACGGAATCGATCCGGCCGATCGACCCCGCCGGCATGACAACGCCGATCGCAGCGCTGGCGCTGTTGGCGCTGGCGCTGGCGCTGCTGGTTGCCTTCGCGCTGGCCGTGCGTCGAAAGAACATGGCCGTGTGGTTGCCGGCCTATTGTCATGCGCTGTTCCGACGCCGGCGCGCCGTCGTACGGCCCATTCACGTCATGTTCTGCTTCGTCGATCACTTCGAGCCGAAGTGGGGTCGGGTGGATTACCCGCGCGAGTGCGCCCGGGTCGAGCGCTGGCGTCGGCGATATCCGGAATTGTGCGCGCGCCATCGTGATGCGGACGGTCGTCCGCCCGTCCACTCGTTCTTCTATCCGGCCGAGGAATATCGCCCCGAGCATCTCGACCCGCTGGTCGAATTGTGCCGGCTGGGCCTGGGCGAGATCGAGATCCACCTGCACCACCACGATGACACGGCTGAAGGCCTGCGCAAGTCGCTGCGCGAATTCAACGAACTGTTGATGGCGCAGCACGACTGCCTGGCGCGCGATGCCGCCACCGGGCAGGCCCGTTGGTCATTCATTCATGGCAACTGGGCGCTCGACAACGCGCGCCCGGACGGCAAGTATTGCGGCGTCAACAACGAGCTGATCGTGCTGCGCGAGGAGGGCTGCTACGCCGACTTCACGCTGCCTTGCGCCCCCGATCCGTCACAGACCCGCACCATCAACTCCATTTACTATGCCACCGATGATCCGGAGCGACCGAAGTCGCACGATCGCGGCGTGCCGGTGGCGGTCGGTGTGCCGCCGACGGGCGACCTGATGATCGTGCAGGGCCCGCTGGGCCTCGACTGGAAGAATCGCAAGTACGGATTGCTGCCCAGGATCGAAAACGCGGACGTCCGTGCCTCCATGCCACCAACACCGGCGCGCGTCGACCATTGGGTGCGGACGGCGATCCACGTGGCGGGGCGACCGGACTGGTGCTTCATCAAGGTGCACACGCACGGCACGCAGGAGCGCGACGAGGAAACGCTGCTGGGCGAGCCGATGCATGCGATGCACGACTACCTCGAGAAGCAATACAACGACGGGCGGGAATTCGTGCTGCACTATGTCAGCGCCCGGGAGCTCTACAACATCGCCAAGGCGGCCGAGGCGGGCATGACCGGCAACCCCGGCAATTACCGCGACTTCCTGGTCAAGCGACCCGCGTACGCCGTGCAGTCACGGCCGGGCAAGGCCCAGGCGTCGTGACTGCCTTGCTGGTGTCGGCACTGATCGTATCGGTGGCGTTACCGGTTTACAGTTACCTGGGTTACCCGCTGCTCATGGCGCTGCTGGCGCGGCGCTCCGCGAACGCGGGCCCCGGCGCCGGCCATGAATCGGCGCGCACGCCACCCGCGGTCGCCGTCGTCGTCGCCGCGCACAACGAAGAACAGCACGTCGATAGCCTGGTCGCCAGCCTGCAGGCGCTGCGCTACGGCGGCCGGCTGCGTATCTACATCGGCTCGGATGGCAGCACCGATGCGACCGCGGCGCGGCTGCGCGCATTGGCTGGCGATGACCTGGTGGTCTTCGAATTCACGGAGAATCGCGGCAAGGTATCGGTGCTGAACGATCTGCTCGCGGCCGTCACCGAACCGCTGGTCGTTTTCACAGACGCCAACACCGTGCTGGACCCGCAGGCCGTTTCGCTGATGGTGCGGCACTTCGACGATCCGCAGGTCGGCCTGGTGTGCGGCGAACTGCAGCTGTACCACGCCGGCGGCGGCGACAACGTCGACGGCCTGTACTGGCGAATCGAGCGCTTCCTCAAGCGCGCCGAAGCAGGGCTGGACGCCCTGCTGGGTGCGAATGGCGCGATCTATGCGATCCGGCGTGAGTGCTACGTGCCGCTCGCGCGCGACACGGTCGTCGATGACTTCGTCATCGGCATGGACATCGCCGCGCGCGGCAAGCGATTGGTGTACGAATCGGCCGCCGTGGCGCGCGAGCTGGCGCCGCCGGGCATTCGCGATGAAGTGGCGCGGCGCATCCGCATTGGCATCGGCAACTACCAGGCCTGCTTTCGGCATCCCGAATACCTGTGGCGGAGCGGCGTCGCCCGATCCTTCGCCTACGTGTCGCACAAGCTGCTGCGCTGGTTCACGCCGCACCTGCTGGTGCTGGCGCTGCTGCTGAGCGCGGCGCTCAGCCGCACGCCGCCGTTCGGCATGCTGCTGGTGCTGCAGCTGGCGATCTACCTGGCATGCGCGCTGGCGTATGTCGCGAGCCGGCATCGGAGCCTGCCGGGATTGCTACGCGTTCCCGTGTTTCTCGTATCCCTGAACGCTGCGCTCGCCGTCGGTTTCTGGCGCTACGCCACCGGTCAATACGGCGGTTCCTGGCGGCGCACCCGTCGCGCCTGATGCCAGCTGCTAACAGGCCCTGGCGCGATCCCTGGCGAGCAGCATCAGCTTGAAGCTGTGATGGTCGGGGCCGATGTCGGCGACCGCCGAGGCGTCGACAACCTGGACCGGCGAATGCGGCTCGTTGATTCCCAGCGACTGCAGTGCAGGCAGGTGCACCGAGTGGTGCAGGTGGATGCCTGGGATGTAGAACTCATTGCGCCGTGAATGATGGAGGCCAGCGAAGGGCGCCTGTTCACGCGCGCTCGTCGTGGCGCGCGAAATGATTTCCGTGCGCGCCTGCAAAGGCAGTGCGCCGGATCCCAGCACATAGGCATCCGGCACCGGGGTCTGGGCGTAGAGGCTGTAGATTCCGGCAGAGGGGAACAGGCCCGCGCGATTGTAGAGCGCTTCGGCCAGCAGGCCGGGGGACATGCGGCGCATGATGCGTGCAACGGCGTTGCCGGTGGGCATGCCAAACACGGCGCGCTGCTCAATGCCGAAATCGAGTTTGCGAAAAGAGAAGCGCGCCGGACGCAGCGTGTAGAGCGACTGCCCGTTGGCCGGATAATGCGCCGGGAACAGCAGGCCATCGCGCGTGCGCGTGACCACGGGCGCCGGCTGCTCCTGCAATTGTCCCGCGTAGCTGAGCACATGGTCGGAGACCAGGTTGCGCGAGCACGATTGTCCCAGCGATCGCTCCAGCAATCCGGGCGTGTGCAGCACGCCCGCGGCGATCCACAGCCTGAGGCAACGGTATTGCACGCCATCGACGGTGCCGACCGTGATGCCGTCATCCTGCCAGTGGAATTTCCCGGCCGCCTGTGTACGCAGCGTCAGCCGCCCAGCCGATTGCGATGCCAGCCGCGCCAGTTCACGGGCGGGGCGAATGGGCCGCCACGGAACGAACAACCGCGATGCCGGCAGCGAAGAGCCGAGCGGCGTGCCTGGATAGAACGCGGCAAAGTATTCCATGAACGAAGCTTGCGTGGCGCTGCCGAAATTCGCCCGCAGGCTCAACGGAATCACGCCGTGCCAGTTGTTGCCGAGCCCTCCCAGGCCGTCGTATGCGCACGGCACGACGCGGCGCGCGTCGTAGTACGCGAACGCGCCGGTGGCTGCCCCGGCCAACACCAGCGTACGCCGCTCGCGATCGAGCCCCATGACAGTGCCCAGCGCCGACAGGCCGGACCCTACGATGATGTCGTCGAATACCAAAGCCGATTACTCAGTCGCACGTAACCGTACCAGCGCCAGCCGCACAGTCGCAGCGCGAAGTCCACGGGCCGCAGCAGGCAGGGATAGGCGCCGCAGGCGCGCAGCGCGCGATCGTACAGCGCGAAGGCCGCGGACTCGAACGGGCCGCTGAATGGGCGCCGCACGCGGCGGAACAGGAATTTTCGCCGCCCGTCCGCATCAGGCCAGGTCGGGTGGAGCATGAAATCAGCCAGTTCGTCGTGGCTGCAAGCGACGTTGTCGCCGCCCGGCAGTTCCGCCGCATCGTCATAGAGCAGGCCCAGTGTCAGCACCCGGCCGCCCGGCGCAGCCAGCGTGGCGAGCTCGGCGTCTTCCTTGACGCGCGGATATTCATAACATCGGCTCACCTGGCAGGCGATCACGGACGAAGATGACACGTAGCAGATCTGCTGCACGCCGGCCGCGCGCAGCAGTGCGAGCAGTTGGCGGTTCCCGTCGGCTTGCCGTGAGTAGGACAGCACCCAGACGCGATCAGTAGGCAGGAAGCGAAAGCCTGCGGCGTCGGCGTGACCGATGGCGAAGTCGACGGTGGTCGACAGTGCGGCGCGGCCGGCAAGCGCGTGCCAGGTGCGCGAATGGCTGCCGATGACGACTACGCGGCTGGGAGCCGCTCCTTCCACGCCCGACTCCAAGCTGCGTCACCCTGTGATGGTCCTGGGCGCGAAGTATACGTGACCCGAGCCCCCGCGGCCGCGCCGCTCGCGGCGCCGACGTGGGCAAGAGGTCGCCGTGTATTACAATTCCCCGGATATGCCAGCGGCCACGCCTCGTTTGACCATCGTCTATTTTGCGAACGATTGGGCGTCCGAAAACCGCACCAGCAGCCACCACATCGCCGAGCGTCTCTCGCGCTGGCAGCCATTGCTGTATGTCGAATCCCCGGGCATGCGCACGCCACAGGTGACGGGCCGCGATCTGCGCAAGATCGGCCGGTTGTTCGCCGCGCTGTTGCGCCGGCCTGTCAGGATTCGCGACGGACTGTGGCGCTGCACGATTCCGCAATTGCCGTTCCGCCGCCTTCCGGGAGTGGTGGGACTGAATCGGTGGTTCGCCCGGCGTGCGCTGCGCCGCGCGCTGCGCCTGATGGGCGCCGGCGAAGTCATGTTGTGGTTTGCGGTGCCGCACCCGGAGTTCCTGGTCGGGCGGCTCGGCGAGCGCATGGTCGTCTATTACTGCATCGATGACTACGCCGCTCATCCAGGTGTCGACAGTGAACGACTGCGCGCCTGCGACGCCGCGCTGATGCGCAAGGCGGATCGCGTGTTCGTCGCACCGCCCGCACTGCTCGCGCAAAAGCTCGCCGAGAACCCCAACACCGTGTACTCGCCGCATGGCGTGGACGCCGAGCTGTTTGGCAGGGCCATGCAGCCGGAGACCGAGGTGCCGCCCGAAGCGCGCGCGCTGTCGCCGCCGATCATCGGATTCTTCGGGTCGCTGGCCCCGTGGATTGATATATCGCTGATCACCGCGTTGGCGCGGGCCCGGCCAAACCATACGTTGCTGCTGATTGGCCACGCGTCCACCGACGTCACGGAGCTCGCGCAGTTGCCGAACGTGCGCATGGTCGGCGCCCAGCCGTATGGCAGCCTGCCGAACTGGGCGAAATGCTTTGACGTCGCGATCATTCCGTACCGGCAGACGCAGCAGGTGCAGAACGCCAATCCACTCAAGTTGCGCGAATACCTGGCCACCGGCAAGCCGATCGTTTCAACCTACAACCCCGAAGTGGCGCGCTTCGCCGGATTGGTGCGCCTGGCAGACGATGAACAGTCTTTCATCCGGGAGGTGGACGCGGCGGTGCAGGACCATGATCCGGCTGCACAGCGCGCGCGTGTCGATTCGGTTCGCGATGCCACCTGGGACGCGCGCGTCCAGGAAATCATCAAGACGGTGTCGGCAGACCTGGAGCGGCTCGGCTAGCCAGGCGCGCACGCAGGTACGCCATCACCGGCTTTTCGAACAACAGGTGGATCGCGACCGCGATGGCGCTGGTCAGCGCGAGCAGCCCGATGATCAGCAAGACCAGCATCGGCAGCGGAAAATCATGCGCGCCGCGAAATGCCACGCGCAACGCGGCAAAGACGATGTACGGATGGACCAGATAGATGATGTACGAGGACTCGCCGAGCAGGTAGATCAGCCGGCTCTTCGCGGCCAGTCCGTAGAGCCGCTCGAGCAGCAGGGCGCTCGCCACGATGAAGAATGATGGAATGCCGCCCACCAGGTAGCGCGGAACGATGTCCCGATAGTCTTTTTCCAGCACCACCAGGGCCGCCAGGCTTGCGACCAGCAACACGATCAATGACCACTTGAGCGCGCCGTGTCGTGCGAGCTGTTCCCGGCGGGCGCTGCACCAGTTGAACAGATAGTACACGCCGATCCCGTAGCAGAACTCGAGCACGATCGGTCGGCCGTAGAAGCCGAGGATGGCATTGTCCGTCCCGGAGGCGTGGATCGCCAACACGAGCGCCAGGAGCCAGGCGGCGCACAGCAGCGGCGAACGCCGCGGGGAGATCCACAGGGCCAGCGCGAACAACACGTAGAAGAACATCTCGAAGTTGAGCGACCAACCGAGTATCAGCGTCGGTTGCATTTCACCGGTCACGGACAGGTGTGGAATGAACAGCAGCGAAGCAATCAGATGGGGCACGCTGGCCGAAGTGCTTCGAAACAGCTGCGGCGCGACGCTGACCATCGCAAACACGAACAGCGTCGCTGCCCAGTAGAAGGGAACGATGCGAATCAGGCGCCGCAGGAAGAACCGGTCGGGTGACGTCGTGCCGATGTAGGCAATGATGAAGCCGCTGATCACGAAGAAGACGTCGACGCCGCGGCTGCCGACGTCCCAGCTCAGTGCGAGTCCGGCGCTTGAAGTCGTATGGAAGTAGACGACGGCCAGCGCCGCGATCACGCGCAGGCAATGCAGGTTATAGAGGCGCTCGGAGGGCCTTTTGGATTCGATCATCTGGCCCAGTTGGGGCGCGCGGCTGTACGGAGGCAGGCACTACTGTGCCTGCAGGTTCACCTCGAACTCGCAGCTGCCGGCGCTTCCCGTGATCTCCAGTCGATAGCTGCCCGTATAGTCGCTCGATACCGTACGCATGTCCACGATGGCAACGGCCGGCGTTGCGGGCAGCAGCGGCGTGATATGCAGCTTGCCCGCGAGGTAGGAGCCGTCGCCCTGCAGCACGGGCTTGACCGGCAGATGCAACTGCCACACCGGCGTGACGCCACCACCCACCGTGCAGCGATCGTGGACCTTGATGGTGTGCGTCGAGCGCGTGTACGTGAAATCGCGCAACCAGCTCGAGACCTGGTTGGCGTTGTCCGAATACGCGGGCGTCAGGTTCTCGTTGACCTGCAGCACGCCGCCGGAGTCCGAGACGGCCTTCGTCGACGTCGAGTTGTTCTGCGGGATGGCATTGCCATTGGCCATGAAGCGTACGACGTTCTCGGTGCCGACATCCTGGTTGATGCCGCTGTTCGAGAAGACGTTGGACGTGATCGACAGCCAGCCGCCCTTGTAGAAACTGAACCCACCCTGGTCCTGGTGCGCGTGCGACTGGTCGTAGATGCCGGCGATCGTGTGCATCCAGCTGGCGCTCGTGGTCCAATCGCTCCGGGCAAACAGCACGCCGGTGCCGGTGGCGTCGTACATGAGGCCGGTGGGCGCCTGCTCGGTGCCGGCAGTCTGCAGCAGGTCATACCTGAAATCGTAGTTGTAGCGCATCTTGCCCAGCACGGTTCCACCGCCGCCGTCGTCGACCTTGATGCGATTCAGCCACCAGATGCCGCGCATGCCCTGGGCCGTGCCCGGGTTCAGCGCGACCGCTTCTTCGACCAGCTTGCGCTGGTAGTCGAACATCCGAGGCATCGACGATCGGGCCTGGTCACCGATGGCGGCGTAGTAGTCGAATGTAGGAACCGTCGCGTAGATCCAGTAATCAATCGTGTTGCGTGCGTGCGTTGAATACGCGGACAGGTCCTCTCCCACGGAAGACTTCCAGTAGGCGTAATTCTCGAACAGGCTCCCCAACGAGGTGCCATAGCCGGTGCCCTCGCGGGATCCGCCGCCGGGCAGTGCATAGAAATAGGGTATGAGAATCGTGTATTTGTCCGTTTGCAGGAACTTGATCGTGGTCATGTTCTGGCTGGCCAGCGACCAGAGCTGCGTGGCCTTCAGGAAGCTGTAGAAATAGTTGTCGCCCGGGTCGCTGACGGACCAGCCGGACCAGGGATGGCTGACGCCGCCCCATGATGCGGTCGAGTAGTTCCACACATTCTTGATTGTCTGGTCGGCATACGCGGCCCAGGCAGTACGCTGCGCCGGCGTGAGTTGGCTGTAGCCGTAGTCGTACGTCAGCGCCAGCTGCTCCAGGTAATCGCCGACATCCAGGTAGGAGTCGCCGGCAATGACCGGCGCCGAGCCTGCCGAGATCAGGGCGTTCTCGGAGGTGACGAACAGGTTCACCATCGTGATGGCCTGCTGGATGTACTTGGCATCACCGGTCAGGCGAAACAGGATGACCGAATCGACCACCGAATAGCCGTAGTGGTCGGCGTTCAGCGCGTTGACCAGCTGGTCATAGGTGCCGTTGGCGTGCGCAGCGGTGACGCTCACGGCATCGTCGACTTCCGACTTCAATCGCAGGTAGGCGGCGGAAGTCTTGCTGGCGGATGCGTAGTCATTCAGTGAAATGTACGGGCGCACCGTCGGCAGCGTGTACGTGTGCGTCACGTCGTAGGTCGCCCGGGTCGTCGGTGGCGGGGCGGCGCTGACACTCACGCTGAACGGCGGCAAGTCCGCCGACAGCGAACCATCACTGACCGAGATGCGAATGTCGGAATACGTGCCGACGTCGGCGTCCGACAGCATGCCGGTGATCGCGCCTGACTGGCTGCTGAACGTTGCCCAGGTCGGCAGGTTCTTTACCGAGAACGTCAGCGCGTCATTGTTGGCATCGGCCGCCACGGGCGTGAACGAGTAGTAGGTGCCCGATACACCGGTCGTGTTCGGCGTGCCCGAAATGGTCGGCGCGACGTTGCCTGAACCGGTGGCAGGCGGAGGAGGCGGTGGTGGCGTGCCCGATGATTGCGCGGTTCCGCTGTCGCCGCCGCAGCCACCCAGCACCAGGAATCCCGCCAGCAAGATTGCCGAGGAGCGCCGGGCAATCCTGGGCATAACCAGATTATGTTGCATTCACCGAACCTTTCGCCGCAATTCTCGAAACAGTATTAATAGTAGTGTGCTGGCGCGCAAGCTGTTGCAGTTCGACGACCGCAGTCGAGCGACGCCCATGTGCGCGGCTACGCGAATACCCCGGGTGCGGCCAGCATGGCCCTGAAACGATGCCTGTCCGTGTAGCGCTCGACGTGCAGGCGATGCAGCGCGAACGGATCCCAGTCGGCGGGTACATCGACACCTGACATATAAGTGACGCCGAGCCGATAGCCTGCCGCCTGTGCTGCCTGTTGCACGCCCGGATTGAATGCATGCGGGCCACCGACCGGATAGGCGATCGTCTGGCAGGGTTTTCCGGTCACCGCTTCGATGCTCGCCTTGGATGCGCGCAGCTCGAAATCCAGGTCCACCGGATCCAGCATCGAGAGCACCGGATGCGTGACGGCGTGCGATCCGAATTCGATGCCGGCGCGCGACATTTCCGCGACGTGTTCCCAGGTCATCGGTCCGCTGCGCGAATCGCCGTTGCAATCCGCGGGCGGCTCGAGTTGCCGCTCGAGATCCGCAAGGCAGTCCAGGCGCACCTGATTGGGCACGCGCTTGAGGCGCCGCAACACCACCGCCAGCGCGCTGCGCCGCGAAGGCGCACCATCGTCGATGGCCAGCGGCGCTTCATCCAGCAAGCGCAGCTGCGTGGCGCGCGTTGTCATGACGTCGTGCGTCAGCTTTTCGTACCAGTACATCTGTTGCCGGTCGAGGTAGCCGGTCGAGAGGAAAATCGTCGCCGGAATGCCGAGCTGGCGGAGCACGGGAAAGGCGTGGTGGTAGTTGTCGGCGAAGCCGTCGTCAAACGTGACGACGATCGAACCCTGCGGCGGCGCGCGATCGTTGTCCAGGTGATCCAGCAGCGCGGCGAAGGTCGTTGGCCGGTGGTGGCGGGCGACATAGGCCATCTGCTCGGCGAACGATGCCACCGAAGCGCTGATGAGTTCGACGTCGAACGGATAGTTGTCCTCGTCCGTGACATCCAGCACCCGGTGATAGGCGAGGATCGGCACCGTGCGCGCAAACCGCGAGCGAATCGCGGCGACAATGCCCAACATGCCGGTTCCGGCCAGCAGGCGGGCAGCTGCGTCGCGTTTCCCAGGCACTAGTCACGCTCTCCTGCGCCGGCAGATCTGGCAGCGTGCATTTCGCTAGCGAGGAAGGCCGCGCAAACCGTCGGTCACGGCCTGCCAGTCAGCGGCCATTGATCGCAGCAATTCGTCGACGCCCTGCGTCTTGCCCGTGTTCGCGCTGCGCGCGCCGCGCAGGATCAGCGTCTTGCAGGCGGCGGACAGGCGCGTGGCAGCATCGACGGCAGCCTGCACGTTGGCCATGCCGTGGCGTTGCATCCACGCCAGGAATTGCCCGCCGAGTTCGAAGGCGGCACCCAGCTGGCGCGTGTTGGCGAAGGCCCAGGCATGGTAGTAGTTGAGGCCCTTGCCGGGCATCGCACGGAATTCGCTGAGCAGGCGCTCGGAAAATGCCTCGACCGGATTGGCCGCGGGCAGCCGCTGCACCGTGCTCGCGAGCATCTGCATCGACAGCCGCGCGAGATCGGCTTCGGTCCGGCGCAGCAGGCGATCGATCCGCACCTGCTCGGCAAACAGCGGCATGAACGTCGGGTCGGGCGGCGCATCCAGCCTGAACAGGCGGACGAAATCCTCGCCCTCCAGTGCGTAGTACGAGGCGTTGTGGAAATAGCCGAGGCGTCGCGCATCGACGTCGATGTCGTTGAGGATGATCGTGGATTTCGTATGTGCAGCCCGGTAGTCGGTGCCGGCGGTGTCGGGTAGCCAGTACGCATCGGCCTCGGTGCTGATGAGCTTGCCCTGGGCCAGGTGTTCGACCGCCTGGTCGACCAGCGGCCGCCAGACGTTCAGTTCCTGGACATCGATGCCGTACAGCTGCCAAAGCTCCTGGTGCGACGGCTTGAAAAACGTCCACTGGTCGCCTTCGAAATCGATCGCCAAGGTGAACGCGAGCGCCGGCAGCGGATCGAGGCGCAATGCGTGGAGCAACTCGATCCACACATCGATGTAGCAATTCTTCTCCACCCACACCATCGGCTCGGCGTGGAGCGGGTGCCGCTGGTAGGTCGCAGCGTCCAGCCCGGGTATTGCCTGCGCGCGGGCCATTGCCCTACGGCCAGATCTTCTTGCGGACTTCCGCGGGCCAGACGGCCGGATCAAAGCCGTGGGTCCGGAACAGCGCCATCACGATTCGCTCGAGCCCGAACCCGAGGCAGGCCGTATTGGCGGTCTGTCCATCGGCGGTCCTGATCTCGAACGTGCTGCCGAAATGTTCCTGGTGGAAATTGAAGGAACAGACGGCCGTCGGATCGGATTCCGAAATGACCGGAACCAGCACCTCGAACTTCAGCTTCTGTTCTTTCTGGTTGACCGCCAGCAGCTTGCCGGAGCGCCCGAAGAACGGATCCGAGGCGACATCGGAACGGGCCGGGAGGCCCAGCGACTGCAGCAGCGTCAGGCCTCGCTGTAGCCACATGTCACGCCATTCGACCACCTGGTCCGGCGTGCCGACCCTGACGAACTCGCGCACGCGGAACGACTGCATGCGGGTGGGCTCCGGCGAGGGTTCGTGCCGGTAGACCCAGTTGAGCATCGTGACCAGGCGACCGTTCGCGGGCACCGTGCCGGTGAAGCTCGGGTACACCGGATAACAGGCGGCTGGATTGAGCGTCACTTCCGTCATGCCCAGCATGTCCTGCCATTCCTGGCCGCTGTTGACCCGCTCGGCCAATTGCCTGGCTTGCAATTCCTTGCCAAAGAAACTGTAGACGGCGCCGCACAGGTGCGGGAAGGAGTCGAGGTAGTGCACGCGCTCGAGTATCTTGCGGTTGATGATCGGCGGAAACGTGAAATGCTCCGCGCCATCGGCAGCCGACAGCTTGCTGATCAGGCCGTTGAAGCGTTCCAGCACGTCTTCGAACACCGCGCCGCGGCCGAACGCGCCCGGCACGCCGACCGGTACGATCAATCCATGCTTGACCAGGCCCTCGTAGAACTCGGCCACGTCGTATCGTTCAGTCATCTTTGAGCACCAGCAGCATCGGCGCGTTCTTCGCCGTGATGCGTTCGTTGGAGATCATCAGTGAACCCGACAGCGCGTCGCGGTACTGGCGGTTGACCGAGAACGGCGAGTCGTTCTTGTAGCCGAGGATGCCGGTGATCTGCAGCGCCTGGTGCACGATCTTCGGCGCAGCTTCCGAGCTGGCCATCTTCAGGTTGTTGAACTTGAGCGCCCAGGGCATGGACAGCAGGGCTTCCATGCCGCTTGCACCGGCCTCCAACGCATCGAATTCGCCGGCGACGGATTGCCAGTGATGACGCATCACCTGCAGGTCCTGCGTGGCGCGCGACAGCAGGAAGGCGGTGGACGGAATTTCCCCGGGCTTCTTGCGCGCTTCGCCGCGCACGTACGTGGCGGCGCGCCCGACGGCGTCGGCAGCGATGCCCTGCCACAGCGATGCCCACAGCACGTGTGAGTACGGCACCATGCTCTGCGCGGAGGAATCCGCGAACGAACCCGGCACGATCTGTTCGATGGGGCCGGACGATTCCAGCCGGAAGCCCGGGCTGCAGGTGCCGCGCATGCCCATCGTGTCCCAGGTGGTCGTCTGTTTCAGCTTGGCGTCCTGCGACCGGACCAGCACCAGCACCTGATCGCTCCGCGGCGCATCGTTGTCACGGCGGCAGGTGACCAGGATCGCATCGGCGTGCGCGCAGTACGAACCGGTTGTCGCATCCTTGTTCAGCACGAAGCGGTCGCCGTTGCGCTCGACGGCCGTGACGCTGGAGCGGGTGTCGCCGGAAGTCCCGACTTCGGACGTCATCGACGCCAGCACCCACTGGTGGGTCACCAGATCCTGCAGGTATTGCCTGAAGTACGGCGACTGCAGTGCGTGCCGGGCAATGCAGGCGACCTGGATGTGGTGCATGGCGAGCACCATCGCGCTCGATCCGCATCCCTGGCCGATGGCGGCGCACATGTTGCCGAGTTCGCGCAACCCCAGCCCGGCTCCACCCAATTCCTTGGGTACCGCTGCCGAGAGGAGCTTCGCCTCTTTCATCGCGGCGATGGATTCGTGCGGGAAGCGCGCTTCGCGATCGACGTCTTGCGCGTGCTTGGCCGCGACTCCGGTGGCGATGAGGCGTGCGGCCTGGACTAATGCATGAGCCATGGTGGTGCGCGATCCGTGAAGTGAGTCACTGAATGATTTGATTATTTTCACCCTATTCGGGGGGGCGCTTCTGGACGTGTGTCGCATTCCGGCGAAAGCACAGCCTAGGCTTGCCGGCCGGGAACAGTGCCCAGGGCCTTGAGAAAACGACGCAGTTCTCGCCAGACGTTCAGGGGGGTTTCGTGGCCGCCGTCGAAGGGGCACCACACGGTGCGGGCGCCGGCCTCGCGCGCGAAATCATGCAGCGCCTCGCCGGCGCTGAATGCGAGGTCGAGGTCCCGCCGACCGTGGCTGACGAAGACCGGCAGCCCGCTCAGCCTGTGGCGGCGCGCCTTCCAGTCACTGGCTGCGATTCGGGAGCTGGACAGCAATACCAGGCCGGCGATCGGCGCATCCGACTGCACCGTGTAGTCCGCGGCCAGCATGCCGCCCTGCGAAAAACCACCCAGTACCAGCGGGCGCGAAGCGTCGTCGCCGCGGATCCCATCGATGAACTGCTCCAGCGTCGCGCGGGCCGCGACTCGTCCTGGTGGATCCTGCTGCGCGAAGTCGCGCGGGCCATCCGCCAGCGACTGCATGCGCCGCTCCTGGTCAATGGGCCACCAGCTGTGGCCGCCGCCTGGAACACGGACGGGCGCATCCGGAAAGAAATAGCGTCCGGGCACCCCGAGCGACTGGGCGAAGGGCGCAAAGTCAGCGCCTTGCATCGCGTAGCCGTGGAGCAATACCAGGTCGAAGCCGCTGCCATCGCCGATCGTGGCGCTGTGGCAATCGAGACCCGCGACAGGGCGCATCACGATACCCAAGCGCGTCAGATCGGCGCCAGCCGGTCTTTCAGCGCAAGGAAACGACGCTCGAGCAGCGTGTAGCTGGCCCAGCCGGCTGCAAACGTGAGGGCAACGACGATGAGCGCGTAGCAGGGCGCCGCGAGGGACCCGAGTCGATTCACCCACGGCTGGAACGGGGCCTCGAGGCCCGAGGCGATCGGCAAGTGCAGCACATACATGCCGTAGCTGTAGCGCCCCGCGGCGCAGAGCACCGGATTTGCCAGCGCGCGCGTCAACACATTGTCGGCGTTGCGGTCGCGGCCGAGCACCGCGACCAGCACCAGCAGCGAAAACGCGACGGCCAGCAACGGATATCCGGCACTCACCGTGAACTCGCTGTACTTGGCGTAGTTGCGGCCCAGCAGCGCGCCGACGGCGAGCAGCACCGCGGCGCCTAGCCACAGGCCGCGGACGCGGCTCCGGAGCCAGTCCATGAGGCCCGCGTTTCTCGCCAGCAAGGCGGTCATCGCACCGATCGCGAGCGCGTCCATCCGGCAAACCGTGAACACATAGGTCGTCAGCTCCGGCGCGCCCGCGGCCAGCAGCAGCACTCGACTGAGCAGCGCAATGGCGACCAGCGACAGGCAGATGTGCAGCAGGCGCCTCGCACTGCAGAAGCGCACGACGAACGGCCAGGCCAGGTAGAACTGCTCCTCGACCGCCAGCGACCAGAAATGCGAGAAGCCGGGCACCAGCATGCCGAAGGGCTGCACCCAGTTGTTGAGGAACAGGCCGAGCGCCGCGGCGCCGCGCAACTCCAGCCCGGTTCGCGGCGGCGACTGCAGCAGCATGGGGAGCAGCAGCAGTCCGACCACGAGCGTGAGGTAGTACAGCGGGAAAATACGCAGCGTGCGGCGCACGTAGAAGTTGCGCAGGTAGTGCGGGCTTGCAACCGTATCCAGCAGGCCGCCGGTGATCAGGTAGCCCGACAGCACGAAGAACAACTGCACGCCGATCCAGCCGGCATTCGCCGCCAGCGCAAACGGCAGGAAGAGGCCGGGATGATCCGGGTAGATGTTGGCGTTGTGGGGTATGACCAACAGGATCGCAATCCCGCGCAGGCCATCCAGTGCGGGGATGTGCTCGCTCTTCCTCATGCGGGCACCCGCCCGGCGCAGCCATCAAAATGGCTGAGCACCGCCGCGATCATCGCGTTGCGCCCCGCCAGGTTCGTGAATGTGTGGTCGGTGTTCGGAATGATCTCGATCTGCAGGGCTTGGGCGCGCAGCAGTTCTCGCACGACGTAACCGCCTTGCTCGTGCAGCATCGTGAGGCCGGGGTCGGAATCCGAGAAGATGAAATGCAGCTGCACCGGGCGACTGGCAATGCCACGCAGTTCCCCGCCCAGGTCCTCAGCCAGCGGGATACGCAGGCGGCGCGCGAGCTCGCGCCATTGGCCGCGCAGCCGATGCGCGATGCGACGCCCGACGATGCGCGCGGGCGTCATGAGGTTCACGCGGCCGGAAAGCAATTTCTTCCAGGCCGCCCACTGCATCACTGTGCGGCCATAGCGGGCCGCTTCGGCGGTGACCCGGGCCTCGGGCATCTGCACGGTCATGCCCTGCTGCCAGAAGTAGGTCAGCGGATTGATGACGACGGCGCTGCGCAATGCCGCGCCGTCGAGCGAGGACTTGAGTGCGTGGTAGGCGCCGGAGCAGATGCCGCACAGGTGCAGCTCGGTGGCTCCGTAGCGCTGCTGCAGTTCCGGCAGCGCCAATTGAATGTCGGCCAACGCGGAGGGCGAGTACGGTAGATTCCCGACTGCACCCGCGTGTGGCGGACTGTCGCCCAGCCCGGGCAAGTCGATGCGCGCCACGACCAGGCCGCGCTGGGCCAACAGGCGCGCCAGCGTCACATAGACGCGGTTCGGACCGATGTGGTGCACCGAGCCTGAATTGAGCAACACGACCATCGGCGCATGCGCGTCCGTCGACGACTGGCGGGTGACGATCGTGAAGATTGCAGCGTCGCCACCCAGCCGCACTGCATCCTCGACGACCGCGTGCCGCAGATCGGAATCCGCGTGGCGAATCGTTGCAGTACAGGCCAGCGGCGCCGGGTTCGGGCGCGTCACGCCGTGCGCGGCGCCGGTTCCTCCGGCGTCGCTGCGCAACAGCCAGTCCAGGCTCGCCTCGAGCATGGCCGCGGGCACCTCGACCTGGTGTGGGTCGAGCATCATCGCCGTATATCCGGAGAACAGGGTCGCAGACGCATCGCAGCCGCGCTGCTGTGCGGCGGCGATCCAGCGATCGTCGGATGGCAGGTCGTCCCGATTGGCCACGCGCAGCCGCGTCGTGACGGGCAGTTCCATGTCGTTCAGGTCCAATGCCGCCAGGCCTGCGCGGGTTTCGGCCGTCGTCATGAATCCCGCCACTTCCTGCAGCTCATCGCTGTCGCGTGGCGCCGAGCCGGTGAGCGCGAGCGTGCGCAACTCGCGCAGGTATTTCCGTCCGCTGACGACCGGCGCGACGGCGTAGAGCGCGTCGACATCGTGGCGTCGATGGGCGACCCGCACGGCGAGCGTAGCGCCAAAGCGCAGGCCCCAGAGGGCAATGTGCGTCACGCCGGTGGCTGAACGGAGTTGGTCGATGGCGGCATCGATGCTGGACATCCAGGCATCGACACGCTCCGGATCCGTGTCCTCGCCGGCGGAGTCGCCGGTTCCGTCATAGTCGAAGCGCAGCGTCGCGCAACCCCGCGCGGCGGCGCGTTCCGCCGCAGCCCTCACGGTGCGGTGGGCGCTGATCGCTTCGTAGCCGAGCGGATTGCAGAATACGATGCCCAGGCCGCTGCCCCGGCCGCTGCTGCCGGCATGGAGCCAACCAAACAGCGCTCGGCTGGCTGGCCCGAAGTAAACGGGCTGCTCGGCTGGCCCGATCATGACGCGGAGGAAATCGGTGCGGCGGAAAGGCCGTTGATTGCCATCACGTGGCCGCGGATGCTCGCGCTCGCCTGCGCGGCGATCGGGCGCAAGCGCACAGTCCGGGCGCGGCCGGGCAGGACATGGAAGTACTGGTCGTCGGCACGGTATCCCGCCGCCTCGACACTGACCGCGTGCGCATAGCGGCGCGCGCTGACCGTGAGTTCCAGCGCGCCGTCGGGCAGTGGCGCCGCGCTCGCCTGCAAGCCCAGATCGTGCAGGCCCAGCGCACGCAATCCCAGCGGCAGATGCACCGCCTCGGCGAGTGGGGCGCCTTCCGCGTCCACGAGCGCCGCATGGACCAGGTCTGCGTGCGGTGGACCGAAGCGGTAGGCATACGTGAGGTCGTGGAATTCGTCCAGCATGCTGCCGGCGGCAATGCGGGCTTCGCCCCGGGCCGGCAGTTCGATGGCGCGCCCGGCGGTGGCGACCGTCCGCGCGCCATCGCGGTAGATGGCAAGCTGCAAACGGCCATGCAGCGGACCGGCGCGCTCGTTGATGACGTGCAGTTGCAGGCCGCTGGTTCCCTGGTCCGTGATCCACAGCGCCTGCGGTTGCAGCAGGCGACGCAGGTAGTAGTAGGCCGATTTCGGTTGCCCGTCGGCGCCGATGATGCCCCAGCCGGCGCCGTCCCACAGGTCGCGCAGAAACCAGATCAGCGCGCCGTTGCAGCGCGAGGTGGCGCACCGCCATTCGCTGAATGCCGAGGCCATGACTTCCGCGCTGATGACGCGACTCAAGGCCAGGTAGCGTTCGTGCTCCGCGTAGCGAACCGCCAGCGGTGACTGGCCGAGCAGGGCCTCGAAATAGTGATCGCGCACATCGTCGAAATCCCAGCCCGCGCCGAGGTCTCGCGGCGTGCGTTGCTTCCATGCGGGATGGTGCACGCGCAGCGCGAGCGCCCGCGACATCCGGTTGAGCGTTTCGGGCTCCGGCACGTTCGCAAAGGCCAGGCACTCGGATGCAAAGCGCGGTTCCGAGTGCCGCGCATCCAGCAGTGGACGCAGGTAGGCGCCCACGCCGTAGTACGAGGAACTTCCTTCACTGCTGTCATGCGGGAAAGCCCCGCCATGTGCGCTGGACGGCCAGTACGGCGTGTCGGGGCAGAGCTCGCCGGCCAGCAGCCGCAGCGTTTCGTGGAACAGCGCGGGCTGCCACGATTCCCTGGGAGCGCCCCACATCGCGGCTTGCTGCTCCACCTCGCTGTTGCCGCACAGCAATGCCAGGCAGGGTCGATGGCGCACGCGTCGCAGGAACTGGCCAACTTCCTGGCGGACCGAATCCATGAACGCGGGATCCCGATCCGGATAGTCCATGTTGGCAAACATGAAGTCCTGCCAGACGAGGATTCCGGCGCGGTCGCACTGCTCGTAGAAATCCTCCGCCTCGTAGGTCATCGTGCCGCTGAGCCGCAACATGTTCATGCCCGCGTCGCGCAGCTGCGCGATCGCGCTGCGGTAGGCGTCCGGTGACGCATTCAGCGACACGGGATCGAGCGGCGTCCAGCAGGCGCCGCGGCAAAAGATGCGCTGGCCATTGACGGACAGCCGGAACTCTCCGCGGTCGGTCTCCAGTTGCAGCTCGCGAAAACCAAGCTCGCCGAGCGAGAGCTCGCGGGGTGCGCGATCGGCGCCGTGCATCTGCACCGACATTTCGTAGAGGGCGGGTTCGCCGTGTGTGTGCGGCCACCACAAGGCGACATCGGGAATCTCGAGCAACGCGGTGCGCCGCGCGTCGCCTGCGATAGTCAGCGTTTGCCGATAGGTCTGGTCACCGCGACGCGCGACCAGCGTGAGCGTCGGGCTCGAGCCGTTCGCCGCTGCGCACTCGCAACCGAATTCCACCAGGCCCATGCCATTCGCGCCGACACGCGCCCGCAGGCTGATGTCGCGTGGCACATCGTTCTCGCGTGTTTCGAGTCGCACGGATCGCCAGGGTCCGACGGGCGCGGCGGGCGGCGACCAACCGGGCGTGCGGCCCAGCAGCGTCGTGCGCACCCAGCGCAATTGCTGGTTCGAAACCATCGGCGCGCGCCACCGCGGCCTGGGGCGCCTGGACTGCAGGTGCGCCGTCAGCGACCTGAAGCAGATCAGCAGTTCGTTGTGGTCGCGCAGGTGATCGGTGACTCGACATTCGTGGCGAAGGTGCATGTTTGCCGATTCCAGCAGGCGCACACCGTTGAGCCACACCTCGGCGATGGTCGCCAGTCCTTCGAAGACCAGCAGGCGTTCGAGCCCGGCCCGGGCTGCAGCAGCGTCGAAGCGCAGCCTGTACCACCAATCCTCGTCGTCGAACGGCCGGGGCGAGCTGTCCAATGACCACAGCCCAGCGCTGCGCAATGCGTCGGCCACCGTCCCGGGCACCGAGGCGTCCAGCCAATCGCGGGATGTGGCGGCCAGGTTCTCGGGGTCGCGGCAATGAGCGGGCGGAGTGCAGCAGACCTGCCAGCCCGCCGCAAGTTGAATCAGCTCACCCATGGCGGGCTCAGGCGGGGATCAATTCTTCCAGCGCGGCGCGAATGGAGGCAATGCTGTTGAAGACATTGCGCGTCAGCATGTGATCCGGGAACTCGACTTCGAATGCCCCTTCGAGGGCAAGCATGACATTGACGCTCGCATGCGAAGTCATGCCGGCCTGGTACAGGTCGGCCGTGTCCTGGAGGCCCGAGGCCTCCTGGCTCAACCGACCGTGCTCTTTCAGGATTTCACGGATGCGGGCAGACAAGTCGTTCATGCTCATGGGCAAATTCTAGCAACAAGTGCCCGCAGGACCGGGGGCCACCGGCTAAATATGTGAACCAGCCCGCTCTAGTCATCCGCTCCCGACGTCCAGGGCATGGGCGGATTCAAGGACACGAAGCCCCGGAGCCACTGTTTCAGCTGCCGCGCCTGGTCGGAGTCAAGGTGCGCCAGCGCTGCGTCCTCGGCAGCCTTGGCTGCCGCCACCAGCTCGACCACGGCCCGACGGCCCTGGTCCGTCAGCGTGACGCGGGTTCCCGGGTCGTGGCCTCCCTGCAGGCGCAGCAGATCGGAAGCGCCGAGGCTCGCCAATCGGTCAAACGTGACCTGGATGCCGGTATGCGCCAGGCGCTCGCCGAGTTCCGCGATGCTCAACGAACCTTCGGCGCTCAGGATACTGAGGCAGAACCAATCCGCTTCGGCCAGGCCGTGCTGCTGCAGCTCCAGGCGCAACTGCAGGAACAGCTGGTGGTGCGTCCGGCTCAATAAATAGATCAGGAAATCGTCGGTAAATCCGCTGCTGGACTCGGCCGCGTTCACGCTGGGTTTCGGCCTGGCAACGGCGTAGCGACCGTCGTGGAACAGCAGCGGTGGCCGGTCTGACTGGTCGAAGGCCAGCACTTCGCCCACGAAGATGACGTGGTCGCCGCCTTCGTAGCGGTAGACGGTGCGACATTGGAAGCGCGCGGTGCAGTCCGGCAGCAATGGCACGTTGCCCGCGCCGCGGCTGGTCACCAGGCCCGCAAACTTCTCGCCGCCGCGCGAACCGAAGCGCGCGGAAAGAGGTTCCTGCGCCGAGGCCAGCACGTGCACCGCGAAATGGGTGCTCTCCATGAATGCCGCGAGGCCCAACGAATTCCGGGCCAGGCTCCACAGCACCATGGGTGGATTGAGCGACACCGAATTGAAGCTGTTCGCGGTCAGGCCAATGTCCTGGCCCCCGGCATGCGTCGTCACGATCGTGACGCCGGTGGCGAAGGTTCCCAGCGCGCGGCGCAGTTGGCGTGGGTCTATCGGGGCTTGCGTGCTCATCGGTGTCAGTACTCGCGAAATCCGTGACGGGGTAGCAGTTCCTGTTCACACAACAGCCAGCTGGCCGACGGGCTGTGGCACAAGCGATGCTAGCATGCAGAGGGGCACGGTTTTTTCGGCGCCCGCTGCCCACATATGCACCGAGCACCCGGCAACAAGAGAATCCTGACACTGGACGCCGCCCGCGGCGCGGCGATGCTGTTCGCGTGCCTGGCCCATTTTGCGTGGTGGATGGAAAACGCGTATCCGTCGCTGTCGATGTTGATGGCCATGACCGGCATGGTGGCGACACCCGCCTTCATGGTGCTGAGCGGCTCGATGATCGGCCTCAAGGCCGGACGCGCGGGCGCGGTCGGCCGCAAGATGCGCCTCGATCTCATCGATCGCGGCATCTTCCTGATCGTCGTCGCGCACCTGCTGATTGCCGTCGCCGAGGTGCATCGCAGCGGCACGTTCCTGCAGCGACTGGTGCAGTTCAATTCGGTGGATGAGATCGGCCTCGGTTGCATGCTGTTCGGTGCGTTCAACGGCCTGGCGCTCAAACCGATGCGGACGCTGCTCGCCCTGGCGTTCGGGCTGACCTGCCTCGGCTGGGCGTTGGCGTTGGCGTGGCATCCCATCATGCCCTCGGCTGAAGTAGTAGAGGAATTGCTCGTCGGGCAGCTGACCAACAATCCGATCATCGACTACGCCTGCCCGATGGCGCCCTTTCTCGCGCTGTTGATCGCGGGCGTGGCGTTGGGAAGGTTTGTCGCGCGGCGTGAGCAGCAGGGCGCGCTCGACTCGATTGCGACGCCGCTGTTCCTGCTGGGCGCGACGCTGGCGTCCGCGGCGTTGGTCGCGCACCTGGGCTACAGCTGGGCGGCCATGCGCGGATGGGTTCCGACTGAGGGCGCGTGGCGTACGAGCCTGATGATCTCGCGCAAGATGCCGCCATCCCCGGGATACCTGGCGTTCTTCACCGGCCTGGCCCTGCTGATGTTCGGATTGCTGGCCTACCTGCGACGCGCCGCGCGCGCGCGCTGGTTGCTCGAATGGCTTGCGACCATCGGCCAGGTTTCGCTGTTCGTGTTCGTGCTGCAGTATTTTGTCTTCTGGACGTTGCCCGACCTGTTGGGCCTCAAGCCCGGCGTTTACTTTCCGCTGCTCTTTGCAGGACAGATCGCACTGATATGGTGGTCTGCGCGTTGGTGGGGTTGGATCGGCGGCAATCGCTGGATCCGGATTGGGTTGCGTAGTCGCACGATCGGGTAATTGTCGTATGTATGAATGGATTTTCAGCCGCTGCCTGCTGCCTGCCTACGGCGTCGTTTCCCCGCGCAATCGGCTGACGGGCTACCTGCGCGAATACCGGCGATCGCAATGGTTGGAGCCGCGGGCCGTGGCGCAGCTGCAGCTCGAAAAACTCAATCGCCTGCTGCAACACTCGTGGCAGCACGTGCCCTATCTGCAGGATCGTTGGCGCAAGGCCGGGTTGCGACCGGAACCGCTGCGCACGATCGCCGAACTGGCGGCGTATCCGCTCGTGACGAAGGATGAAATCACCAACAACTACGAGGCGATGAAGGCGCGGCCGTTCCTGGGCAAGACCCAGACCAAGGTCACCGGCGGCTCGACCGGCGAGCCGTTCCGTTTCGAGATGACCACGGAAAGCGACGCGCGTCGAAATGCCGTCATGTGGCGCGGCTATGAATGGGCTGGTGCCCGCCTGGGCCGACGCGCCGCCTATCTATGGGGAACAAACCCCAGTGCCCGCGGCCTGTCCAGTCGCAAGGAGCGGCTGTTTCACGCTGCCTTCAACCGGAAAATGGTCGGCTGTTTTGACATGCGGCCCGAAACGTTGCCCAACATCGCCGCGCAACTGGCCAATGCGCGGCCCGAAGTCGTCGTCGGGTATGTCTCGGCGCTGACGGCGCTGGCTTCCTGGGCGCTGGAAAACGGAGTCAGCCTGCGCATGGCAAGCTCGGTGCTGACCGCGGCGGAGGGGCTCCGCAGCGACCAGCGTGAGCTGATTGCCCAGGCGTTTGGTTGCCCGGTCTTCAATACCTATGGTTGCCGCGAAGTCATGTTGATCGCCAGCGAGTGCGAACAGCGCAACGGACTGCACCTGAATGCGGACCACCTCGTGGTCGAGACAATCGACGAGTCGGGGGCTGGCGTCGTCGGCAGCGCCGGTCGCGTCATCCTCACCGATCTGCACAACTACGGCATGCCGCTCATCCGCTACGAGAATGGCGATGTTGCGGTCAGTACATCGCGCACCTGCAGTTGCGGACGCGGACTGCCGATGCTCGAGCGCGTCGAGGGTCGGATGCTCGACATCATCCGCACGGCAGACGGCCGTATCGTGCCGGGAGAGTTCTTCGTCTTTGTGTTCAAGGATTACACCTGGATCTATGAATACCAGGTCATACAGCGTGACTTGGGCAACCTGCAGATCCTGCTGGTATTGCGACCGGCCGGCGGTGAAGTCGACCTGCAGGCAGTACGCTCCCGATTGACCGAAGTATTGGGCACGCAAATCGAAGTGAAGATCGATACTGTCGCGGCGATACCGCGCACCGCATCGGGCAAGCTCCGGGTCACGATCGGCTGCGGACATTAGTCCGGCCTGGGCCGGATCGCCATGCGCATCGTACATGTCGTCGAAACCCTGGAGCGCGGCGGTCTCGAGCGGGTCGTCGTCGACCTGTGCAACGGGCAACGCGCCGCGGGCCATGAAGTCAGCGTGCTGTGCATCTTTCGCTTGGGGACGTTGGCCGCCGAGCTGGCGGCCGCCGGCATTCCCGTGCATTGCGTGCACAAGGGAATCGGACTCGATCCGCGCGCCATCTGGCGCCTGCGCGCGTTCCTGCGCAGTTCGCGCGCCGACGTGGTGCACGCCCACAACGCCGCTGCCACGTATCTGGTCGCGCTCGCCGGCTTGCTGCTGGGGCGCCGCCACGCATTGCTGAGCACCCGCCACGGAATGGGCGAACTGCGTCGCGGCAGCCGCAAGGAGCGCCTGTTCGGTTGGGCAGTGCGTCGCTGCGCCGCCGTGGTGACCGTGTGCGAAGCCGCGCGCCGGCAATTCCTGCAGGCCGGCTTGGTGGGCGCAGGCCAGGTCGTCGTCATCTGCAATGGCATCCGCACCGACGAAATCATCGAGGCCACGAGCACGGCGCGCACGCAGGCCCGGCAGGCATTGGGATTGTCGCCCGCTGATTTCGTCGTGGGTTCGGTCGGGCGACTGAACTGGGCCAAGGACTACGGACTGTTGATTGCCGCTTTCGGCAGCGCGTTGGCGCAATCAAGCGCGACGTTGGTGCTGGTTGGAGACGGTGGCGAGAAGGCCGCCCTGCAGGCCGCCGCGGCCGACAAAGGCCTGGCCGATCGCGTTCGTTTTCTGGGTGACCGCAGCGACGTGCGCGCCATCCTTCCGGCTTTCGATGTGTTCTGCCTGAGTTCGAGGACCGAGGGCTATTCGATCGCATTGCTGGAGGCGGCCACGGCCGGATTGGCGCTGGTCGCGACCGAGGTGGGCGGAAATGCCGAGATCGTCCGGGCGGAAGTGACAGGACTGCTGGTGCCGGCAGGCGACGAGCGAGCGCTCGCCGGGGCGCTCCAGGCCATGTGGAGCGATTCGGAGTTGCGCGGCAGGCTGGCACGAAATGCCCGGGAATGGGCGTTGCGGCAGGCCACCGTGGAGGCCATGGTGAACGGCTATCTGCAGTTGTATGCGCGGTTCCTCAAGCCGTGAGATTGCTCATCGTCACCAACCAGTTCCCGTTTCCTGGTGAAACCAGCCGCGGAACATTCAATGCAAACCAGTTTCTCGAACTGCCTGCCGACATCGACGTGCATGTCGTGGTGCCGGTGCCTTTCCGCCAATGGCGGCGCAGCTACGGCGCCGTGCACGATTGGGGACGCTGCCGGGTGCGATACCTGCCGTTCTACTACCCGCCGGGTTTCGCGCAGGGCTGGCACGGCGATGCGTACTACCTGAGCCTGCTGATCGGGGCGCGTCGCTGGCTCTCGGACGTGGATCCCGAGGTGGTGCTGGGCAGCTTTCTTTATCCCGACGGCTATGCGGCCGCGAGGTTGGCGGCAGCAATGCACGTCCCGCTGGTGCTCAAGGCACACGGGTCGGACGTCAACCAGAAATCCGCTGCACCCGCATTGCGGCGTGGCATTGGCCGGGCGCTGGGGCAAGCCGCGGCAGTGGTCGTGGTCAGCGCGGCACTGCGCCAGCAGCTCGAGCTCCTTGGCACCTCGCGCGACAAGATAAAGGTTGTCTACAACGGCGTGAACACGGCAGCCTTCTCGCCGCAGGACAGGGCGGCATGCCGCGCGCAACTGGGCTTGCCCGAGGCTGGACGCCTGGCGCTGTTCGCCGGCAACCTGAAAGCCGACAAAGGTGCCGTGGACGCCGTGCATGCCATTTGCCGATTGAATGCCGACGGCGTTCCAGCGCGGCTGGTCATCGTCGGAGACGGGGCCGCAGCGACGGAAATGCGCCGGGTCGTCGAGCAGTGCGGGGCGCAAGACCTGCTGCTGTGGCAAGGGCGGCGACCGCATCGTGAACTCGCCACGTTCATGAACGCGGTCGATGTACTGGTGCTGCCGTCACACGCCGAAGGTGTGCCCAACGTGGTGCTCGAGGCGCTGGCCTGTGGCACGCCGGTCGTGGCCACGGCGGTGGGTGGCATACCCGAAGTCCTGTACGAAGCGGCGGGCGCGCTGGTGCCGGCCCGCGACATCACGGCACTGGCCCATGCCATGGGTGAAGTGTTCAATCGCCCCTTTGACCGAGCGGCGATTCGCGCCCAGGTGGCCCACCTGTCATGGCCCGGCAGCGCGGCACAGCTGGCCGACGTGCTGCGCTCCGCGGTCGATGGCGCGGCGGCTAGGGCAATGCCTTGAAGGAGTAGCCTTGTTGCTGCCACAGCGGCAACAGGCTTGAGAGGGCCTGCAATGCCGTATCGGCATCATCGTGGAAGAGCAACACTTCGCCTGGGCGCATCGGGTCGGCACTCAGTCGGCGAATGACGTCCGCCGGGTCGCCGCGATGGTCGAGGCTGTCGTAGGACCAGTGCGCGATGCGAGTGAATCCCAGCAGGCAGCTGGCAGCCGTCAGCAGCGGAATCGATCCGTAGGGCGGCCGGAACGGGTGCGTCTCCCGGCCGTCGACGCCCTGCAGTATCGCGTCGGTGCGACGTACCTCGGTGCCGCGTTGCTCCGCGCGAAGCTTTGTCTGCCGCGCGTGCGAGTACGAATGGTTGCCGATGCCGTGTCCGGCTTGCGCCACCTGCGCCGCAATGTCCGGATGCTCGACGACGGACTTGCCCACCATGAAGAAAGTCGCGCGCGCGTCGTAGCGCGCCAGCAACTTCAACAGATCCGGCGTGTGCCGGGGATGCGGGCCGTCGTCGAACGTCAGGTACAGGGCACGCTCGGCGCTGCGCACGCGCGTGCGAAACCGTCCGCGGGAAAGTTGGTCGAGCAGCACCCAGCGTGATCTGATTCGCATGTGGATCTATCGGTTCAATCAACCGTCAGCCGAGAATCGCGCCGCCCTTGCGCGCAACCACGTCGACACGCGCTGGCCTCGCCCCCCGAGCTTGGAGCATAGGGCAGCGGCCAATTCGAAATCCCTCAGGTAGTAGGTTCGCAGCGCCAGGTTCAGCACCAGGAATACTACGAGAAAACTGCTGGCGGCGACCACCAGGCTGGCCACTCCGTGCAGCGTCGTTGCGGACAGCATGCCGATGGCTACGGCTGCCGCGGTCACCAGCAAGGCCTTGCCCATTGCCGCCAGCGGCAAATGCAGCTCGAGGCGACGGCGCAGGAAGAACCAGGCGATGCCGAGGCCCGCGGCGCGAGTCAGCGCGAAGGCGGCCACCGCGCCGTTCAACCCGTACGCTGGAATCAGCGCGAACGCAACGGCCACGTTGAAAACCAGTGTCAGCGCCGAGATCCAGATGCGATCGCGCTGCAGATCGCTGGTCGTCAGGTAGGCGTTGATTGCCGCGCCCCAGGTGCAAAGGCCGGAAATCACGATCGTGACCGCCACCGCCGGAATCGCCGCGCTGTAGCGCGCGCCATAGAGCAGATTGACGATGTTGCCGGTGACCACTATGCCAATGCCGCTGATCAGCAATCCCAGGTACCAATAGAATCGGATCGCTTCGCTGAGCATGTTTCGCAGCGCCTGGCTGTCACGGCGGCCGTAGGTCCTGGACATCGCCGGCAGCAGCACGGACGAGAGTCCGCCGGCGAGAAAATCCACCGCACCCTTGGTCAGCGTGCCCGCCAGGGCGAAGAAGCCGACATTGATCGAAGTGGAATACGCCTGCAGCAGCAGCGTTTCGACCGTGCGGTTCGCGCAACTATTGACGAGGATCAGCGCCCCGGTCAGCAACAGCTGCTGCCAGAAACGCCGGTACAGGGTGTCGGGAATCGGGCCCGGCGCCAGATGCGTGCCGGTGCGACGCAGCGCGATGCGCGCGCTGAGGTTCATGACCAGGGCGGAGACCGTGAACGCCGCGAAGAACAGCGTGAACGAGCCATGCAGCCAGGAGATGACTGTCACCAATGACAGGCCACAGGCCGTGGCAACCACCGGCGCCGTGCCCTCGACGGTGAATTTCTCGAAGCCTTTGCCGATGGCACCGAGCAGCCAGCCGCCGGCCCGCGCCCAGACCGTGACGACGGCCAGGCCGATCAGGATCCAGCCGTCGGGACCCGACCAGGCGTCGCGGGAGAACAGGGCGGCAAACAGGCAGAACGCCGCCAGTACCGCCAACGTACTCCTGGCCTGCAGCACCTGGATGCGATGACCCAGGTGACTGGCGACGCCCGGCGTTTCCGTTCCGCGCGCCTCGGCGATGAACTTGATCGAAGTCATCGTCAGGGCGTTGTTGCTGGCGGTGACGAGCCAGCCGGTCAACCACACCGCAAACGAATATTGGCCAAAGGCGCTGGGCCCGAGCGAGCGGGCGACAATGATGCTCAGCGGCACCGCGACGATGAACTCGACGTACACGCCGGCCGAGGCGATCGCGGTGTTGCCGAGGAATCGCAGCCGGGTGCTCATGCGGAAGTCTCAGGCGGCATCCGGCCATGTTAGCGGCCGCCGTAACCACGGCGCGTGCGTGGCGCACGCCTTAATCAAAGCAGCACCCGGACTACTACATACATCACAACTATGACGACGGCCGCGTTGAGGGCAATTTTTGGCAGGTCGCTGGACAGCCGATACGTGGGTGGATCCGGCAACACCCGCGACGCGGCCATGAAACGCGCCACCGCCAGTCCCATCAACAGGAAGATCTGGAACTTGAATGACTGTGACAGGAAGAACGACGAGATTCCGAATGCGAGCAACACCAGCATCAAGGCCTGCCCCGCTTTCAACTCCGCCAGTGCGGCGGGCGCCAGTTCCGTGGGCCAATCCGCGTGCGGTCCATACGCGATCCACCACGTGTAGCGAACCGTGTACCAGACCAGCGCCAGCCACAGCGGAAAGCCGAGCAGGCCCAGTTCGGCCATTGGCAGTACCAGGAAATTGTGTGCGGTCAGGTAGTAGTGGTCGGTGAAGTTGCGGTAGCCGACGCCGAACAAAGGGTGTTCGCGCAGCATTTGCAGGCCTTCATACCAGGCTTCCACGCGACCGGCGGCGGATTCCTCGTCGGGGTTCAACTGGCCCAGTCGAGTGGCCGTGAGCAGGACAGGGACGGACAGCGCGGCGCCGGTCAGCACCGCGATCTTGCCGAAGCGCTGCATGCCCGCGACGCCCAGCACCGCCACGGCCGACAGCAGTGCGCCACGGGAGTCGGTCAGCACAATGCCGTAGCCCAGCCAGCCCATGATCCCGAGCATGGCCAGCCGCCGCAACCAGTGCTGCTGCCGGCCCAACAGGTATGTCGCCAGCGCCAGGCTCATGGCAAACAGCTGCCCCAGGTCATTGGGGTCCGCGAGCGTGCCGACATAGTAGGGCCTGCCGTCAACCGGTTTGATTTCGGAGATCGGGCCGATGCCGGTGGCCATCTGCACCTGGCTGTGCCAGACCAGCAGCATGCTGCACGCGACCAGTACTCCGGCCGTTCCATTGAATGTGCGGATGTCGCGCGAGGCCACGCCGGCCACCAGGAAGATCGCGATGGCGGGCGCGAGTTCGGTCACCACGCCGGGCATGCCGCCCCACCAGCCATTGACCCCGACACCCAGGCACATGACGCCGACCAGCAGCAGCAGCACTCGAAACGGCGGCAGTTCGAGGCCCTTGTCGCGCGTGAACAGCCAGCTCGTGAGCGCCATCAGCATCGTGACCTGGACCACGGGCACGCCGGCCAACGCCGGCACCACCTCCTGCGGCCGAAGCAGCAGCAACACCAGCAACAGGTAGTGGAAGAAACTGATCATGCGCCACTCAAGGAGGAATGGTGCCGGTGCGCCTAGCGCTCCTTGAAATCATCGGGCACCAGCTGGTGCCGCCCCAGCAGCTTGTAGAAATCGGTGCGGTTGCGTTTCGCGAGCCGCGCCGCCTGGCTGACGTTTCCGCCCGTGATCTGCAGGATCTGCGAGAGGTAACTGCGCGTGAATTCATCGCGCGCCTCGTCGAAGGAGGGGAGTTTCGCCTGCGTGCCGCCGAGCGATTGCTGCACGAGTTCCACCGGGATGATCGGCGTCTGCGCGAGCGCGCAGTTCTGCCGCACGACGTTGGCGAGCTGGCGCACGTTGCCCGGCCAGTCGCTCGTCGCCAGCAGTTCGACGGCCTCGGGCGCGTAGATCTTGCGTTGGCCGGTTTCCTTGGCGAGTTCCGCGAGGAAATGCGCGACCAGCAGCGGGATGTCTTCGCGGCGGCGGCTGAGCGAGGGCACGTCGATGTGCACGACGTTCAACCGGTAGTACAGGTCTTCGCGCAGCTGGCCGCTCGACAGCAGCGATTGCGGGTCGCGGTTGGTGGTCGAGATGATGCGCACGTTCGGCGGCGTATGCTCGGCGCCGGCGGGACCATCGGATTTCTCCGGCAGCAATTGCAGCAGCCGCAGCTGCGCCGGCATCGGCAACGCGCCGATCTCGTCGAGCAGCAGCGTGCCGCCTTCGGCCGAGCGGAACAGGTCTCCGTCGAAGAGGTTTTCGGCCGCGGCGCTGCAATTGGCCAGCACGAAGGGCCGTGCGCGCCGCGGGCTCGCCTTGTGGATCGCGCGCGCCAGCAGTTCCTTGCCGGTGCCGCTCTCGCCGGTGATCAGCACTCGCGCGTCGGTTCCCGCGACCATGTGCGCCTGGCCGAGTTTTTCCTCCATCGCCGCGCTGCGCGTAATGATGCCCGCGCGCCAGTCATCCTGCGTATCGACGAAGCCCGAGATCTTCAGCGCCTTGTGCACCTGCGCGAGCAGTTCCTGCTTCTCGACCGGCTTCGTCAGGAACCCGAACGCACCCATCTGCGTGGCATGCACCGCATCCGGAATCGTGCCGTGCGCCGTCAGCAGGATCACCTTGAGCCCCGGCCAACGGATCTGCAGTTCCTTGAGCAGCCCGATGCCATCGAGCTGGTCCATGCGCAGGTCGGAAATCACCAGGTCGGGACGGAAGCGGCTGGCGGCGGCCAGCGCCTGCGCGCCGTTTTCCATAGGCTCGACCTCGTAGTTCTCCGCGCGCAGCCGGATGGTCAGCAGGCGCAGCAGGCCCGGGTCGTCGTCGACGACCAGGATGCGGGCCTTGCGCTTCAGCGTCGTGTTCACTTCTTGCGTACCTCGGAGTTGCTCTTTCGATCGGGAAGATTGCGTTCGATGTTCGCCAGCGCATCGAGCTTCGCCTGCGTCTCTTCGAGCAGGCGGCGTAGGCGGGCGTTGTCGTCGAGTTCGGCCTGCAGGCGGCGGTTCACGCTGGCGTAGCGGTCCGCATCGACGCTGCGTCCGGCGGTCGCCTGCAGCCGCTCGTTGTCGCCGAGCAGGCCGAGTTCGCGGTCGAGCTGGGCGAGTTCGAACAGCGACAAGGCGCGTTCGACCGGCGCCAGCGTCTCGGGCTGCGCGGCCAGTTCGCGCAGCAGTTGGCGCGCGCGCGTCGCATCGCGCCCCGCGTGGCCGGGGGTCGCGAGCACCAGCGCATAGCGCAATTGCGCGCTGCCGCCGGCGCCGCGCTCATAGGCCTGCCGCGCATTGGTGACGATCTCGGCCTGTTCGGCGGGGCTTCCGCCGCCCAGGCGCTGCAGCATCTGGATCGTGTCGGCCAATAGCACGGCGACCTGCGTGTCGCGGTCGTAGGTCGGCCGGGCCTCGCCATTGTTGCGGTCCGCATGCAGTCCGGACATGCCGCCACAGGCAACCAGGGCGAGCAGGCAGGTCGCCGCGATGCCGGAAGTGAGTGCCGTTCTAGGCCGCATGGGCCTTCCTGTGCGGCGCGGTCGCGCCGGCGACCAGCGTGCCCGGCAGCGGGGTCGAGCCGGCGCGCAACGGGATCAGTATGCGGAAATGCGCGCCGCGAAATTCGCCGTCGATGATCTCGATCGTGCCGCCGTGCACCTGCACGAACTCGTGCACGACCGACAGGCCGATGCCGGTGCCGCGCACGTGCCCGCCGGGCGCGCGTCCGGTGTGGAAGGCTTCGAACACGTTGGCGCGTTCGGCCTTGGGAATGCCCGCGCCGCCGTCGGCGACTTCGAGCATGAGATCGGACCCGGCAACGCTCGCCCGAACGACGATCGTGCCGCCGCGCGGCGAATACTTGATCGCATTCGACAGCAGGTTCTCGAGGATCAGGCGCAGCTTGCCGCGGTCGGCCGTCAGCGTGATGTCCTCGACATGCACATCGAGGCGCACGCGTTGCGACACGAGCGTCAGTTGCTGGTTTTCCAGCACCTGCTTGACCAGCGGGCGCAGCCGGAACTCGGCCGGCTCGAGCCCGACGCTGTTGCTCTGCCAGGCGCTGTAGGAAAGCAGGTTCTCGATCATGCGCTGCAGCTTGATGCTGTTCTCCTGCAGGATCGTCGACACCTCGCGCTGCGCGGGACGCAGCTCGCCGACCGCGCCGTCCATCAACAACTCGGTGCCCTCGCGGATGTTTGCGAGCGGCGTCTTCAGCTCGTGCGACATGTGGCGCAGGAACCGGTTGCGCTCCTGCGCCAGGTCGAGCAGGCGCCCGCGGAGCCACTCGAGCTGCTGGCCAAGGCGCTGCAGGTCGACCGGCCCGCTCACCGCGATTTCACGACCGAAGTCTCCGCTGCCCAGTTCCGTGATCGCGCGATCGACCTGGCGGATCGGACGGCCAATGCCGAGCGCAAAACTGAGCGTGGCCGCGAGCGCCAGCGGGATCAGCAGGCTCGATTCCCAGAACAGCTCGCGCCGCGCGGAGATGGTCTGGTCATCGAGCGAGGCAAGCTGGGTGTCCTTCTGGGCGTTGGCGAAGTGCGAGATGGCCAGTGCCTGCGTGTCGAGCTGCCCGAAGTCGGCGATCGGCCGCACCTCCGCCGTGCTGCCGTTCTGGCGCGGCAGCGCCGGCGCTCGCACCGCCTCGGCGATGTCGCGCTGCAGGGCCGAGAACACATCGATCGCGGTGCGGGCGGCCGGCTCGCGCAGCATTGGCCGCAGCTCGGCCATCTTGGCCGTCAGCGCGGTGTCCTGGTCATTGAACTTGGCGAGGTCCTGGCTGGTGCCCAGCACCTGATAGACCTGGGCTTCGTGCGCCAGCGAATTGCGCATCTCGAACATGTCCTGGATGAGTTCGGTCGTGCGCACGCTTTCATTGACGAGCGCCTGGCTGTAATCGGTCAGCCGGCGCATCTGGAAGGTGGCGTGCAGGATCGCCGCCAGCAGCGGCATAGTGATCACCCCG
>Ga0209023_10000905_pt1 | contig 42006 bp, 40 predicted proteins | sample LakOneMetagenome_FD_187468 | JGI IMG/M metagenome (GOLD analysis project Ga0209023, IMG submission 187468) | Freshwater and sediment microbial communities from Lake Erie, Canada (SPAdes) (version 2) | ecosystem: Environmental > Aquatic > Freshwater > Lentic | place: Lake Erie, Canada...
TGGATGCCCGATGTTTTTGAAAGATTTTTTGCCGATTTTGGTAAAAAACCCTCTGATTATTATGAATTGATCAAATTAGCTCCTGCTTATCAAGTCTACTTTGGGGTTAATGATTTCGTTACCATAGCAGATAATTTACCCGAAATAATACAAACTTTCGAGTCTATTGAAACTGGTAGCGGTGAAAAATTGGCCTCTTTCATGAAAGAAGCGCAGAGCAATTACAACATCGCCATAAAAGATTTAGTCTATAGACCTGGCGTTTCGCCTTTAGAATTGATAACTGTAGAAACGGCCTTGAAAGTCAATCAGTTTTTTGGCAATATATCTAAAGACATTCGCAAACGATTTAAAAATAAAAAATTAGTTCAAATACTTGAGTTCCCAGTGTTATTTCTTGGAGCAAAACCATCTGACACACCTTCTTTTTATAGTTTTATGAATTTTGCCGACTTTGGTTTAGGAACTTGGCATCCCAAAAACGGAATGTATTCTGTAATTCTAGCCATAGAAAAATTAGCAAAAGAATTAGGGGTTACCATTCATACCAATGCTGCTATTGATAAAATTGAAGTCGAAAATGGCAAAGCTTCGGCACTAATTGTTAATGGAGAACGATTGACTGCAGATATCATTTTATCTGGAGCTGATTACCATCATACCGAAACTTTATTAGATCAAAATTATCGAGCGTATTCTGAGAAATATTGGGAAAGTAGGGTTTTTGCGCCGTCTTCACTCCTATTTTATGTTGGTTTTGATAAAAAAATAGAAAATGTAGAACACCATTCCTTATTTTTTGATGTAGACTTTGATGTTCATGCTCAAGACATATACGACAACCCGAAATGGCCAAAAAACCCTTTGTTTTATGCCAGCTTTCCATCAAAAACCGATTCAAATGCTGCTCCTGAAAGTAAAGAAGCTGCCATATTTCTAATTCCGTTAGCACCTGGATTGAACGATACAAATGAGCTAAGAGAGAAATATTTTGATAAAATTTTGACTCGTTTGGAAAATTTAACACAACAACATTTAAAAAATAATGTTATCTTTAAGGAATCCTTTTGTGTAAATGATTTCGTAAATGATTACAATTCATATAAAGGAAATGCCTATGGAATGGCCAATACGCTATTGCAAACAGCATTTTTAAGACCCAAATTAAAAAGTAAAAAAGTAAAAAGTTTATATTTTACAGGACAGTTAACTGTTCCAGGACCTGGAGTACCACCAGCATTAATATCAGGAAAACTGGTTGCCGATTTAATAAAAAAGCACCGCTAAATTTAAAAGAATATTTAAACTTATGAAATCACTTTTTGACACCGTTTCTTTTGAATGCAGCAAGAATGTAACTAGGTCCTATAGTACTTCGTTCTCATCTGCTGTAAAGATGCTAGCGCCAAGTATTCGTCAAGATATTTATAATATCTATGGATTTGTGCGCTTTGCTGATGAAATCGTAGATTCTTTTCATGACTACAACAAAGAAGCATTATTTGATTTGTTCGAAAAAGATTTAGAAGCTGCATTACAAAACAAAATCAGTTTGAATCCAATATTGAATTCATTTCAACATACCGTTCACAAATATAATATTCCGAATTCTTTGATAGCTGCTTTTATGAAAAGTATGAAAATGGATTTGGTAAAAACAAACTATGCTACTTTTGCCGAGTATAACGAATACATCTATGGGTCTGCCGATGTTGTAGGATTAATGTGTTTAAAAGTATTTGTAAATGGAAATGACGCAAAATATGAAGAACTTCAACATTCGGCTATGCGATTGGGTTCTGCATTTCAAAAGGTAAATTTCCTTAGAGATTTGAAAGCCGATTTTGAAGATTTAAGCCGAACTTATTTCCCAAATACTGATCTAACACAGTTGGATGAAGCTTCTAAAAATGAAATAATAAAAGAAATTGAAGCCGATTTTGAAGCTGGATATCAAGGTATAATTGGACTTCCTCTAGAAGCTAAATTTGGAGTTTATACCGCTTATATTTATTATAAAAAATTACTTTCAAAGTTAAAGAAAACGCCTTCTACCGAAATAAAAAATACGCGGATAAGAGTTCCTGATTATCAGAAATACGGACTTTTTGCTAAGTGTTATTTCTCTTATAAATTAAATATCATTTAAATTATGTGGTTACATATTGTAGTTTTTTTTCTTACTTTTTGTATAATGGAATTTATGGCTTGGTTTACTCATAAATACGTGATGCACGGTTTTTTATGGTCACTTCATGCCGATCATCACAAGAAAGATCACGATTCATGGTTTGAACGCAACGATGCCTTTTTTATTTTTTATGCCGTGGTTAGTATTGGTTGTTTTTTACTTTGGCAAAAAGGCATTCTTGAAATAGGAATTTCAATTGGATTGGGAATATTTGCTTATGGATTGTCTTATTTTTTAGTACATGACATCTTTATTCACCAACGATTTAAGTTGTTCAGAAATGCTAATAATGTATATGCTAAAGGCGTTAGAAGAGCTCATAAAATGCACCACAAACACATTGGAAAAGGAGATGGCGAATGCTTTGGAATGCTGTTTGTTCCCTTCAAATATTTTAAAAAATAAAAAAATCCGTTCATTAATTTGAACGGATTTTTATTTACAACTAACCTCAACCTTATAATTATAAAATAACTATTTCATTATTGCTTTCAAGGGCTCTAATTGCTTCATGTCGATATTGGAGCTTTTCAATACTGAAAGCATCGTCATCGCATCTGCTGGATTCATATCTTTTCCCATAATACGTACAACTGCAAATCCGTTATCGCTTTTACAACCATAAATTATAAACTCGTCAATACGATCTTCTTCTCCAATAAAACTGATTGAGGCACCATTTTTACCAGAACCAATTTTCATTAATTGCTGATAATTTAAAGTATCTTTCAAGATTTCATTGACTTTCTTACGCTCAGTATCAAACTCACCTTTGTGCTTAGGGTCTAATTTATAGGCTAAAATATTCATTTTGCTAAATGATGCTAGTACTTTACTTTGTTCAGCGGTTAACTTGGCTTTATTGACATTCAGTATATTGGATGATATATCAACTACCATAAAACCTGGTTTTTCTTGATGGTCTACAAAATATTTCTGTAAACTTGGCTTCGAGTTGCAACTGAACAACAGTAAACTCAAGGCAATAGCTAAAAGTGTTATTACTCTCATATTACTTTTTTCCTGCTTTTTTCAAAACATCTCCACCAGGTAATTTCATTTTGTCGGTCAATGACGATAATTCGTCAAGTTCAAATGTTCCTGTTAACGACATCAATACACTTTCTTCTTTTCCAGAACCTTCAATAAACATTAAAAGTTCTTTCACTTGAGAGTCGGAGGCTCCTGTTTTTACATAAATTTTTACGTTTTTACCTTTTTCAGTAATACGCATTAGCTCTTCCAAACCAGCCGATTTGATGTATTTATCAGCCACTGCTTTCATGTCGTCACTTTTTTTATCATTGGCTGTGACAAACACTTTTAGGTTTTCTAACTTCTTAATCAAATTAATGTACTGTTGGGTTTCTTTGTCTTTTGCCTCAACTTTACTAAGCATTTGAAACATTTTTTTGTTTACAATAACGGTAGTGATATCGTCTTGATTGTCAAATTTATCAAAGACTGATTGTGCAAAAATGGTATTAGATACTAATACTAAAGCGATAATTAAAATTACTTTTCTCATGATTTCTATTCGTTTTTTGATGATTATTTTTTAAAGATTTTATTTTTTGTATTCTCATACTCGTTTAAATAGCCAACACTTTCTATACCGGTGTTCAAATGTTCTGAAACTAATGCCAGCGCTTTTTGTGTTTGTTCTAAAGCCAATTCTGGATTGTCTTCTGGAGTGCAGGCTACAAACTGTTCTGATTTATTAGATTCAAAATACATAAACGTTCCTACACCAAGCATTACTACAACCGAAGCTGCAATAGACAACCACATTACAATACTTCGTTTTTTATCACGAGACTTTGTGAGTAATGGAATCTCTTGCGTAAACTGTTGTTCTTTTGCTTGAGAGAAATACCCAAAAATGGGTTGGTATTGTTTCAAATGCTGCGCAACATCTGACGAAGAAAAATAAACTTTCAATTCGTTTTCTTCAGCAATACTCGTTTCTCCTTCAAAGTATTTGTCTATTAATTTTTCTATTCTATCCAATGCCATAATTATGTGTTTTGGTCATTATTTCCCTTATTGTTTTTCTAGCTCTTGAAAGGGCTACACGAACTGCCGTTTCATTCATTTCTAGTATTTTGGCAATTTCTTCAAATTCATATTGCTCAATGTCACGCATTTGAACAATCAATCTTTGCTGTTCGGGCAAATCATTAATTATTTTTTCTACCCAACTTAAACTGTCTTCATCTTCCAACTTTTGTTGCAAACTCGCCTGATTATCGGTATAATTGTTGTGAACAATGGTCATGTTGCTAGCACGTTTCGACTTCAACTGATCCAAACAATAATTCTTGGTCATGGTCATCGCCATAGCTTCAACGCTTTTCAATTCACTTAACGTTTCATTTTTAGTCCACAATTTCACCAGAACTTCTTGGGTTGCATCTTCCGCTTCTTCGGTGCTCACAAGGAGTCGTTTGGCCAATCTAAAGAGCTTGTCTTTAAATGGTGAAACTATCTTTATGAACTCGTTTTGTTGCATATAATTGTTGGTTATATAGTGAAGACGAAACACGATTTATTTTGTTACAAGTTACTTCATTTTTTTTTAAATAAAAAAACGCCTTCAAAGGAAAATCCTCTGAAAGCGCTAAAAATTAAAACAATAAAAATTTTATAACAAAATAGTCAACCCTACTTTAAAGTTTCGTCCTCTTGTGGAATAGCCAATATTTTCAATAAAATCTTCATTAAAAATATTAGTAACGGTTCCAAAAACAGACATTCTATTTTTTACTAATTCATATTTCACTAGTGCATTCAGCAATTGATAAGAACCTAATTTTGTTGCGACGACAGCGTAAGTGTTTCCATCAAAAAAGGCATCTTGTCGGGCGTCAACATATTGATAATTGGCGTTGAAGAACAATCTTTTGGTTGCCGAAAAATCAATAGAACCATTTACTTTATGCTTCGGAATTAATCGATTTAATGCTTCATCCACTTGAGTATATGTGTAGTTTGCATTCAAATTTACTTTATTAGATATGGCATAAATAAATCCTGTTTCTACTCCTTTGGCTCTGTTTAATCCTTCGACATTAGCATAATGATAAGTCGTATCAAAGCCAATAGAATTGTTTTGTTTACGATAAAATCCAACCGCATTAAACGATAGTTTTTTGTTTAATAATGCCACTTCAATTCCTGATTCGATAGTTGTGTTTTTTTCAGGTGTTAAAGTTGCAGTTCCATATTCGGAATACAATTGGTACAAACTTGGTGTTACAAAAGCGGTGCTCAAGGAAGAAAGTAATTTTACTGGAATTTCTTTTCCAAAATTGAACGAGGGATTGATATTATACACCAATTGATTTCCGTATTGGCTGTGCACATTCAATCGAGCTCCTGCATTGATATTCAGCCCAAAATTAGAAGAATAAACTCCAGTAATATAGGGATCTATCATATTAAATTTAGTCGATTCTTTGGCAATTATACTGTAAGGTGTTTCACTTATCATATCATGAAATTGATAATTAGTTCCAGTTACCAAATAAAAAGCAGCATTTAATTTGTACTTGTTAAAAGCGTCAACATTCACACTTCTCGCTTCGTACATTGAATAATCTATCCCTGAAGTATACGGATTGTATTCTTGATACTTGCGTTGGATTTTATTAAAACTAGAATTCAAACGAAATTCTCCTTTGTTGTAGGTATACTTAGGTGAAAATCCTAAACGAAATTGTTCGGTTTTAGACTGGTTTAAATTGGTGTCACTGAAACCCGTATTATCAAAAGGAAAATCGTAATCGTTATTCACCTTATCATAATTTCCAAAAAAATCTAATGCCAACTTTTTAGAAGCTTTAAATCCGACATTCGTCCTATAATTGATTCTTGAAAATCGGTCTTTATCAAAATTAGCCTCTGCAGTTGGATCAGCTATTTGCGACATTCCTTTAGTTTCTGTACTGTTCAAAGACGCTACATAATTGACTTTTTTAATGGTTCCGTTTACTGAAAATCCTTGGTTAAAATCTTGTCCATTATACTTGTGATTTGTCGCCGTATTATTCGAACCAATATTCAAATTAGCATTAGCTTGAATTGGCTTTCTACTTGATTTTTTCAATGTAATATTAATCACAGCCGTTGCAGCACCCGAACCATAAAGCGTACTGGCAGCACCTTTCATAATTTCGATGCTTTCTACTTGATCAATCGGAAGCAAACGTAAATCGTATTCAAAACTAATTCCCGAAGCATCAGTAACCGGATTGCCGTCGATTAATATTAAAACTTGTTGGTTTTTCCCACCACGAATGTAGTAGCCTAAATTTTTTCCGTTGGCCGATTGATTGCCATTAATTTCTACTCCTGCCACTGAACTAAGAATGGTTGCCAGAGATTGACCCGATTTTTTTTGTAATTCGTCCGCAGAAATTTTAGTGATTACTTTTCCGGATTTTTCTTTGCTTTGCGCAAATTTGGTGTCGGAAATCACCACTTCTTGCAATTGATTCACTTTGGTTGAATCTTGTTCTTGGGCATAGCCACAAGTTGTTACCAATGCTAGAAACGCACTGAAACGAATGAAATTTTTGTTCATTTTTTAGTTACTACTAATTTAATAATCTTGGGAGAAAAGCACAGAATTACCCATACCCAAACCTTTTGTCCCGAAAGTTTGATACTCAATGTAAATGGCAGGTCTCCTGGCTTGCGTCTTGTTGTTGGTCTTCCCATTCGCCGTGACGAAAAGTGACATTGTAGATAACAACAAGCTTTCTAGCATACAGTTGCGGGTACAGCTTAGGATTTTAACCTAATTCCCTTTTAATGTTCCTCTGAAAAAAATCAAAGTCACAACCGAAATACGAGCGCAAATGTAGATTATTAATAACTATTCGACAAACAAAATATTTTTTTAATGTATTTTCTTATCTTTACAAATGATATAACCTTCTCAATATGAAAAAATTAGTACTATCGTTTATATTGTTATTCAGTATTTCTTCGAAAGCAACCCAAGTTCAAATTGATTTTGTGAACGGATTTAGCATTAATATTTCTAATCCTGTTCCACTTTCTCCTAGCGAAGGTTCTGCTACAACAGATATTAGTATAAATGCTATTTTTTCAAACCATAATGTAAATCATTGTGTCATATATTACACCAATCAATACGCCATTATTATTGCCGATTATTATGGGACAAACTTAAATGCCTTTCGAAATAATTTACTCAACAATGTAAACGTTTCAAAAGTAAAAACATGTTATCCAAATCCAAGTTATTACACTTTTGCAGATCAATTATATGTAACTCTTTTGGACGGCACTAATGGCAATCCAATTGGAACAACTAATGGTATAATTACAACATCTAATGCTTCTTTGAATGCCATTTTTACTAATTACAATGTGACGTCAATGGTACAAACTATTCCGTCAAACATCTTGTACTATGATTTGTTTTTTGATGGAGATATTGTTGCCTTGAGAACAGCTTTAAACAACCTTAATACTGTCATTCAATCAACAGATTTAGTTGGAGTTCCAATGTTATTGAATACTTCTGAATTTGATACAACTAAAATTGTAATTTCACCAAATCCGTTTACAAATAATTTTTCTATTCAAACAGAAGAAACAATTTCTAATTACACACTATTAGATATTTCAGGTAAACAAATTATAAATACCTATTCGAAAAAAGAACTTGAAAATCTATCATTGCAATTGAATTCTGGCCTGTACTTTTTAAATCTTCAATATGAAAATGGTCGTATCGGAAATTTTAAATTGATTAAGCAATAATTCATTGCACTGTTTTAAAATTGGTTAAAAATAGTCGTAGTTACAATTCCATTTTAACCGTATATAGTTAACCTTTAGACTGAATTTTCAGAGTGTAGTATTTTACTTCGAATTGTATTACATTTGCAATTCAATACAATCAATAACGAGATAGTTTACTATCTTAGTATGGAACCAAGTTAGAATCTTGGACTGTCGTGCAACTGTGTTTTCCGGATTATTTCAGGAATGAGTCAGATACATATTATTGATTTTGTTACAGCATCACGAGAAGTGCTATAACTAGATAATTCCTTTATTTAATTGGAACGTTCTATTTATTCACTTTTACCAACTTTAAAATGAATAAATATGATACCACAATATGAAAAAGCTTTTGTTGCCTACTACAACAAATTAAAATTAGTGCATACTCCGCTCATTTCATGGGATTTCTTTACGAATCAAAATCAAGAAATCAATCATTACAATTCTATTCAAAAAGATTGGAAATCTAAAGAAAACTTCAGAAAGAAAGTTTACTCAGAAAAACGTGAAATTATAATCACTAATGCCAATCAAGAAATAGTATTTGCTACTCAAGGAATTCATACAATGAATGGCTATCGTGCTCATGAAATAATTGGAAAATCTCCAAAAATATTTCAAGGTCAGCTTACTTCTAAAGCAGTTACATCAAAAATAAAAGCAGCGCTTCAAAATAAACTTCCGTTTAAAGAAATCATCATCAATTATAAAAAAGACGGAACAACTTATCTATGCGAAATAGAGGCATTTCCAAAATTTAACAGCAAAGGCGAATTGGTCAATTATATTGCTTTTGAAAGAATTGCATCGTAATCTTACTCTATCAAAAACAAAACTAATGATACGTATTATTCAATATATTATATCCTTACTGCTCCTTTTTACTTTTGTAAACTGCAAGAAAGAAACAGTTACTAATCAAATAAAAGTTCCTAAAAATGAAGTAAAATATGCTAAGGGATTTTCAATAATTAATTACGACGGATTTTCAATTGTAAACGTTACTAATCCTTGGCCAAATGCAAACAAATCATACACTTACATTCTGAAAGAAAAAAACGGAATTGTACCTGAAAACTTGAAGCAATTTACAACTATTAATGTTCCAATAAAGACTATTGTAGTAACTTCTACCACTCACATTCCATCCTTAGAAATGCTTGGCGTTGAAAAATCCTTAGTTGGTTTTCCAAAATTAGATTACATATCTTCTGAAAAAGTACGCGCTTTGATTGATGCTAAAAAAATAAAAGAATTGGGTTCTAATCATTCCCTAAATACCGAAGTTTTAATCGATTTACAACCTAATGTTATCATTGGATATGGATTAGACAACAGCAATCCAACATTGGATAATCTAGAAAAAAACGGCTTAAAAGTGCTTTTGAATGGCGATTGGAACGAGCAAACCCCATTGGGAAAAGCTGAATGGATTAAATTCTTCGGGGCATTGTATGGCAAACAAGAACTAGCCAATACCCTATTTTCTAAAATTGAAAAAGATTATTTAAAAACTTTAGAAATTGCAAAAAAAGCCACCTCAAATCCAACCATATTGGCTGGCGATATGTTTGAAGACAAATGGTATTTACCACAAGGAACGAGTTGGGGTTGCCAATTATTAAAAGAAGCCAAAGGCAATTATTTATGGTCTGAAACCAGCGGAACTGGTAGCCTTGCACTGTCGTTTGAAACGGTTTTGGAAAAAGGCAAAGAAGCCGATTTATGGATTACATCTGGGCAGTTTTCAAGCTTAAAACAAATGACAGATGCCAATTCGCATTATGCACAATTCAAAGCATTTCAGCAAAAAAACGTATATTCGTTTAGCGGTAAAAAAGGAAAAACCGGCGGTGTTTTGTATTATGAATTAGCGCCAAACCGACCTGATCTTGTATTGAAAGATATCGTAAAAATTTTGCATCCCGAGTTGCTTGTGGGTTACAAACCGTTCTTTTTTAAAAAATTAAACTAACTTGAAAACCAACAATCGAAATACGATTCTATTCTTATTCTTGCTACTGCTATTAGTTGTAGCAGTGGTTTTAAATATCAGTTTAGGACAAGTCGCTATTCCTTTTAAAGAAGTAATCAAAAGCTTGTTTGGATCACATGCTAGCAAAGACACGTGGGAATACATTATTACCAACTTTAGATTGCCCAAAGCGATTACCGCAATATTAGTAGGAATGGGGCTGTCCACCTCAGGATTATTAATGCAAACCTTGTTTAGAAATCCGTTGGCCGGACCTTATGTATTGGGATTGAGTTCGGGTTCCAGTTTAGGAGTTGCTTTTGTAATTTTAGGTGCTGGTGCATTGCCAATCGCTTTATCTGATTTTTTAGTGTCGTCGTACGGAATCATATTAGCTTCTTGTTTAGGCAGTTTTGGGGTACTGATGTTAGTGTTATTGATTTCAAAATTCCTTCGGGACACCATGACCATTTTAATTGCAGGTTTAATGTTTAGTAGCTTTGCTGGTGCTATTGTCTCGGTATTAACCTATTTCAGTTCAGCAGAAAAACTACAAAAATTCACGTTCTGGAGTATGGGAAGTATTGGAAACATATCGTGGCCAAATATCGCTATTTTATCTGTAGTAGTTTTTATTGGATTGCTTTTGAGTTTGTTTTCCATAAAATCGTTAGACGCCTTACTTTTAGGGGAAAATTACGCCAAAAGTTTGGGTTTGAATCTCAAAAAATCCCGTCGATTAATCATATTTGCTACAAGTATATTAGCTGGAAGCATCACCGCTTTTGCAGGACCAATTGCTTTTGTAGGATTAGCCGTTCCGCACTTATCTAAATTAGCTTTTCAAACAAGTAACCATCGCATTTTATTTTCGGGTACACTAATCATTGGAGCTATTATAATGTTATTGTGCGATACGTTTTCTCAAATGCCTGGTTGTGATTTTACTTTGCCTATAAACGCTATTACTTCAATTGTTGGAGCACCAGTGGTGATTTGGTTGTTGGTTCGAAAGAATCGATTGGTTTAAGATTTTATAAAAAATGAGTGTACATAAAAACATACTAACCACTACAAATCTCACGATTGGATACAAGTCCAAATCGGTTGAAAATGCAATAGCTACAAATCTCAACTTAAACTTACAAGAAGGAAAATTAATCGCGTTAATTGGTGAAAACGGCATTGGGAAATCGACGCTTTTAAGAACGTTATCCGGACTGCAAAAACCTTTATTTGGTTCTGTTTCTTTGAATGACAAGCATTTGAAAGATTACAATCAAGTGGATTTGGCGCAGAATTTAAGTTTGGTATTAACCGAAAAATTACCGCCAAGCAACTTAACTGTTTTCGAATTAATTGCACTTGGAAGACAACCCTACACCAATTGGATTGGAACACTAACCGATGACGATTTAACAAAAGTAAAGGAAGCTATTGCACTGACGCAAATCGAACATTTATCGGATAAAAAATACTATGAGATAAGTGATGGCCAATTTCAAAACGTACTTGTAGCAAGAGCTTTAGCACAAGATACACCTTTAATTATTTTGGACGAACCATCCACACATTTAGATTTATTTCATAAAGTTTCGTTGTTCAAATTATTGAAAAAGCTTGCAGCTGAAGCAAACAAATGCATCTTATTTTCTACACATGATATTGATTTAGCCATTCAATTATCCGACGAAATGATTGTAATGACATTAGAAAACGTCATTCAAGATCAACCTTGTAATTTAATTTCAAAAGGCGTTTTCAATACACTTTTTAAAGACGAAAACATTACTTTTGATAGTGAAAAAGGGAGGTTTATTATTCGGTAACTATTTCAAATTAATCTGTCTTTTTGCCTCTCCAACTACAAATGCCACCGAATTAGCAATATTAAAACTTCGAATTAATTTCGACATCGGTATTGTTAAATGATTGTCGAATAGTGACAAAACTTCTTGAGATAATCCTTTACTTTCTTTTCCAAAAACTAACCAATCTTCGTCTTGAAATTCGGCTTCGTATATCGATTTAGAGGCATGTGAACTCATTAAAAAAACTCTCGATGTATCTTTAATTTGAGCCATCCATTCGTTTACATTTTGGTACTCGGTTACGTCTAAATGTACCCAATAATCCAAACCCGACCGCTTTAAATTGGCGTCATTTATCACAAATCCAAACGGATGAATTAAGTGCAATCGGCTTTCAGTTCCAACACTCAAACGACCAATATTACCCGTGTTATTTGGAATCTCTGGTTCAACTAAAACAATATTTAACATGAATTTGTTTTTTAAACATTAAAATTTTCAACTTCAATTACTTGGCCAGCTTGCAAATTATTTAAATGAATAGTACCTACTCGAACGCGAACCAATCGCAAGGTAGGAAAACCAACGGCAGAAGTCATTTTTCGAACTTGGCGAAACTTACCTTCATTAATAGTAATAGACAACCACGAAGTTGGTCCGTGTCGTTCATCACGAATTTTCTTAGCGCGTTCTGGAAAATTCGGGACTTCAATTAAAATACTGGCTTGACATTTTTTAGTCAAGTATTTTTTACCATTAAACCCAATTAATACACCATTCTTCAATTCTTCAATGGCTTCTTGAGTTACAATCCCGTCTACTTGTACGTAGTATTCTTTTTCAACTTTTTTACTTCGCACTAATTCGCTCATCATACCGTCAGTAGTTAGCAAAAGTAAGCCTTCCGAATCTTCATCTAACCTGCCAATGGCCATCGTATTTTCGGGAAAATGATACAATTCTCCGAGTAACTTTTTTGGGCGTTTGAGTTCATAAATAAACTGACTCAAATAGCCGTAAGGTTTGTAAATTATGAAATGTTGGTGATTAGACATGGATGTAATTTGCAACAAAAATACTATTTAATCTGAGAAACAACTACTACATTTTTTAGTACATTTACATTCTTTTAAATTTTATTCATGACCACAGTTTTACCTTTTTTAGTAGTATTCATCATCGCCTTAGCCATCGGACTTTTTCTTGGCAAACAATTATTTTCAGCCAATTCTAAATCGGAAAAAGCGGCCTTAGAAGAAAAATCCAACGGCTTACAATCGCAAATCAATCAATTGAAAGAGCAATTTCAAAACGAACGCAATCAATTTGAAAAACAAGTTGTTGCTTTAAATTTAGAAAAAGAAGCCATCCGTTCTGAGAAAGAATCGTTAGCCATTCAATTGTCTAAAAAAGAAACCGATTTTGAAAATCTATGGGAACGCAACAAAGAGCAAAAACAAGAAGTAGAACAATTGCAGGAGAAATTTACCAAAGAATTTGAGAATTTGGCCAACAAAATATTAGAAGAAAAAACCACTAAATTCACGGAACAAAATAAAGAAAATCTAAAAAACATTCTTTCTCCACTACAAGATAAAATCCAACTTTTCGAGAAAAAAGTTGAAGACACCCACAAAGAAAGTATTGATTATCATGCCGCTTTACGCCAGCAAATAGTAGGTTTACGTGAAATGAACGAGCAAATGAGTAAAGAAACCATCAATTTGACCAAAGCTTTAAAAGGCGATAGCAAAATGCAAGGAAATTGGGGTGAATTGGTTTTGGAACGAGTTTTGGAAAAATCAGGTTTGGAAAAAGACCGCGAATATTTTGTACAACAAAGTTTTGTAACCGAAGAAGGCAATCGCGTATTTCCTGATGTCATTATCAATTTGCCTGACGGAAAGAAAATGATTGTCGATTCGAAAGTAACTTTAACCGCATACGAACGTTTCATCAATGAGGAAAACGATGATTTAAAAGCACAACATTTAAAAGAACACGTCATTTCCATCAACCGTCATGTGGAGCAATTAGGCAATAAAAATTACCACGACTTGTATCAAATGGAAAGCCCCGATTTTGTATTGTTGTTCATTCCAATCGAATCGGCATTTGCTTTAGCACTAAATGAAGACACAAGTTTGTACAACAAAGCCTTTGAAAAAAATATTGTTATCGTTACACCTTCTACCCTTTTGGCCACTTTACGTACTATTGATAGCATGTGGACCAATCAAAAGCAACAAGAAAACGCCCTAGAAATTGCACGTCAAGCTGGAGCTTTGTATGACAAATTTGAAGGTTTGGTTGCCGATTTATTGAAAATTGGTAAGAAAATGGACGAAGCCAAAATCGAATACCAAGGCGCCATGAACAAATTAGTTGACGGTAAAGGAAATCTAATTACTAGTGTAGAAAAATTGAAAAAAATGGGTGCCAAAGCTAAAAAATCGTTACCTGAAAACATAATATCAAGAGCTGAAAAAGATGAGTAATTTCAAAACTGTAAAATCGTCAAGAGTAACTATTTCGCAATTAATGCTGCCTTCGCATACTAATTTTAGTGGCAAAATTCACGGCGGTTATTTATTATCATTGTTGGATCAAATTGCTTTTGCTAGTGCTTCTAAATATTCTGGAAATTACTGCGTTACTGCTTCGGTTGATACGGTAAACTTCTTGGCGCCAATTGATGTTGGCGAATTAGTTACGTTGAAAGCCAGTGTGAATTATGTGGGAAAAAGTTCGATGATTGTAGGCATTCGTGTAGAAGCTGAAAACATTCAAACTGGTAAAGTAAAGCATTGTAATTCTTCCTATTTTACGATGGTTGCCAAAGATGAAAATGGCAATAACACTCAAGTTCCTGGATTAATACTTTCTAATTATGAAGAAGTAAGACGTTTTTACAATTGTTTAAAGCAAATTGAACATAAAAAAGACCAAAACCATCATGAGGAAGTATTTGATTACAAATCTAAAGAAGCCTTGGAGAAACTAAAAAACTTCAATGTAAAACTAGAAGCATTTTAGCAATATTATTGAGAAATACTATTTTTTATCCACAATTTAATAAGTTAATTTAATAAATATTAGGAAGTTGTATTTTTTTTCCTATTTTTGATTTTGAACAAATCAAACACATGAAAAAATATTACGCAGTTGCACTTCTTTTAATTTCGCTTACCACTTTTATCATATCTTGCTCTAAATCGGATGACGAAGAATACATAGCCGTTTCACCGGTTTCTGTGAATTTAGCTACCGTTCCCTATGCTAAATTATCCGACTATCATTTTTTTGAAGGAGAAATTAAAGATTTAAATCCATCTTTAGATGTATTACCATACGAACCAGCAAGTTCTTTATTTTCAGATTATGCGCACAAAAAGCGTTTTATTTGGATGCCAAAAGAAACGCATGCTACTTATAATGGTGACGACAATGTTTTTGAATTCCCAGTTGGAACTGCCATTGTAAAAACATTTTACTACGATCATGTGCAACCTAGCAACACGACAAAAAGAGTTGAAACTCGATTGTTAATTAGAAAATCATCTGGTTGGCAAGCCTATACTTATGTTTGGAATCAAGATCAAACGGATGCCTTACTTGAATCTACCGGAAATGGCGTTCACATTCCTGTAACATGGATTGATGATGATGGAACCACGAAAAATGTAAGTTACGGAGTTCCTTCACAAACAGAATGCATTACGTGTCATAAAATAAATGTAAATCAAACGGGTGAAATAACAATTCCAATTGGTCCGAAGCCTCAAAATTTAAACACCATATTTAACTACAGTTCAGGTGCCGAAAACCAAATTACGAAATGGAAAAGTGTCGGCTATCTTGGTAATGATGTTCCTGCATTATCCTCAATTCATTCGACAGTAGATTGGAGAGACACCAGCAAATCGTTAGAACTGAGAGCGCGTTCTTACATCGATATTAATTGTGCACATTGCCATAGAGATGGCGGTCATTGCGATTACACACCACAACGTTTTAATTTTAGCAACTCCAATTTAAACACCTTTGGAGTATGTTTAACACCTTTATTTAATGTACCCGATAATCCTTTTGTTATTAATGGAGGTAATGCCGACCATTCTGAAATGATTTATCGCATAAGTTCAACAGAAGCTTCTGAAATGATGCCAATAATTGGGCGCTCATTGGTGCATCAAGAAGGTGTTCAATTAATGAGAGATTGGATTAATTCCCTACCTGCAAATTGCCACTAAAAACTAATTAAATCAAACTAACCAAATATGAAAAAAATTACTTTACTCTTCTTTTTGTGCATAGGAATTCAAGTTTCCTTTGGACAAAGTTCTTGTGATAACGCTCAACCTATTACCGCCGGAACAACTTATACCGTTGCTGCTTTGAGTGGCACAAATAGTGCAACACCTTGTTATTCTACAACGGCTAATTTAGCTAACTGGTATTCATATACACCTAATCAAAACTATACTGTTACAATAAGTTCTGACTTAGCCATAAACATCTGTAAAGATACTTATGTAAATGTCTATTCGGGAACATGCACAGGCTTAACTTGTTTAGCTTCAGATGATGATTCTGGAACAATTGCCTGTAACAATGGATCTAATACAAATTCGTATTTATCTGTGGTATCTTTCACAGCCTTAGCAGGAACAACCTACTATATAGCATGGGACAACCGTTGGAGTACTGCTACTCCACTAGGTTTTGATTTTCAATTAACTGAAACTGCTTTTGTTTTACCTCCAATTTCATTTACAACGTCAACAATCTCTTCAAGCTCTTCAATATGTAGTGTAGCCGATATGAATGGTGATTATTTAGATGACATTGTTACGGTTCAAACCAATCAAATGACGGTTTTGACACAAAATACAACTGGTGGTGGATTCACTTCTACCGCTTATGCTTTACCTGGTTTAACAGCAACTCCAAGTTGGAGTATCGCAGCTGGTGATTTTGATAAAAACGGATTTAATGATATGGTTTTTGGAAGTGCTAGTAGAGTAGCCGTTATTAAAGCCAATTCAACTGGAACTGGATACACAGAAATTGCCTATCCACAAAACATATTCACACAAAGAACCAATTTTGTAGACATTAACAATGATGGAAATCTAGATTTATGGGCTTGTCACGATGTGGCACAAAGTCATGCCTACAGAAATGACGGAGCAGGAAATCTAAATTTTGATATCTCTTTAATGCCAACACTAGCAGTCGGAGGAAATTATCAATCACAATGGTCTGATTTAGATAACGACGGTGATATTGATATGTATTTGGCTAAATGTCGTGGTGGAGCTGCAGTTGGTGACCCACAACGTATCAATCTTTTTTACAAAAATAACGGTAACGGAACGTTTACTGAATCTGGTGCTGCTGCAGGCATCAATGACGGCTCACAATCTTGGTCAACAGCCATTGAAGATTATGATAATGATGGCGATATGGACATCCTACTTTCAAACATTTCTGATACCAATAAATTATACAGAAACAATGGAGATGGCACTTTTACCGATGTTTATGCTGCAAGTGGTATAAACCCTCAAGTAGGTTCATGGGAATTACAAGCTGCTGATTTTAATAATGATGGTCGAATTGATTTTATGTGGCAAAACGGTAAAGAATTGTACCTAAACAACGGAAATTTAACCTTTACTGGTTATGATTTATCGTTTAGTGAAGGTGGAATTGGTGATTTAAACAACGATGGTTTCTTAGATGTTCAATTCAACAATCAAGTTTTTTATAATGTTCCTAACGGAAATAATTGGATAAAAATCAACTTACAAGGAATTCAAAGTAATCGAAATGGAATCGGAGCTCGTGTTGAAATCTACGGCCCTTTTGGAAAACAAATTAGAGAAATTAAAAGTGGAAATGGTTTTAGCCACCAAAGTACTTTAAATGCTCATTTCGGACTTGGAACAGATACTGTGGTAACACAAATTATTGTGAGATGGCCTTCTGGTTTGGTTGATACAATTACAAATCCAACAATTAACCAAGCATCATTGGTTGTAGAAGGATCAACATTAGCTACTGAAAACTTTAATAATACTGCTTTCAGTTTGTATCCAATTCCAGCCAAAAATGTTCTTAACATTAGAACAACTGACAACATAACGATGAAATTGGCTCAGATTTATGACTTAAATGGAAAACTAATTTCCGAAACAAAATTAACAACTCCAACCCTAAATACTGAATCATTAAGTAAAGGAACTTACATCCTAATGTTGAGAGATATTAACGACAAGGATTACTCTCAAAAATTCATAAAAGACTAAGTTTTACTTTATAAAATACTAAACTTCATAAACTTCTGTTATATTTTAAAATATAGCAGAAGTTTTTTCTTTTTTTAGTATATTTCCAAAAATTATTATAGATGAATTTAGTTTCAAAACTTTCATTAGTATTATTGTTTTCTTCAACAATATCAATAGCTCAGAAAAATATTGATCCAACTCCTGAAGATGTAGCTTTAGCAAAAAAAATTAGAGAAACTCATGATAAAGATGATGTAGCCATTATTGAAAGTAACGAAAGTGTAAGTTTTGACTTGAATAAAAACGAATCTAAAGTTACGGTTAGTCATGCTGTGAATGAAAAACTAATGAACATCAATCATCGAGCCTACATTCAAAAATATGAATTCTACGATAGTGAATCCAGTATCGAAACTTTCAATTTGAAGTACAGAAACGATAAAAGCACGAGCTTTTTAGTGGCAGATGAATTCTATAAAGACAACGATTTATTTTATAATGATGCCAGAGTAAAGCATGTTACTGCCGATTTTCCGGTTCAAGGTTATACTTATAATTATGAATTGAAAAAGAGATACGACGATGTAAAATATTTCACAGCACTCTACTTCAATGATGAATATCCTGTTCTTAAAAAACAAATTGTAGTAACTGTTCCAGAATGGTTGAATATAGAATTAAAAGAATTCAATTTTGAAAATGCAAAAGTCACCAAAACAATAACAAAAGATGCTAAAAATAATAGTATCTACACCTATACATTAAATGATGTTCCTGCCATTTATAAAGAAGAAGACGCGCCTGGCAAAAGCTACATTTATCCGCACATTCTCTTGATTGCAAAATCCTACAACGTTAAAGGTAAAGAAACAACTCTTTTTAACTCCACTGCCGACTTATATAAATGGTATAAATCGTTAGTAGATTTAATGAAAGACGATACTTCGGTTATGAAAAGTAAAGTGACCGAACTTACTGCGAATACTAAAACTGACGAAGAAAAAATAAAAAACATCTATTATTGGGTTCAAGACAATATCCGATACATCGCCTTTGAAGATGGTATTGCTGGATTTAAACCCGATGAATCCAATCATGTTTTTGAGAACCGTTATGGCGATTGTAAAGGAATGGCGAACCTAATAAAACAAATGCTAAAATTAGCTGGATTTGATGCTCGTTTAACTTGGATTGGAACCAAACACATTGCTTATGATTACAAGACACCTTCTTTAGCGGTTGACAACCACATGATTTGCACCTTATTTTTAAAAGGAAAAAAATATTTCTTAGACGGAACGGAAAAATACAACTCTTTGGGAGACTATGCCGAGCGTATTCAGAACAAAGAAGTGATGATTGAAGACGGCGATAAATTCATTATCGACAAAATCCCTATGGGATCTAGTGATGCCAATAAAGAAACCTTCAAAGCCAATCTTTCTATTGAAAATGAAAAATTAAAAGGCACTTGCTCTAAAAGTTATTTGGGCGAAAGTCGATCGCAATTACTGTACATTTACAATAGTTTTAAAAGTGATAAAAAAGAAGAAACTTTAGACAATTATCTTTCCAAAAATGATAAAAATACACACGTAAGTAGTATTAAAACATCCGATTTAAAAAATCGAGATGCTAAACTAACCATTGATTATGCCGTTGAAGTAGAAAATAAAGTTTCGAGTTTTGACAATGAAATGTATGTCGATTTAGAATACATGAATGAATTGAAAAACTTTGAATTAAAAGACCGTAAAACGGATTACCAATTTGATTACAAAAAAAATTATGAATCTGTGGTTACCTTAGCAATTCCAGCCGGCTATAAAGTAACCAAACTTCCAACAGATTTACTAGTGAAAGAAGCTAACTATGATATTGCTATTACCTTCCAAAAAAACGATAAAGAAATCATCTACAAAAAATCATTTGTATTTAAAAATGGTGAGATCAAAGCTTCCGAAATTACCAAATGGAATGCTTTCAACAAAAATTTAATTGCCAATTACAATCAACAAATTACACTTTCAAAACAATAAACCATGCTTAAAAAAATAGCTCTTTTCTTCTTCGCAGCGATAAGTTATACTTCATTTGCTCAAGACAAAGCAGAAATAAAAGAATTTTTCTGGGGTAAAAATGATCAATTTAAAAAGGCTTCTACAGTGCCTGATAAATGGAAAAATGAGTCGGCCGTTATCATTAGTAAATTTGAATATTATGATTATCACAAATTTGGCGCTAGTGTAACCTATACTTCTGGAATTAGAAAAAGAATCAAACTTCAAGATCAAGCAGCAGTAACCGAATTTTCTGAATTTTCATTTAAAGATAAATTTTACTCTAACAAAGGGATGTTTACTTTAAGAAAAGGAACCAATACTATCGGAATTAAAATTGTGAAGCCCGATGGTAAAGAAATTGAAATTGACGTTGACAAAAATGCAAAAGAAGTCGATAAAGAAAAGAAAATTGCAATCTCAAATTTAGAAATTGGCGACATTATTGACTATTACTATTATAGTGTGGAGCCTTTTAAATCGGCACTTGAGTATGGTTTTGATCCTGAAGAATCACCACTTGGAGATGTTTATCCTACTATGGATATGAAATTGACTTTCAATACTGAGAACGACTTTTTTGTAAATTTCAACACCTATAACGGCGCACCTGAATTAAAAGAAATTCCGACAGGTAGTAGTGGTCAAAGAAAATACGAATTGGCTGCAAAAGACATCGAAAAAAACGAATTTCCACGTTGGTTTTACCCTTTAGTAGAGTTACCTTGTTATAAGTTTCAAGTGTTTTTTGCACGTTCTGGAAAATTTGAACAAAGAGCCGATGCCTTTTTATCCGACAAAGAAAAAGTGATAAAGAAAACCGTTTCTAAAGAAGATATCTTTAATTATTATGACGAAAAATTTAGAGCTGATGGGGATTTATCTGAAATAAACGATTTCCTGAAAGGCAAGAACTTTTCTAGTGATGAAGAAAAAGTTAGAGAAGTATATTACTTTGCACGACATGCTTTTTTTACCAAATATATGGAGGCTTTTATAGCCAATCAAGCGAATATTTTCTACCCTTTTGAATTGTATAAAAATCCTGTGTTTTTTCAAACAGAAGAGTCGTTCATTCGTTATTTTATGTATTTCTTAAAGAAAAATGAAATAGGATATGACATCATTGTGGCCACACCTCGATTTAATGGTCCAATTGATGATTTATTAATCCAAAAAAACGTAAGCGTATTGCTTAGAGTAAATACCAAAACGCCAATGTTTATGGAGTATTTCTCTCCTTTTTCCAGTGCCGACCAATTCAATTATAATCTTGAAAACACCCAAGCATTTGCCTTGCAAGTTTCTAAAGGTAAAAAAATTGTAGATGCTGATAAAGTAACCTTACCCTCAAGTACGTATCAAGATAATGTGTCCAAAATTATTTCTAACATTACTATCAATGACGATTTTACGGGTTTGAATGTGAAAAAAGCTTCGTCTTATTTTGGTCATTTAAAAGAAAGTGAGCAATCAGACAAATTATATTTCTTTGATTATGTATATGAAGATTATGCCAAATACGGCACCACAAAATTGATGGACTTGGTTAGAAACCGAAAAAAACAAGAACAATATCAGAAAGAATTTGACGCTTTAATCAATAAATTGAAAGACCAACAAAAAGAGGCATTCAAAAAATCGACTGCCGACGAATATGATTTTGCAATTGACGATCACAAGTTAACCATTAAAAGTTCGGGACGATTTGGAAAAAAATCACCTTTGGTTTACGAAGAAGATTTTGCTATTAAAAACAATCTTATCAAAAAAGCTGGCGACAATTATCTAGTTGAAATCGGAAAATTAATTACCGCTCAAATTGAAATTGACAAGAAAGAAAAAGAACGTAAAAACAATGTTTACGAGATTTATCCGCGTTCTTTTGAGAATGAAATCACATTAGATATTCCTGCTGGCTATACCGTTGCTGGATTAGATAAATTCAATAAAAAGGTAGAAAATGAAACTGGTGGATTTGTCAGTACCGCTGTAGTAAATGGAAATAAACTTATTATTAAAACCACTAAATATTACAAAAATTATTACGAACCCAACAGTAACTGGAACAAAATGATTCAGTTTTTAGATGCTTCGTATCAATTTACCCAAGAGAAAATTTTACTTAAAAAGAATTAAACAATAAAAAAGTCCAATTTAAATTGGACTTTTTTTATAAACTTACTTTTTCAAAAAGATTCAATCGATCAATGTGAAGCAGCGTTTTATCGTTATCTTGACTTCGGGTAAACATCGGTAAAAATTTGGCCCCATAAACCACTTCATCAAATGTATAGGATGAACGTTTTACAACGGTTGAACTATACATATCATCAAAAACTTTGATAAAAACTATTATTTCTCCAATGGTATTTTTAATATCAGCTTCATTCATTTGATACAATGGGCTGCTTTCTGTAATGGGATGAACGAGTGTCCAACTTAAAGTAAGAGAACTCACTTTTTCCAATTCTAAATCTAAAGTATAAAATTTATTGACCATTTTGCCATCTTCTTCCAGATGAATTCCCATCGTTATTCGAGCTTCCGCATCGGTAAGATTCGTGTTCTTATAGGGTGACAATCGGAGCATTAAAGCCGTTCCGCCTTGAAACGGAGCTATAATAGCATTTTCAGAAAAAATAATATGCGCTTTAGGTTTACTAAACCTTCCGTAAAACAAACCTGTTGCAATTGCAAAACTCAACAATCCGAATAAAGCTTCTATAGAAGCAACAAAACTGGTTAAAAAACCAGTCGGACTAATATGCCCATACCCTACTGTAGTATAGGTTTGGATACTAAAGAAAAACGATTGACCAAATTTATCAATGGCTTTCACAGCATTTATTCCGTTAAGGTGCTCCACACCTATCATATAATAAATTGATGCAAAAGCAAAATTTACCAAAAAATAAAAGGCAAATATGATAAAAAAGAACTTCCAACGAGGAATGGTAAGCATGGTATGATACCAACTGATGCTGTCTAAAAAATCAATTCCTGTTTTTCGAACATTAGCATTTCCAGATTTGGTGACAAAGCGACCACCATAGCTCGAAGCATTGGTTCCGAAACCAGTATTTTTGTCGGCTTTAGCCTTAGCGTTTATTTTTTTTCGAAATGCCATAATGAATTGTAAAGCAACAAAACTACTAAAAAATTAACGACAATTTATTTATATTTTAAATTCAAATAGCTTCAACTAAAAGATAGAATTCACTACTTTTGATAAAAAAATAAACCTTCCCAAATGTTTAAATCCAAAGAGAATTTTGAAATCCAAAAAAAACTTACAATTGTTATTGTGGTTTTATTTTTAATCAAATTAACGGCTTGGTTTTATACAAATTCGGTGGCAATTTTAACCGATACATTAGAGTACACCATTAATGTAATTAGCGGTTTTATTGGATTGTACAGTCTGTACCTTTCTTCCAAACCCAAAGACAAAAACCATCCGTATGGTCATGGAAAAGTAGAGTTTTTATCGGCAACTATAGAAGGTACGTTGATGGTAGTTTCAAGTTTTGTAATTATTTATGAAGCTATAAACAACCTAAAACATCCGCACGAACTAAAACAATTAGACTACGGAATTTATCTCGTGGCACTAACCGGAATTATCAACTATGTAGTGGGACATTTTTCAATTAAAAATGGCAAGAAAAACAATTCACTGGCATTAATTGCAACTGGTAAACACATGCAATCAGACACGTATGCTACTTTAGGAATTGTAATTGGTTTGATATTAATCTATTTCACACATTACAAATGGATTGATAGTGCTGTCGCGTTTATTTTTGCTTTGATTATTATCGTTTCAGGATACAAAATATTGCGTTCATCCATTGCTGGAATTATGGATGAAGCCGATGATGAATTGTTGGAAAAAATGGTAGAATATTGTGAACAACACCGAAGAGAAAACTGGATTGATTTACACAATTTACGTTTTATAAAATATGGTGGCACGTTGCATTTGGATTGCCATCTAACTATTCCGTGGTTTTTTAATATTCACGAAGGACATAAAGAAGTCGACGAGCTGGAAAAAATAGTAAAAAACAACTTTGGTGATAGCGTAGAATTAATGGTGCACACTGATGGTTGTTTGGATTTTTCGTGTAAAATTTGCGATAAAAAAGAATGTCCGATGCGACAACATTCTTTTGAAAAACGTATTGATTGGACTATTGAAAATATTTCACTAGACAACAAGCATCGTATAGATTAATTGTGATTTATAAGTAAAATTTTTCACTTACTTCTATTCCGTTTTTTGCTAATACTGAGAAAAGATAAGTACTTTCATTAGGGTCATATTTCTCAATACCACTTTGGTACCATTTAGCCAAAACATTCAATTGATTGGTTGTATAATTGTCGGTATCGACACTTAACCCTAACATTCCAGCAAGAAGAAAGTCTTCTAAAACTCTTTTGGTAACTATTTTAAATGGAATTCCATCAAGAATACGGCCATTCATACTTTCATATTCTTGTCTTCCTGAATGAAAACCAAAGTTAAATGCTTCGCTATTGAATTGTCCGTTAATTGTTGCATAAGGATCCAAACCATTTGAGTATCCTTCTAAATATTCTTGTCTATAAATAGGGTTATATATATCTTTCATATTACTGCTTAACATGATTATTTCATAATTATTTGTCAAACTTATTAATAATAGTTCAAGAATAATCTAAAAATCGTTTAAAGGAAAAAATACTCTTTAAACCACAACAGCAGTGACGTTCATCGATAAAACAGAGGGTTTTAAGAAGGTGAAATGATCAAAACATAAAAGATTTTGCTAATATACAAACGTTCCAAATTCACTTACAATAGTAAGTTTCTTGTCTTCACTTGCTACTACTCGACCAACAATTTGAGCTTCTACACCAAAAGATTTAGAAATGGAAATAATATCATTTGCGACTTCTTGAGGCACATACAATTCCATTCGATGCCCACAATTGAACACTTGATACATTTCTTTCCAATCGGTTTTAGATTGCTCTTGTATAAGTTGAAATAAAGGCGGTACTGGAAACAAATTGTCTTTTATGACATGAACATTATCTACAAAGTGCAACACTTTAGTCTGAGCACCACCTGAACAATGTACCATTCCGTGAATTTCTGTAGAAGAATATTGATTTAAAATAGATTTTATAATTGGTGCATATGTACGTGTTGGAGAAAGCACTAATTTCCCAGCATCAATTGGAGTATTTTCAACGGAATCGGTTAGTTTTACATTTCCCGAATACACCAACTCATTCGGAACTGAACTATCAAAACTTTCTGGAAATTTTTCGGCTAAATAATGAGCAAAAACATCATGACGCGCCGATGTTAGTCCGTTACTTCCCATACCACCATTATATCCTTTTTCATAATTGGCTTGACCAAAAGATGCCAAACCTACAATTACATCGCCAGGTTGAATATTGGCATTATCAATAACGTTGGAACGTTTCATTCGAGCCGTTACTGTAGAATCTACAATAATGGTTCGTACTAAATCTCCAACATCGGCCGTTTCTCCACCAGTAGAATGAATCGTAACTCCAAACGATTTTAATTCAGAAATTAATTCTTCTGTTCCGTTAATGATTGCCGAAATGACTTCTGCTGGAATTAGGTTTTTATTTCTTCCGATAGTTGAGGATAGTAAAATATTATCGGTAGCACCTACACACAATAAATCGTCAATATTCATAATCAATGCATCTTGAGCAATGCCTTTCCAGACTGAAATATCGCCAGTTTCTTTCCAATACATGTAGGCCAAAGACGATTTGGTTCCAGCACCATCGGCATGCATGATTAAGCAATAGTCCTCATCATTGGTTAAGTAATCGGGAACAATTTTGCAAAACGCTTTAGGAAATAATCCTTTATCAATATTTTTGATGGCATTGTGTACATCTTCTTTAGATGCAGAAACTCCGCGCATGGCATAGCGTTGGCTGTTATCAGAACTCATTTTGTAGTTGTTTAATCTGAATTTATTTCAGATTTGTGTTGTTGGGCAAAGATAGTAATTTGAAAAGTGAATTACGAAATAGAAATTGTGATTTTTATAAGTTGATTTACTTAGTTTTCAACAATCATAATTTCAACTCGACGGTTTTCGTCTTCTTCTTGTTTGCTTTTTTCCGGAATGGTATGTAATGGCTTAGTTGCACCAAAACCTTTATAACTTAAGCGCTTTTTATCAATTTTATTTTGAATTAAAAAATCATAAATTGCTTTAGCACGTGCTGGAGAAACTTCGTCTGGATCGGTAATTTTTTTACAACAAATATGGCCTTGAATTTCGATTTTTAACTTCGGATTTTCTTTCATAACTGCTAATAATTCTTGTAAAGTAGGCTCTGATTTTGGAACAATTTTATCCGAATTATTGAAAAAATAAATATTGTTAAGTTTGATTAAATCACCTTTTTTAGATTTTTTAACTTGAGTGGTTAGGGCTTCTTCTTTTCCTTTTTGAAAATAAATGACCACTTTTCGGTTTTCGGCTTGAATTTTAGATTGTTTGAAATCTTTTCCGATTGGCTCTAACATGCATTTTTCACTAATAATCATGTTTTCATTGTCTTTCAAAATAGCAAAAACCGTATTGATTCTTCTCGCAGATAATTTTTTATTATACGAACTCACATCCACACTGTCACAATACCCTGAAAGTTTTACTATTTCAACTTTCGGATTTTCTTTCATCCATTTTTGAAGCATTACTACTGAATTTTCATTGGGCATGTCTTCATTAAAATCGAAAAAGACTTCAATTTTTTGTTGTGAAAAGGCAGATACGGTAACAAATAGTAATAGGAAAAATTTAAGTTTCATAAGGGATTAATTTTCGATGATTAATAGTTCTACTCTTCTATTTTCTTCTTCTTCCAAAGCATTTTTTTCTGGAATAGGATGTATGGGTCGAGAAACGCCGTAGCCTTTAAAAGTCATTCGGGTTCTGTCTATTTTATTTCGAATCAAATAATTGTAAATAGCTTTTGCTCTTGCGGTGGAAACACCTTCGACTTGATCGGGACTTTTACAACATATATGACCTTGAATTTCAATTTTCAGCTTTGGATTGTCGTTCATGGCACACAACAATTCATACAAAACCGATTCGGATTTAGGAACTACTTTAGCCGAATTATTAAAAAAATAAATGTTATCTAGTTTGACTACATCACCTTTTTTAGCCGCTTTTATTTTGTCCTTTAAAGGTTCTGATGCCACTTCACTTGTAGTTTCTACTGGAATCGAATTTCTTTTTTTCTGAAAAATGATGGTTACTCTTCGATTTTCGCCTTGCACTTTTGATTGCTCAAAATCTTCTCCAAAACCTCTAACTTCAATATCTTTTCTAACTTCAATCTTACTTTCTTTTAAAAAATTATAAACCGCATAAACACGCTTTATGGCCAACGAATCGTTGTATTGATTAGTGCCTTTCCAATCGCAAAAACCATAAAGCTTAGTAACTTCATACTCATTTCCTTCGGCAATCCATGAATTGATTTTCTTTACGGCAGCTTCATTTAAATTGTAGGCATCAAAATCAAAATAAATAGTGAGTTTCTCTTGTGCTTGAACACAAAACATACACATCAAATATAGGATTAGTGCCTTTTTCATGGGTTTATTTTTCCAAAATCATGATTTCTACTCTTCGATTTCGTGCGGCTTCAAATTCACTTTTCTCCGGAATTGGAAACTTCGGTTTAGAAACCCCAAATCCTTTTACTTGAATGCGTTTTTCGCTAATACCTTCTGAAACTAAAATTCGTTTTACTTGTCGAGCACGCTCTAAAGATAAGTTTTTGGCATCTTTGGGAACACAGCAAATATGCCCTTGAATTTCAATTTTCAACTTCGGAAAATTATTCATCACCATAATCAATTCGTCTATAGCTCTTTTGGATGAAGGCATCACTGCAAACGTATTGATGTAAAAATTGACGTCATTCAATCGAATTAATGTTCCTTTTTTAGAAAGTTGAATTTTATCTTGTAAAGTCGCATTTTCAGGAAAATTCATCGTTTCTTCTTCTATCGGAATAAGTTCTTCAGGTTCCACTACTTTGGGTTTTATTCCGAGAATTTCATCTTCACGAGCTAGATCTTTTGGCAAAATATAATATACCGTGACTTTTCTATTTTCAGCTTTATTTTTAGATTGATTGAAATTTTCACCAAAACTTCTTGTTTTAAAATCCTCTCGAATTTTGATGTTATTTTTCACCAAATTAAAAATGGTATTTACGCGTTTTTTCGCTAAAGTATCATTGAATCCGTTACTCCCATCTTCGTCGGTGTACCCATTTATAGCAACAATTTTGACTTCTTTATTGGAAGCTATCCAATCTGCCAGTTTCTTATTTTCGACTTTAGTCAATTCAAATTTATTACTATCAAAAAAAATCGAAAATTGTTCTTGCGCTTTTGCATTTTGAAAGAAAATGAAAAGTAGTATGCAGCTTATAATTTGTTTCATATTCATACAACGAATTTACGAAAAATATATTTTAAAGGCATCAAATTAGTTTCAATAAAAAAGCCGTTTGAAAATCAAACGGCTTTCTGTTTAGTAGTTGTTTTATTATCTAGTAAACAATAACTCTCTGTATTTAGTCAATGTCCATGTTTCGTCATCAACTAAAAGTTCTAATTTGTCACAGTGTTCGCGAATCACTTCGAAGTATGGTTTTACTTTATCACAATAGGATTCTGCCATTTTTTGAGCATCAGTTAAAGCATTTGCTTTTTTACGAGCTTCAGTCATGGCATCTACATTAGAATTGATTCCTTCAATATGTTCTGAAATTTCTTTGATTAAAGAGATTTGTTCCTTTGCAATTTTTTCAAAATCTTTTCCGAAAATTTCTTTCAACCCTTTTACGTTTTCAATTAATGTGTTTTGGTAACGAATAGCTGTTGGAATTACGTGATTGCGTGCAATATCACCTAAAACTCTACCTTCAATTTGGATTTTCTTAGTGTATTCTTCCAATTCGATTTCATAACGAGCTTCAACTTCAACATGATTCATTACATTTAAATCTTTGAATAAGTCTAATGCTTTTTGAGATACTTTAGCTTTTAAAGCCGCAGGCGTCGTTTTGTGATTACTCAAACCACGTTTTTTAGCTTCTTTTTCCCACGCCTCGCTGTATCCGTCACCTTCAAAAAGGATATTCTTAGTTTCTTTAATGTATTCTCTCAACACATTGAAAATAGCTTCGTCTTTCTTTAAATCTTTTTTCTCGATTAAAGAGTCTACTTCTTTTTTAAATTCTTTTAGTTGTTTGGCAACAATAGAATTTAAGGTTGTCATAGCATTAGCACAGTTTGCTGAAGAACCTACTGCTCTAAATTCAAATTTATTTCCTGTAAAAGCAAATGGAGAGGTTCTATTTCTGTCAGTATTATCCAACATAACATCTGGAATTTTACCTACCACATTCAATTTCAAATCGGTTTTTTCTTCTGGAGATAATTTTCCTTTAGAAACTCCTTCCAATTCAGCCAATACTTTTGTTAATTGTTGTCCAATAAATACCGAAATAATGGCCGGTGGTGCTTCGTTTGCTCCTAATCTATGATCATTACTTGCTGTTGCAATGGCTGCACGAAGTAATTCTTCATATTCATTTACTGCTTTAATGGTGTTGATAAAGAACGATAAGAATTGTAAGTTACTCATTGGCGTTTTACTAGGCGACAACAAATTCACTCCAGTATCAGTAGCCAACGACCAGTTATTGTGTTTTCCTGATCCATTTACTCCTTTGAAAGGTTTTTCATGAAACAAAACTTTAAAATCATGACGCTCACCTACTTTAGACATTACATCCATTAATAGAGAGTTATGATCTACCGCTAAATTAGTTTCTTCAAATATTGGCGCCAACTCAAATTGATTTGGTGCTACTTCGTTGTGACGCGTTTTTACTGGAATTCCCAACAACATACATTCTTCTTCCAATTCACGCATAAAAGACAAAGCTCTTGAAGGAATTGAACCAAAATAATGGTCGTCTAATTGTTGCCCTTTGGCAGAAGTGTGCCCTAATAAGGTTCTTCCTGTCATAACTAAATCAGGACGAGAATTAGCTAAAGACGCATCTACCAAGAAATATTCTTGTTCCCAACCTAAAGTTGCGGTTACTTTTTTAACATTTTTATCAAAATATTTACATACATCGGTTGCTGCTTCATCAACGGCATTCAAGGCACGTAACAATGGTGTTTTATAATCTAAAGCTTCACCTGTATAGGAGATGAATACGGTTGGAATACATAAAGTTGTTCCGAAGATAAATGCTGGAGAAGTTGGATCCCAAGCGGTATATCCACGCGCTTCAAATGTATTTCTAATGCCTCCATTTGGAAAAGAAGAAGCATCTGGCTCTTGTTGTACTAATTGTCCACCACCAAATTTTTCAACTGGATCTGAACCGTCATAAGACGTTTCAAAAAATGCATCGTGTTTTTCTGCAGTAGTTCCTGTTAAGGGTTGAAACCAGTGAGTATAATGGGTTACGCCTTTAGACAAAGCCCATTCTTTCATTCCCATAGCGATATAATCCGCTAATTTTCTGTCAATTTTAGTTCCGTGCTGTACGGCATCTTTAACACCTTTGTGCGCATCTGAAGTCAAAAACTGCTTCATAGCTTTATCATTAAAAACATTTGAACCAAAAAGATCTGATTTTCTACCAGCTTCTTCAAATTTTACAGGTTTTCTACCTGATGCATCTTTTAATGCTTGAAAACGTAAAGTTGACATAAAAATTTAGTTTTAAAAGTTATACCCTATTAATTTTATGCAAATATAATAATATTTTAAATAAAAAATAAATACACCCTATTTTTTTAGGGGTCATTTTGATAATTATGAATTTTAAAATATGAATTGCGAATTTTTACCAATGATTAATAAAGATTATCTTTGTAAAAAATCTCGTATTATGATTGTCTGGATTCTTTTTATTGTAGCCGTTTTAATTTTTTTAGCTTTAGATTTAGGTGTTTTCAACAAAACACCTCACATCATTAGCTCTAAAGAGGCTGGCATGTGGACAGGTATTTGGGTAACTTTATCTTTTGCTTTTTCGGGTGTAATCTATTGGCTGTACAATCATAATTATGTTGCAAATCCGGATCACCTCAAGCCGGCTGTAGCTTCAATGAAATTTATTACGGGTTATTTAATTGAATTATCGTTAAGTGCCGATAACATTTTTGTCATTGCCATTATCTTTGCTTCGTTTAAAATTGCACAAAAATATCAGCATCGAATTTTATTTTGGGGAATTATTGGCGCCATTATTTTTAGAGGGTTGATGATTTTCTTCGGGGTTATTTTGATTAATAAAATCGATTGGATTACCTATGTTTTTGGAGGTTTCTTAGTTTTTACTGCCGTCAAAATGCTGTTCAAAAAAGAAGAAGATGAATTCAATCCCAAAGAATCATTTGCTTATAAAATCGTTGGGAAAATTATTCCCATTTCGCACCACCACGATAAAGCTCATTTTTTCATCAAAGAAAACAATCGCAATTACGCTACACCACTTTTTGTAACCTTAATTGTAATTGAAATTATGGATATGATTTTTGCCATGGATAGCGTACCTGCAATTTTAGCCATTACAGCAGATCCATTTTTAGTATTCAGTTCCAATATATTTGCTATTCTCGGACTTCGTTCGATGTATTTCTTCTTAGCCAATATGCTTGAAAAATTCAGTTATTTAGAATATAGCCTTATCGCCATATTGACTTTTGTAGGTATCAAAATGCTGCTTATTCACTATTACAAATTCCCAGAATGGATTTCTTTAACCTTTATAGGCGTTGCTTTAGTAGTTGGAATTGTAGTGTCTTTAAAAATGGCCAAAAAGGAATCATAAAAAAAGGCTGTACAAACGCACAACCTTTTTAACCAAACAAACAAACTATAGACTAACCAAATCTATGGTACTTTTACTATTTTAGAGCTGTCAATTTTATAGGCTTTTACCACGGCATTGTAATCATTAAAATCAACTGTATTTCCATTTTTATTTCCAAAATATCCCGGAATAATTACTATTCTCAACACTTGATTAGTTCGATATGCTGGAGATACATTTGCCAAATCAAAGCCATCCATATAGATACTAGCATCAAATTTGGTAAAATCAAAATCATATCTAAAATCTAATGTACCATCATTGAAATAATAGGTTTCTGGCAATAATTTCCATACATCTGCACCACTTGCTACTCCAGATAATCGGTAAACTAAAACCATATCTGAGGAATAAATTGACTGAGGAAATGTAACTAAAGTACTGAAATTATTAGCCGTAGTGAAAGACCTCGTATATTCATAAGTCGTGGCAAGAAAATCATAATTATTAGTTATTGGTTGAGTTGGTGTATCATTTACGGTACAACTTTGTAGCGATATCATCCCGATAAACGCAAACAATAAAGTAATTTTTCTCATGGTATTTTTATTTTTAGTGATTAATGATACCAAGCTATAACCAATAGCTGTGCCAAAGTTTATTTTTAACAAAAAATTGTACCTTTGATACATGGAAAAAGAATTTAAACTGTACATGATTATGCTAGGATGTCGCCCAAAAGGCAGGTATACCGAGCAACATGATGTTTTTTTTGGAATTGGATCATCTTTAAAAGAATTAATTCCGCATATGAAAGCATTTTGGCCCGAAGCTAAAGGACAAATTCATATTGATGCTTGGCGCGAAGTAACTTTTGTAGACGATTTTAAAATAGAGATTACAGCTAAAGGCAATGCGACCAAATCTAATTCACAACTTTTTTTCATCAATCTTGGTGGCTATAAAGAAAATGAATTTGAAGAGTACCATTATAAAATTTTAGCGGTGGGTGATTCATTATCGGAAGTTACCAAAAAAGCAAAAGCAACCACTTTTTATAAACATTGTGGTTTTAAAGGCGCTACATCGCACATTGACGATAAATTTGGAATAGATGTTGATGATGTTTTTACGGTAAAAGAAATCTTATCACCGGTTTTTACAGAACAATTTGAATTACAAATTATACCAAGAGAGGATACAACTGAAGACACCTTACACATCGGATATTTAAAAATTGACAAAATTACATAACCATGGGAAGAAATAATCCGAAAAACATCAAAGCACATAATGATAAACTTCACAAAGAGCAAGATAAAGCCAAGGCTAAAAAAGTAGCTCGTGAAGAAAAACTCAAAGAGATTGTACGGAAGTTTAATGAAAATAAAACATGAAACGTTATGACTATTTGCTATTGTGGAAATCACTTACCGTTTGAAGATTGTTGCCAACCTTACATTAAAGGAACAAAAATGGCACCAACAGCAGAGGCTTTAATGCGTTCGCGATATAGCGCTTATGCGATTGGCGATGCTAATTATTTGATTCAAACTACGCATTTGTCTACACGTAAAAATCACAAAAAAACTGACATTATTGAATGGTCTAAAAGTAATAAATGGAATCTTTTAGAAATTTTAGAAGCTACAGAAACGACCGTTACCTTTAAAGCACATTATACCGATAATCGAAGACAAGCACGAGTTCATTTAGAAAAATCAACTTTTATTTTTGAAAACGGAAGTTGGTTCTATGTTGATGGTGAATATTAAACATAAAAAAACCTCTAAATTCGATATCTTCTAGAGGTTTTTTTTATTATTTGTCGCTTATAATTTCCATTTCTTTTTTCTGCATTTGAGTAATGTCGAAATAAATTCCTTCTATTTTATACTTCCCTTTTTCAAATTTCAAATAATCGCAATGGTCTATTAATGATTGTGAAACCGATTGCAATTCAAAAACATTTAAGAATACATATTCGTGTCCAACCGTTAAAACATGAAATCCGGTTTCGCATGATTTTCCATCACCCGAAGATAAAATTGCTTCGAAAATTCCTTGAAATTTAGCAGAAGTTTTTTTAGCCATAACCTCATCACCACTCAAGTGATAGATGTACGCTAAAAAATTCATTTGTCTTAAATCAAATGGATCTTTACTTATAGAATGTGTAGCAAGTCTTATTATTTCTGGATAATCTTTAGCTTCAATTGTTTCACTTCTATAATATTTAGAAAGTGCTTCTTCATCAGGTGAAACACTATATGGACTATATTCTGGTTGGAAAAAATACCCGAAATACAAATAACGATATTCCTCATTCGTCAAAGTAGTGTCGGAATCTTGAAGTCTTTGCAGTTGTTTTTTGTAATTAAATTTAGAATCCTTTTTCAGGATTTCATTCTTGATTGCTTGATAATCTGGCGCCTTAAAAGCAACCTCTTGCGAAAATGATCTGGCAAAAAAACCCAATAAAAAAAATACTACTAAAAATTTTTTTTGGTTCATAAAATAGGTGTTTAAATAGTAAATTTAAGTAAGTTAAATAAAATAACAATGCCAAAAACCATTAATTGAACATACTTATTTATAATTTCAATTTTACAGGGATCCAAATCTCTTCTTCTGAGTTTGGATCGTTGGTTTTATATTTGGTTCCAAGTATCTCAAATTGTGGACGATGGTCTAATACATATCCTGAATCAGGAAGCCATTCGGTATAAATAGCGTTGAAGAAAGAAGCGGCGTTACTTTGATCGCCTATATAATTAAAAACAGCATACAACCCTTCTGGTATTTCTAGTATATTCATTTCTTTTGGAACAAAATCAAAAGTAGTTACAGCAATAGCTGCCCACTTTACAAAAGGTGTATTGGGTTGAAAATCGAAATTTTCTGGATTGATTTGAATGTTATACAAATCTGAACCAATTGCATTCTCAATTTCATTTCTTCGTGGCATAAAACCGCTCCACAATTCGAATACACGATAATCTGCATAAGTAAACGTCAAACTCTTACCAATAAATTTAGTCGTTGGAAAAGTTGTAATAGTAGGTTGCAACATAAAAATTACATTTCAGGTGTGATGTAAGAAACCAAAGTATCATTTTGAGTTGCCCCAATATATCCAAGTCCTTTAAGATAATAAAACTCGTAGGTAACCGTTTTAAATTTCGCTTCAATAACCAGTAATTTATCATACGCACAATACGGCGTTTTTAATTTTCCGTCATACGAAAGAATAGTATATACGGCCATTTTATCAGCTTTTCGCCACGAATATCCTTCTTCAAATTGCGAACTATACCTTGTGGTTTCTTGATCCAATCCATCTTCATATTCTAACACTTTAGAGTCGGCTTCTCTTAGATACATCAAATCAACACTACCATTTTTCCATGTTTGCTTGTACTCTATATAGGTTTTTCCGTTGCGCTCTTTTGTACCCAATTGTTCTTCAAAATAATAAGTATCGTACCAAAAGATTTTTTTCTTTTTAATGTCTAATGGAAAATAACTTCCATTCTCAATTCCTTTACAAAAATTCTGACCTTCTTTTTGGCTGAATGAAAGCCCCGAAATAAACAAGAATAGGATAATAATTGATTTATTCATAAATTGATATTTTATTAATTAATATTATAAGCCACCATCACTTCGAATCGAAATCTATTAGTATTGTAGGACTCTAGCAAATTATATTTATACGGAATTACATAATCTGTATTCAACTTATTTTTACCAAATAAATACCCAAATTGGGTATCGATAGTCCATTTTCCAGATTCACTTACAACAAAAGTTGCCCCAATTGCCGGACCAAAATAGTTGTATTTAATTTTTTGATAATAAAAATTATGTAGGTAATTCCGATCATTCTCTATGGTATTGATTCCGGTTTTATAAGATAACGAACTGTAAAATGAAATACCCGTTCTTTCTCTAAAAGTCTTGAAATTAAAATAATATTTATATTCCAAAATCAGCGATTTGTCTATGTCTTTGGTATAATCTATAGGTTTATAGCTGCCATCGGCCGTGTTCTCTCTGTGCGGCGTAAAATAATTATAAATAAATTTTGCTCCGATAGATTGATTTTTAAAAAATCCTTTTTCAAAACCAAAAATTGATCCGAATCCACCGTCTAACAAATTTACATAAGCACATCCTTTAATTGCGAAGCTGTTTTTAGAATTTTCATTACTAAAAGGTACTTGTGCGAAAGCAAATGAAGTAATAAAAAACAAAAAGTATTTATACATAGAAAGTAGTTGGATTACACAAATCTAAATAATTTAAAATAAAAAACCCTCCATTTCTGAAAGGTCTTTTATCGTTATTCTTTTTAAAAACTACATATTTCTTCTATACTGACCGCCAACTTCAAACAACGCACTGGTTATTTGACCTAACGAACATACTTTGGTAGCGTCCATTAATTTTTCAAAAATATTTTGGTTGTTAATGGCAGCCTCTTGTAAAATAGCAATATGTTCTGCTACTTTTTCGGCGCTGGTTTTTTGTAAATTAGTCAACATATCAATTTGATATTGTTTTTCTTCTTCAGTGGCACGAATCACTTCTGCCGGGATCACGGTAGGCGAACCTTTAGAACTTAAGAAGGTATTCACTCCAATAATTGGAAATTCTCCGGTATGTTTCAACGTTTCATAATACAACGATTCTTCTTGTATTTTAGAACGTTGATACATCGTTTCCATAGCGCCCAAAACACCACCACGCTCGGTAATTCGGTCGAATTCTTGCAACACTGCATCTTCCACCAAATCGGTTAATTCTTCAATAATAAATGATCCTTGAATTGGATTTTCGTTTTTTGCCAAACCTAATTCTTTATTGATAATCAACTGAATGGCCATCGCGCGACGTACTGATTCTTCGGTTGGTGTCGTAATCGCTTCGTCATACGCATTTGTGTGTAACGAATTACAGTTATCATAAATAGCATACAACGCTTGTAAGGTTGTACGGATATCATTAAAATCAATTTCTTGAGCGTGTAACGAACGACCTGAGGTTTGAATATGGTATTTCAACATCTGTGCTCTTTCGTTGGCGCCGTATTTATTTTTTAAGGCTTTCGCCCAAATTTTACGTGCCACACGGCCAATTACAGCATATTCTGGATCAATTCCGTTAGAGAAAAAGAACGATAAATTTGGTCCGAAATCGTTGATGTTCATGCCGCGACTTAAATAGTATTCCACGTAAGTGAAACCATTAGCCAAAGTAAATGCCAATTGTGTAATAGGATTGGCACCAGCTTCGGCAATATGATAGCCCGAAATAGAAACCGAATAGAAATTACGAACATTTTCTTTGATGAAATATTCTTGTACATCACCCATCAATCGCAAGGCAAATTCGGTAGAGAAAATACACGTGTTTTGGGCTTGATCTTCTTTTAAAATATCGGCTTGAACTGTTCCACGAACTTGCGCTAACGTTTTCACTTTGATATCATTATATACTTCTAAAGGCAATACTTGATCTCCGGTTACACCCAAAAGCATTAATCCTAAACCATTATTCCCTTCGGGTAAATCGCCTTGGTATTTTGGTCGGATAGTTCCTTTTTTCTTATAGATTTCGTTGATTTTTTCTTCAACTTCTACTTGAAGATTGTGTTCAACGATGTGTTTTTCACAATTTTGATCGATGGCCGCATTCATAAAAAACCCCAACAACATTGGCGCTGGACCATTAATTGTCATTGAAACTGAAGTTAACGGATGACTTAAATCGAAGCCAGAATACAATTTTTTAGCATCATCTAAACAACAAATAGACACGCCGGCATTTCCTATTTTTCCATAAATATCTGGACGAACGTGTGGATCATTTCCGTATAACGTAACCGAATCGAAAGCGGTTGACAATCGTTTAGCCGGTAATCCAGCAGAAACATAATGGAACCGTTTATTGGTACGTTCTGGGCCACCTTCACCAGCAAACATTCGACTTGGATCTTCACCTTCACGTTTGAAAGGATACAATCCAGAAGCAAATGGGAATTCTCCTGGCACATTTTCCTGTAAATTCCATTTTAGAATATCACCCCAAGCTTGGTATTTTGGTAACGAAATTTTCGGAATTTGAGAATGCGATAAACTCTCAGTATGCGTTGCTATTTTAATTTCCTTATCACGAACTTTAAAACTGTAAAACGGATTTTTGTATTTGGATACTTTTTCGTCCCAAGTTAAAATAACTTCCCAATTGTATGGATCCAAATTCATTTTCACACGGTCGAATTCTTTTACCAAAAGATTCAAGAATTCGTTTCTGCTTTCATCTTTTGAATGTAAAATAGTTTCTTCGATTCCTGCTTTTGTTACGTTTGGTTTGCTTCCAAAAACGGTTTCAATCGTTTTGTATATTCCGTATAATTTTTGAGCCACTTCTACTTGTGTCAGCGCCGTTTCGTCATATTTTCTGTTATTTTCAGCAATCTCTGATAAATAACGCGTTCTGTGTGGTGGAATTACGAATATTTTCTCGCTCATTTCACGAGTAATTTGGAAAGTCGATTTTAAATCGGCTCCAGTTTTCTCTACAATTTTATCCATAATAGATTTGTAGAGTGTATTCATACCTGGATCGTTGAATTGAGAAGCAATAGTTCCAAAAATAGGCATCGAATCTACATTTTCATCCCACAAGTTGTGATTGCGTTGGTACTGTTTTTTGACATCGCGAATAGCATCTAGCGCACCACGTTTGTCAAATTTATTTAAGGCTACCAAATCGGCAAAATCCAACATATCAATTTTTTCCAATTGCGTAGCAGCACCAAATTCGGGTGTCATTACATATAAAGAAACATCCGAATGGTCCATAATTTCGGTATCACTTTGACCAATTCCCGAAGTTTCAAGAATGATGATGTCGTATTTAGCAGCTTTCAGTACTTCAATAGCTTCGTTTACATATTTTGACAAGGCCAAATTGGATTGGCGTGTTGCCAACGAACGCATATACACTCTAGAGTTATTAATGGCATTCATACGAATACGATCTCCTAAAAGTGCACCACCTGTTTTACGTTTTGATGGATCAACGGAAATCAATCCGATGGTTTTTTCAGGAAAATCGATTAAAAAACGGCGTACTAATTCATCAACTAACGATGATTTTCCGGCACCACCAGTTCCTGTAATTCCGAGAACTGGAATTTTATTGGTTTCGTTTTTCTTATGAATAGCATCAAAAGCTGGTTTGGCGATTTCAGGAAAATTCTCTGCAGCCGAAATTAATCGTGCAATAGCAGTAGGATTTTTATCTTCAATATGTTCTAATTCATCGGTCAATTTATCCCCAACAGGATAGTCAGAACGTTGCACCAAATCGTTAATCATTCCTTGCAAACCCATGGCACGACCATCGTCTGGCGAATAAATTCGTTCGATGCCATATTCATGCAATTCTGAAATTTCTGAAGGTAAAATTACACCGCCACCGCCGCCAAATATTTTGATGTGACCCGCTCCTTTTTCTTTGAGCAAGTCGTGCATGTATTTAAAATATTCATTGTGCCCACCTTGATATGAAGTCATTGCAATAGCATTAGCATCTTCTTGAATAGCAGTATTGACAACTTCTTCCACACTTCTATCGTGACCGAGATGAATTACTTCAACACCAGTTGCTTGGATAATTCTTCGCATGATATTGATAGCAGCATCGTGTCCGTCGAAAAGTGAGGCAGCAGTAACAATTCTTACTTTATTTTTAGGAATATAAGGAGTTTGTGGTTCCATTTGTAATTTTTAATCAATTTTAGGAGTGCAATTTACGAATTTAATAATTTTTATGCGTTTTAATTTCGGTAAATATTTAACAATTATCCTCAGTTTTAATTTAAAAATACTACTTTTTGAAAACTGAGGCATTATATTTGCTTACCCATTAAAAACATACCTTATGAAAAAATTATTCTTACTTCTATTAGCAATACCAATAGTTGGTGTGGCACAATTAAAAACGGTTACTAAAAAAGTTAAATCTAAGGTTACAGCCGTAAAAACTAAAGTGGTTACAACAGCTACAAATCCGACAACTTCATCGGTTACGAACACCATTGACATTGCATCTGGTTTGAAAGAAGCATTGAACAATGGTGTTACGAAAGAAGTTTCTAAACTCACTGCTGTAGATGGTTTTTTTAAAAATGAAGCCGTAAAAATTTTAATGCCCGAAGAACTTCAAAAAGTCGAAAGTACTTTACGAAAAATGGGAATGGGAAATTTAGCCGATCAAGGCATTTTGGCTATGAACAGAGCTGCTGAAGATGCCGTTAAAGAAGCAACACCAATTTTTGTTACAGCCATTAAAAATATGACCATTATGGATGCTAAATCTATTTTATTAGGAAATGAAAATGCAGCGACCGTTTATCTTCAAGGAAGCACCAATAAAGAATTGTATGCCAAATTTAGTCCTGTGGTGCAACAATCGATTAGTAAAGTTGGAGCCGATACAATTTGGAGTACCATTATAAGTAAATACAATCAAATTCCGTTTGTAAACAAGGTAAATCCTGACATCACCGATTACATCACAAACAAAGCAATGGATGGCGTTTTCAAAATGATAGCAGTAGAAGAAAAAAATATTAGAACTAATTTAAAGTCAAGAACTTCACCACTTTTACAAAGCGTTTTTGGATTACTAGATAAGAAGTAAATTTAAACTATAAAATTTTAATAATCAATAACATAAGTATAACACTACCTTAACGCAACCACTAACAATTATGTTAGATATTTGCGCTGTAATAAATGAGTGTTTATTATTTTGTTTGGTTTAGTTAGTTAAGAAATTGCCAGTGTTTGTGAAAACATTGGCATTTTTTATTATAAGACAAAAGCAAGGACTTTAGTTTTCTTGGATGAAAGCAATAACTTGTTGATTAAAAACATCGTATTGTTCTACATTTACTACATGACCACAGTTTGCAATCACAAATAACTTAGAGGATTTAAAATGTTTTTCGACTACTTTTCTAACGGAGGGCAAAAACATATAATCTTCTTCACCCATTACATAAAACGTTGGAATATTGAGTTCTTGCTGACGGAACCATTTTAATATTGGGTTGATTTCGGCAGTAAGTTTAAACCAACGAATAAACTCTTTTTGATATAGTTTTTTAGCTTCATTTATAAAAAGCAATCGTGATTGTTTATGATTTTTATTTGGCATGATTACGAAAGCAAAAAATCGGTACAAAACCAAATAAGGCAAGACATATTTAAAAACATTTCCCAATCGCATTAAAATTTGTGAGCGGAAATTCATTTTTAAAATGGCTCCACCAAGAATCATGCTTTTAACTCTATTGGGATGTATTTCGGCAAGTTGTCGAATCACAATTGTCCCTAAAGAGATGCCAACAAAATGAGACGATTTTATGTTCAAGTAATCAAGTACTTCGAGTACATCATTGGCTATCGATTGGAAAGTATATTTTTGCTTGAAAGCCTTTTTGATTTGTACATTAGAATTTCCATGACCTCGTAAATCCAATAACAACACATTGAAATGTTTTTGAAATTCGCGAATTTGTTTGAACCAAATAGACGAACTTCCTCCTGCACCATGCACAAAAGTTACCCATTCCTTAGAATTTTCGTTGTTATATAAAGTGTAGGAAATCATGAATTATTCTTTATCAAAAAATTTTGAAAGATATTTATAGTTTGTAAGCAACAAATAACCAATCAAAACATTAACCGCTTCAATCGATAATTTTGAATAATCAATTGGTTTTTCATTAAAAAGGAACGTACTTGTTTTGATCCTAAAAGCATTTATACAATCCAATAAAAATATAGGCACATATTCAACTAGTAAAAAACCACCTAAAATTAGGATTGCAATTTTTAGAATATTT
>Ga0209023_10000906_pt1 | contig 42002 bp, 32 predicted proteins | sample LakOneMetagenome_FD_187468 | JGI IMG/M metagenome (GOLD analysis project Ga0209023, IMG submission 187468) | Freshwater and sediment microbial communities from Lake Erie, Canada (SPAdes) (version 2) | ecosystem: Environmental > Aquatic > Freshwater > Lentic | place: Lake Erie, Canada...
CGGCGGGCCGCCGAGCACGGTCGGCGTGGCCGCGGCGCGGCAGGCCGACATTCCGGTCGTCATCGAGGCGCTCGGCACCGTCACGCCGGCGGCCAACGTCACCGTGCGGCCGCAGGTCTCGGGCGTGATCACGCAGATCCTGTTCAAGGAGGGGCAGACGGTCAAGAAGGGCGATCTGCTCGCGACGATCGATCCCCAGTCGTTCCAGATGGCGCTTTCGCAAGCGACCGGCGCGCGGCTGCGCGACGAAGCGCAGCTCGAAGCGGCGAAGGTCACGTTGCGGCGCTACCAGACGCTGCTGTCGCAGGACTCGATCGCGCGCCAGGACGTCGACACCCAGGCCGCGCTCGTCAAGCAACTCGAAGGCACCGTGACGATCGACCGCGCGAACGAAGGCGCCGCGCGGCTGAACCTCGGCTACGCGCGCATCGTCGCGCCGGTCGCCGGTCGGGTCGGCTTGCGGCCGATCGACGCGGGCAACTACATCGCCGCCGGCGACGCCAACGGCATCGCGGTGATCACGCAGGTCGCGCCGATCGACGTCGAGTTCGCGATTCCGCAGGATCGCGTGCCCGAGATCCAGGCGCGCTTGGCCGAGGGGGCGCAGCTGGCCGTCGGCGCGTGGGACCGCGCGCGCACCCGTCAGCTCGATGCCGGCATGTTCTCGACGCTCGACAACCAGATCGACACGACGACCGGCACGGTGAAGGCCAAGGCCCGTTTCGCGAATGCGAAGAGCACGCTGTATCCGAGCCAGTTCGTCAACGTGCGGCTGCTGCTGCGCACGATCGGCGGCGCGATCGTGATCCCGGTGACCGCGCTGCGGCACGGCCCGAACGGCGACTTCGTCTACGTCGTGAAGGAAGACAAGACCGTCGCGCTGCGCAATGTCACGCGCGGCGAGGCCGGCGTCGACAACGTCGCGATCACGAGCGGGCTCGAACTCGGCGAGACCGTCGTGACCGAAGGTGGCGATCGGTTGAAGGACGGGGCGCGCATCCAGACCAGCGTCGACCGGCCCGCCGGTGCGGCCTCGGCGGCGGCTTCTTCGGCGGCCTCCTCGGGGGGGCGGCGTCGCCGCGACGAGGGAGCGCCCGCGACCGCGAGCGCGCCGGCCGCCTCGGCGTCGGCGTCGGCATCGATCCCGTTGCCGACGCCCGAGCAACGCCAGCGCTTGCTCGATGCAGTGAAGGACGACCCCGAGCAACTCGACCGCCGCAAACGCTTCCTCGAAGCGCTCGACCGCGGCGACCCGGCGGCGCTGGAGCGCTGGCAGCAAATGGCGCAGCGACGCCGCGAGGGCCAATGACCGCGTCGGACCCGTTCGCCCTGAGGGTTCGAAGGTCCTGTCACGAGGGCTTCGATACCTCGGCCCAAGCGGAGGCGTACTCCTCAGCCGGAACGGGGTTGGCATGAGTCCGTCCAAGCCCTTCATCCAACGCCCGGTCGCGACCTCGCTGCTGATGCTGGCGATCGTGCTCGCGGGCCTGGTGGGCTTCAAGTTCCTGCCGTTGTCGGCGCTGCCGCAGGTCGACTATCCGACGATCCAGGTGCAGACGCTGTACCCCGGCGGCAGCCCCGAGGTGATGAGCAACACCGTCACGGCGCCGCTGGAACGCCAGTTCGGCCAGATGGCCGGGCTCGACCGGATGGCCTCGACGAGCGCGGCCGGCGTCTCGATCATCACGCTGCAGTTCACGCTCGGCATCTCGCTCGATGTCGCCGAGCAGGAAGTGCAGGCCGCGATCAATGCCGGCGGTTCCCTGTTGCCGGCCGACCTGCCCGCACCACCCGTCTACGCCAAGGTCAACCCGGCCGACGCGCCGGTGCTGACGCTGGCGATCACGTCCGATTCGCTGCCGCTGACCGAGGTGCAGAACCTGGTCAACACGCGCCTGGCGCAGAAGATCAGCCAGGTGGGCGGCGTCGGGCTGGTGTCGCTGTCGGGCGGGCAGCGGCCGGCGGTGCGGATCCAGGCCGATACCCAATCGCTCGCGTCGTACGGCATCGGGCTGGACACGCTGCGCAGCGCGATCACCGCCGCGAACTCGAACGCCGCGAAGGGCAGCTTCGACGGCCCGAAGCGTTCGTACTCGATCAACTCGAACGACCAGCTCGTGACGGTCGACGATTACAAGAACCTGATCGTCGCGTACAAGAACGGCGCGCCGGTGCGGATGATCGATGTCGCGCGCGTCGTGAACAGCGCCGAGAACAACCAGCTCGGCGCCTGGGCCGGTGCGGGCGGGAATCTCACGCCGGCGATCATCCTGAACGTGCAGCGTCAGCCGGGCGCCAACGTGATCGCCACCGTCGACGCGATCAAGGCCAAGCTGCCCGACCTGCAGGCCGGCTTGCCGCAGTCGCTGCGGATCGAGGTGCTCGCCGACCGCACCAACGGCATCCGCGCGTCGGTCGAGCACGTCGAGCTGGAGCTGCTCCTGGCGGTCGTGCTCGTCGTGCTGGTGATTTTCGCGTTCCTCGGGTCGCTGCGCGCGACCGTGATCGCGAGCATCGCCGTGCCGATCTCGCTGGTCGGCACGTTCGGGCTGATGTACTTGCTGGGCTACTCGCTGAACAACCTGAGCCTGATGGCGCTGACGATCGCCACCGGCTTCGTCGTCGACGACGCGATCGTGATGATCGAGAACATCGCGCGCTACATCGAGGAGGGTGAATCGCCGATGCAGGCGGCGCTGAAGGGCGCGACGCAGATCGGCTTCACGATCATCTCGCTGACGGTGTCGCTGATCGCGGTGCTGATCCCGCTGCTGTTCATGAGCGACGTGGTCGGCCGGCTGTTCCGCGAGTTCGCGGTGACGCTGGCGATCACGATCCTGATCTCGGCCGTGGTGTCGCTGACGCTGGTGCCGATGATGTCTGCGCGTTGGTTGTCGGCGAAGCCGCACGGAGGGCCGAGCGAGAAGCCGCCCTCACGTGTGCAGCGCTTCTTCGCCGACGTGATGGCGCGTTACGACCGCTCGTTGACATGGGTGATCGACCATGGCGCGATCACGCTGCTGGTCGCACTCGCGACCTTCGCGTTGACGGTGCTGCTGTACATCGCGATCCCGAAGGGCCTGTTCCCGACGCAGGACACCGGCCAGCTCCAGGGGCGCATCCAGGCCGCGCAGGACGTGTCGTACGAGCGCATGGCCGATCTGCAGCAGCAGGCCGCGAAGGCGATCCTCGCGGATCCGGATGTCCAGAACCTCAGCTCGTTCGTCGGCGTCGATGCGGCGAACAACACGATGCTGCATGCCGGCAGCATGCTGATCAACCTGAAGCCGGGCCATGGCAATCAGCAGGCGACGATGGACCGGCTGCGCGAGCGTGTTGCTGCGCAAGTCGCGGGCACGACGCTGTACCTGCAACCGACGCAGGATCTGACGATCGATGCCGAGACCGGCCCGACGCAATACCGCGTGTCGCTCGAAGGCGTCGACAGCGCGGCGATCACGCAATGGATGGGCAAGCTGATCGAGCGGTTGCGCGATTCGAAGCAGGTCCGCAACGTCAGCAGCGACGCGGGCGCGCAAGGGCTCGCGGCCTACATCGACGTGAACCGCGACACCGCGGCGCGCCTCGGGGTCACCGCGAGCTCGGTCGACGACGCGCTGTACAGCGCCTTCGGCCAGCGCATCGTCTCGACGATCTTCACCGAGACGAATCAGTACCGCGTGATCCTCGAAGCGCGCCCCGGGCTGGTCGCGAACGCGGCCGACCTCGGCAAGCTGAACCTGATCACGAGCGGCGGCGCGCCTACGCCGCTGTCCGCCTTCGCAGCGATCAGCGAGAAGCAGGCACCGCTGCAGATCACGCACGTCTCGCAGTACCCGGCGAGCACGCTGAACTTCGACACTGCGCCGGGCGCCGCGCTCGGCGACGCCGTCGATGCGATCCGCCAGGCTGCCAAGGACATCGGCCTGCCGAGCAGCGTGACGATGACCTTCCTCGGCGCGTCGGGCGCCTACGAGAAGTCGCTGTCGAACCAGCTCTGGCTGATCCTCGCGGCCGTGATCTGCGTCTACATCGTGCTCGGCGTGCTGTACGAGAGCTACGTGCACCCGCTGACGATACTCTCGACGCTGCCGTCGGCCGGCGTCGGCGCACTGCTCGCGCTGATCGTCACGGGCAACGACCTCGGCGTGATCGGCATCATCGGCATCATCCTGCTGATCGGCATCGTGAAGAAGAACGCCATCATGATGATCGACTTCGCGATCGACGCCGAGCGCACCGAAGGCAAGAGCCCGCGCGAGGCGATTCATCAGGCGGCGCTGCTGCGGTTGCGGCCGATCCTGATGACGACGCTGGCGGCGTTGTTCGCCGCGGTGCCGCTGATGTTCGCGTTCGGCGATGGCGCCGAGCTGCGCCGGCCGCTCGGCCTGGCGATCTTCGGCGGTCTCGTCGTGAGCCAGTTGCTGACGCTGTTCACGACGCCGGTGATCTACCTGATGTTCGATCGCCTCGGCGGCGGCTCGACGCGCCGTGTCGATGAAGCGCCGCCGCAGCCGGCCAAGGGTGCGCCGTCATGAACCTGTCGAGGCCGTTCGTGCGGCGACCGATCGGCACGGTGCTGCTGACGGTCGGCATCGCGCTCGCGGGCATCGCCGGCTTCTTCGGCCTGCCGGTCTCGCCGCTGCCGCAGATCGACTTTCCGGTGATCTCGGTCAGTGCCGCGATCCCGGGCGCGAGTCCGGACACGATGGCCACCAGTGTGGCCACGCCGCTCGAACGTCACCTCGGCACGATCGCCGGCGTCAACGAGATCACGTCGTCGAGTTCGACCGGGTCGACGCGCGTCACGTTGCAGTTCGACCTGTCGCGCAACATCGACGGCGCGGCGCGCGAGGTGCAGGCGGCGATCAACGCAAGCCGCGTCGACCTGCCCGCCACGCTGCGCAGCAACCCGACCTACCGCAAGGCGAATCCGGCCGCCGCGCCGGTGATGATCCTCGCACTGACGTCGAAGACCAAGACTCCGGGGCAGATCTACGACGCGGTCTCCAACATCGTGAGCCAGCGGCTGTCGCAGGTCGACGGCGTGGGCGATGTCGAGATCGGCGGCGGCTCGCTGCCCGCCGTGCGGATCGAACTGCTGCCCTTCGCGCTCAGTCGCTACGGCATCAGCACCGAGGATGTGCGCGCCGCGATCCAGGCCAGCAACGCGAACCGTCCGAAGGGCATCGTGCAGGGCGACGGCCGCAAGCTGCAGATCTACACCCAGACGCCGGCGCTGCGTGCGAGCGACTACGCGCCCATGGTGATCGCGTGGCGCAACGGAGCGGCGGTGCGGCTGCAGGACGTCGCCGAGGTCGTCGACGGCGTCGAGAACACCCAGACGCTCGGCCTGTTCAACGGCGACCCGGCGATCATCGTGCTGGTCACGCGCCAGCCGAGCGCGAACGTGATCGAGACCGTCGACGGCGTGCGCGCGCTGCTGCCGGAACTGCAGGCCGAGCTGCCCGCCGACGTGAAGCTGCAGGTCGCCTCCGACAGCACGAAGACGATCCGCGCGTCGCTGCACGAGGTCGAGATCACGCTCGTGATCGCGGTGCTGCTGGTGGTCGCGGTCGTGAGCCTCTTCCTGCGCAGCGTGCGGGCGACGATCGTGCCGGCGGTCGCGACCGTCGTCGCGCTGCTCGGCACGTTCGGCGTGATGTACCTGCTCGGCTTCTCGCTGAACAACCTGTCGCTGATGGCGCTGACGGTGGCGACCGGCTTCGTCGTCGACGATGCGATCGTCGTGCTCGAGAACACCAGCCGCCACATCGAGGCCGGCATGACACGCATGCAGGCGGCACTGCTCGGCGCGCGCGAGGTCGGCTTCACGGTGCTGTCGATCAGCCTCTCGCTGGTGGCGGTGTTCATCCCGCTGCTGTTCATGGGCGGGCAGCAGGGGCGGCTGTTCAAGGAGTTCGCGGTCACGCTGTCGGCCGCGGTGATGATCTCGCTCGTGATCTCGCTGACCACCACGCCGATGATGTGCGCGTGGCTGCTCCAGCCGGGCGGCCCCGTCGAACGCCCGCCGGGACGCGTCGCCCGCGTCGCCGAGCGCGGCTACCAATGGCTGCTGCGGCGCTACGAAGCGAGCCTCGACTGGGCGCTCGCGAGCAAGCTTTTGGTGATGGTGATCCTGATCGCGGTGATCGGCCTGAACGTCTATCTGTTCGCTGCCGCGCCGAAGGGCTTTTTTCCGCAGCAGGACACCGGCCAGCTCAACGGTGGCCTGCGCGCCGACCAGAGCATCTCGACCAAGGAGATGGGCCGCAAGCTGCGCGAGGTCGTCGACATCGTGCGCAAGGACCCGGCGGTCGACACCGTCGTCGGTTTCACCGGCGGCTCACGCGCCGGCGGCGGCTTCATGTTCGTGAACCTGAAGCCCCTAAGTTCCAAGGAAGGCCAGCGCACCGAGAAGGGCCTCGCCGTGATCGCGCGGCTGCGCCCGCAGCTCGCCCGCGTCACCGGCCTGTCGGTGTTCCTGAACCCGGTGCAGGACGTGCGCTCCGGGGGGCGATCCAGCAACTCGACCTACCAGTACACGCTCAAGAGCGACAACATCGCCGACCTGCGCAAGTGGGCGGGCAAGCTCGCCGACGAGATGAAGCTGACGCCGCAGCTCGTCGACGTCGACACCGACCAGCAGGAGAACGGTGTGCAGACGACGGTGCAGGTCGACCGCGACGCGGCGAAGCGTCTCGGGGTCAGCAGCAGCGCGATCGATGCCGCGCTCTACAACGCCTTCGGCCAGCGCCAGGTCGCAACGATCTACACCGAGCTGAACCAGTACCACGTGGTGATGGAATGGGCGCCTGGCTACACGACCAGCCCGAACGCGTTGAACGACATCTACGTGCCGGCCACGCGCGTCGTCGAGAGCGGCGGTCAGGCGGTCGCGGTCGAAAGCACGACGGCGGCGACCGCCGGCGCGACCGCGGTCTCCGCGAACCCGGGCCTGCGCAATGCCTCGACCGGCAACGTGCTGAGCAACACCGCCACCAACCTCGTGCCCCTGTCGACGATCGCGCGCTTCGTCGAACAGTCGACCGCGACCTCGGTGAACCACCAGGACACCGAACTCGCGACCACGATCTCGTTCAACCTTGCCGACGGTGAAACGCTGAACGACGCACGCGCCGCGATCAAGACCGCCGAGGCCAACATCGGCATGCCGACGACGGTGCGCGGCGAGTACGCCGGCAGCGCGCTGCAGGCCCAGCAATCGAACAGCCAGCAGACGATGCTGATCATCGCCGCGATCGTCGTGATCTACATCGTGCTCGGCATCCTGTACGAGAGCCTGATCCACCCGGTGACGGTGCTGTCGACGCTGCCCTCGGCCGGCGTCGGCGCGGTGCTCGCGCTGCTGATGTTCAAGATGGAGTTCTCGATCATGGCGCTGATCGGCGTGTTCCTGCTGATCGGCATCGTCAAGAAGAACGCGATCCTGATCATCGACTTCGCGCTCGAAGCCGAGCGCTCGCGCGGCCTGGACTCGATCGCCGCCGTGCGCGAGGCGTGCCTGCTGCGCTTCCGGCCGATCCTGATGACGACGCTCGCCGCGGCGCTCGGTGCGCTGCCCCTGGCGATCGGCTTCGGCGAAGGCTCGGAGCTGCGCCGGCCGCTCGGCATCGCGATCATCGGCGGCTTGATCGCGAGCCAGTTGCTGACGCTGCTGACGACGCCGGTGGTCTACCTGCTGCTCGACAAGTTGCGGCGGCGCCGGCCCGACGAGCGCCATCTGAGCCGCGCGTCCGCGGAACCGACATGACGATGACGAAGAACAACGTCGCCTTGGCGACGACATTGCTGCTGCTGTCCGCATGCGCCGTCGGGCCCGACTATCAGCGGCCGACGGTCGCGACGCCGGCGGCGTTCAAGGAGGCGCCGGCGGCCGACGCCGGCTGGCTGCCCGCGGCGCCGGCCGATGCGCTCGACCGAGGGCCGTGGTGGGCGCTGTTCGGCGACGACGAGTTGAACGCGCTCGTCGCGCAGGTCGAGGTCTCGAACCAGAACGTCGCGGCGGCGGTGGCCGCGTATGCGCAAGCACAGGCGCTGGTGCGCGAACAGCGCGCCGCATTGTTCCCGACGCTCGGGGCCGACGCGAGCGCGCAGCGCTCCGGCGGGGGCGGCTCCACCACCGGCACCACGCGCAACAGCGTTCAGGCCGGCCTGGCGGCGAGCTGGGCGCCCGACGTGTGGGGGGCATTGCGGCGCGGCGTCGAGAGCGCGCGCGCCGGCGCCCAGGCGAGCGACGCCGAACTGGCCGCGGCGCGGCTGTCGGCGCAAGGCGAACTCGCGACGAACTACTTCTCGTTGCGCGACGCCGACAACGAACTCGCGTTGGTGCGCAGCACCGTCGAAGGCTACGAGCGCGCGCTGCAGATCACGACGAACCGCTACAACGCCGCGATCGCCCCGCGCACCGATGTCCTGCAAGCGCAGACCCAGCTCGCAAACGCCCGCGCCGACCTGGCGGCGCTGACCGCGCAACGCGCGCAGCTCGAACACGCGATCGCGGTGCTGATCGGCAAGGCGCCGGCCGAGTTCACGCTCGCGCCGGCGGCGTGGCGCATGCAGGTCCCGGCGGTGCCGCTGGCGGTGCCGTCCGAGCTGCTGCAGCGCCGGCCGGATGTGGCCAGCGCCGAGCGCGCGGTCGCGCAGGCGAACGCGCAGATCGGCATCCAGCGCTCGGCCTATTTTCCGAGCCTGTCGCTGAGTGCGTCGGCGGGCCAGGCCGGCACGCGCGTGGCCGATCTGTTCGGGGCATCGACCAGTCTGTGGGCGATCGGCCTGTCGGTCGCGCAGACGATCTTCGATGCCGGCGCGACGAATGCGCGCGTCGCGCAGGCCGAGGCCGGCCGCGACGCCGCGGTCGCGAAGTACCGGCAGACCGTGCTCGCCGCGTTCCAGGCGGTCGAGGATCAGCTCAGCACGGCGCGCGCGCTGGCCGAGCAGATGGCGCTGCGCCGCGCCGCCTCCGAAGCGGCCGACCTCACCGAGCAGCAACTGCTGAACCGCTACAAGGCCGGACAGGTGAGCTACACCGATGTCGTCACCGCGCAGGCCTCGGCGCTGAGCGCGCGGCGCACGCTGTCGCAACTCACGGCGAACCGGCAGGCGTCGGTGGTGGCGTTGATCCAGGCGATGGGCGGCGGCTGGCACGCGCCGTAGGCCGGTTTCGGTTCGGCTGAGCGGTCGAAGCGGGATCACAGTCCCAGTTCGCGCCGCAGTGCGCTCGAATCGAGTGGCTGGCGCCGCAGCGGCCACGCCTGCACCAGCGCCACCATGCGCGCGTTCAGCGGCGCGCTCGCGCCGTGCTGCTGCGCGAGTCGCACGACCTCGCCGCACAGCGCATCGATCTCGGTGACGCGGCCGTGCGCGAGGTCGTCGGCCATGCTGGAACGCGCTTGCGGATCGATGCGCAGCATGCGCGCGGCGATCAGCCGGAACAGCGGCGTCGGCAGGCGCAGCAACGGCGGGATGCGGTGCGGCGGCAGTGCCCCGACCTGCGCCGGCACGATGCCGGCGCGTCGCAGCACCGCGAGCGCTTCGCTTTGCAGCGCAGCGAGGCAGGCGCGGTAGCCGCGGTCCATCAGCTGGAGGCGCAGCGGCTGGCCCGACAGCGCGTTCACCGGGTTGTTCAGGTTCAGCAGCAGCTTGCCCCACTGCACGGCGCGCAGATCGGCGTGGAGCTGCAGCGGCAGGCCGGCGCGTTCGAAGTCCGGCTGCAGCGCGCGCAGCGCCGGATCGTCCTGCGCCGCGAGCGTGCCGGTCGTGCCGCGGTGGTAGCGACCGGGTTCGAGCTCGGCGATGTTGTACGGCACCATGCCGGCGAGCACGCGCAGCGTCGGCGCGGCCCGCTGCGCGACGGCGACGTTGGACAGACCGTTCTGCATCGACACGACCGGCGTGCCGGCCGGCAGGGCCACGCCGAGCTGCGCGGCGGCGTCGGCGGTCGCGCCGCTCTTGACCGCGAGCAGCACCAGCGCCGGGGCGAGGCCGGTGGGGATCGACGCATGCAACGCAAGCTGCGACGCGCCGACGACGCGTCGGCCCCCATCGAGGTCCGTCAACGTCAGGCCGTGCGCGCGCAGCGCGTCGAGCACCCGCGGCCGGCCGACGAAGGCGACCTCGGCCCCCGCCGCTTGCAGGCAACCGCCGAGGTAGCAGCCGATCGCGCCGGCCCCCATCACCAGGATCATCGGAGCGCTCCGCCGAACGACCGGCCGGGCATCAACCGGCGTGTGTCTGCGGCCGCGCGCGGATCAACGTCGGCCCGGCGCGGCGCACGATCTCCGCGTGCAAGCCGCGACACAGGCCGAGCGCGAAGACGACTTCGGCGACGACGAACATCGGTCCGATCAACAAGCCGGCGAGGTCGTCGACGAATGCCGGCTTGCGCCCTTCGTAGTAGTGGCCGACGAACTGGATGACCCAGCCGACGACGAAGCTGCCCAGCCCCCAGGCGAGCCAGCGCGCGGTGCTGCCGTCGGCGACGCCATGGGCGAGCACCATCAACACGCCGACCACCGCGGTGACCGCGCCCCCGACGATCAGGTCGCCACGCGTCAGGTACCAGGCACCGGTGACTGCGAACAGCAGCCAGGCCGGGCTCAGGGACACGCCGCCGAGTTCGAACGCCGGGCGCGCCAGCAGCACGCCGACCGCGAACACGATCATCGGCACGCCGACGAGGTGGGTCGCGATGTTGCGGCGGTCGCGGTGGTACTCGGCGTACTGGCTCAGCAGTTCGGTGGCGTTGCGCATGGCCGTCGTGATGCTCGTGGCGAAGTCGGCATGCTAGCCGCGCGGGCGCCGATGCGCCACACGCTCGAGCCGGACAGGACACTAGGGTTGCCAGGCGTCGTGCGGGCGATGGATCCTGCGATAGAGCGCGGCGAGCGCGCCGCTGCGGCGCAGCTGGTCGATCGCGGCGGTCAGCACGCCGTCGACGAAGTCTCCGCGCGCGCCGTGCGGCAGCAGGAACACGTCGTCGTAGTCGCCGTAGTTCTCGCGATGGATGTCGGCCAGCCCGAGGCGGCGCAGTTCGTTGTCGGCGGCTTCCTGGCCCCACAGCAGCGCGTCGATGCGCCCGGCCGAGATCTTGCGCAGCGCGCTTTCGAGGTTGCTGAACGGCTGCGTCGGAAAGCCCCAGTCGAATGCCGGCGCCTCGATCCACAGGTTGAACGTCGGCGCGGCGATCGCTGCGCGCACGCCGTCGAACGACAGCGGGCGCGACTTGTGGCTGTAGAGCACGAAGTTCGCGCTGCCCAGCGGCGTCGTGCTGCAGCGGTACGGGCGCATGCCGTCGGCGCCGCGCGAGGTACGCACCAGCGGGAAGCCGACATCGGCCGTGCCGCGCACGACGCTGTCGACCGCACGCGCGAGCGGCATCGCCTCGATCTGCATGCGACCCCGCGGGTAGGTCGCGGCGAGCGCACGCATCAGGTCGATCAGCGGGCCTTCGGTGCTCGAATCGACCAGGCCCGGCAGCAGCACCGCGGCGGCGACGATGTCGGGCGCGTCGATGGCGCGTGGCGGCGGTTCGGGCGTCGCCGCGGCGCTGTCGCCGGCGGCCGCGCCGACGGTCGACGGCGTTCGGGTGCAGCCGGCCAGGCCGGTCGCGAGGCCCGCGAGCACGAGGTCGCGCCGTGACAGAACGAGGCCGGGGTTCATCGGAGCGTTCGCGCCGTCGATCAGGCGGCGACCGGCAGCGGCGCGGCGACCGCAGGCGCCGACGAGGCTCCGTCGGGAAAGCGCGCGGCCAGCGCCATGATCGCGTCGATGTTGTCGATGAAGCAGTCGACCAGGTTGGGATCGAAGTGCCTGCCGCGCTCGCTGCGCAGCAGTTCGATCACGCGGGGCAGCGGCCACGGCTCCTTGTAGCAGCGGCGGTGGATCAGCGCGTCGAACACGTCGACGAGCGCGACGATGCGCGCGTAGACGTGGATCTCGTCGCCCTTCAGGCCCTTGGGGTAGCCGCTGCCGTCGTACTTCTCGTGGTGCTGGCCGGCGATCGTCGCGGCGGCGCGCAGCATCGGGCGCGTCGAGCGGCCGAACACTTCCTCGCCGATGCGGGCGTGGCGCTTCATGTGCTCCCATTCGTCCGGTGCGAGCGGGCCGGGCTTGAGCAGGATGCTGTCGGGGATCGCGACCTTGCCGATGTCGTGCATCGGCGAGGCCATGTAGATCAGCCGGCACTCCTCGTCGTCCAGACCGGAGAGCTCCGCGAGGTAGCGCGCGACGTGCTGAACCCGGCGCACGTGGTTCGCCGCTTCCTTGGAGCGCGTCTCGACGACATCGCCGAGCGTGGAGATGATCTCCGACTGAGTCTCGAAGATCTCGCGATCCAGGTACAGGTTCTCGAACGCGATCGAGATGTTCTTCGAGAAGATGTCGATCAGCTTCAGGTCGACTTCCTTGGCGTCGCGGATGCCGTCGAGGTAGAGCAGGTTGACGGCGCCGCTCTTGACCGGAAAGTAGCCGACGAAGACGCCGTCCTCGATCAGCGAATGGCGGCTGGCGACGCAGGCGCGCAGCTTCTCGACGATCGCCGGGCTGAGCAGCGCTGCGCCGACCGGCTCCTCCAGGTTGCCGGCCTTGGCCAGCACCTCGAAGCCGTCGTGGGTCTGCACCACGGTCACGCCGCTGCTGCGCAGGAACAGGCTCTGGCCGGTGCCCGAGAGCATCGCGCCGAGCTGGTTCAGCACGCCGGCCGCGAACATGCGCAGCGAGCGCTGCTCGAACAGGCTGGAGCTCGCGCTGATCACCAACTCGAGGCCGTCGCGGTAGCGCTCGATCTGCTGGCGCGAGCGTTCCAGCGTCATGATGTCGCTGTAGGCCCGCAGCGCGGCGAGGGTCGCGGTGTAGAGCTTGTCCGCGGTCGACAGCGTCTTGCTCATGTAGTCGTTGATGTCGAAGTCGCGGATCACCTGGCGTTCGGGTGCCAGACCGGGTTGCCCGGTGCGCAGGATGATGCGCACCGCCTTGTTGCCGAGTTCGTTGCGGATGTGGTTGACGAGGTCCAGCCCGGCGTGGTCGTTCTCCATCACGACATCGACGAACGCCAGCGCGACGTCGTTGGATGCGGCCAGCAGCTCACAGGCCTGGGCCGCGCTCTCGGCGCACAGAAAACTGATGCGACGCCCTTGGTACTCGCAGTCGGCGAGGGCGATGCGTGTGACCGCACGCACTTCGGGCTCGTCGTCGACGATCAACACGCGCCAGGGCTCGCCCGAGGCGGGCGGCGTGGCGGCGGGGGCCGTGCGCTTCTTGAACATCATGATGGAAGTCCTAGGCCGCGAGGGCCTGCGGGGTCGGCGCGGCGCGCGGCACGCGGATCGTGAACGTCACGCCCCGGTCGGGCGCGGTGTCGAGGTGGATGCGGCCACGCAGTTGCTGCGCGACGAGGTTGTAGACGATGTGCATCCCCAACCCGCTGCCGCCGCCTTGGCGATTGGTCGTGAAGAACGGTTCGAACACCTTGCGCGCGACGTCGTCGGACATGCCCTTGCCGTTGTCGCGATAGACGAGCACCGTCTCGCCCGGCGTCTCGGTGACCGCGATGTCGATGCGCGCGTCGTCCGCGCGATCGTCGAAGGCGTGCACGATCGAGTTGGCGATCAGGTTGGAGACGATCTGCGACCACGCCCCCGGGTAGCTCTCGATCGTCAGCGCGGCAGGGCAGTCCAGCGTCAGCGTCGCGCGCGCGCGGCGCAGCACCGGCTGGTGCGTCAGCACGATGTCGTTCAGGTACTCGCGCGCGCCGAAGCGGCGCAGCTCGTCGTTGCCTTGATCGACGGCGACGAGCTTGAAGCTGCGCACCAGCGCGGCCGCCTTCTCGAGGCTGACGAAGATCGAGCGCGACAGCTCTTTCGAATCGGCGATGAAGCGCTCGAAGTCCGCCTCCTCGAGCTCGCCGGCACGAAACTTCTTCTCGATCTGCTCGATCATGTACTTGAAGTGCGACGAGCCGGTCAGGCTTAGACCGACCGGCGTGTTGATCTCGTGCGCGATGCCCGCGACGAGGCCGCCGAGTGCCGCCATCTTTTCCGACTCGACCAGGCTTGCCTGGGCCGCGCGCAGCTGGTCGAGCGCGCTGTTCAGGCCCTGACGCTGGTGATCGAGGTCGTCGCACGCGGTCTGCAGCGCCTGCGTGCGCTGCAGCACCTGCGACTCCAGGTCCTTGTTCAGCGTATCGAGCGCACTCACCGTGCTCGACACTTCGGCCGCGAGTCGGTTGATCGCGGTCGAGATCACGTCGAGCTCGTCAGGCTGGCCGGGCTTGACCGGCAGCGGGTCGTGCCGCACCTGCTTCGGATCGATCTGGCCGGCCGCCTGCGCGATCGCGAACAGCGGGCGCGAGAGGATGCGGTCGAAGAACTGCTTGACGAGGAAGATCAGGATGGCGGTCTTGACGAGCGCGGCGACCGCGGCGAACAGCACGCCGGTCTGCATGCGCTGCACGATCACGCTGCTGTCGGATTCGATCTCGAGCCAGCCGACGTGCAGTGCACGCGCGCCCTCGCCCCAGGTGATGCGCTGGCGGCTGGTGTAGGTCGTCGCCGGCAGCAGCGCGTGCTGCGCGCCGCCCTTGGCGGACGACAGGTCGCGCAGCAGGTCGCCGTTGGGCATGCGCGCGATCACGCGCGTCACGCTCGGCATCTTCAACATGCCGGACACCGTCGCGCCGAGCGCGTTGGTGTCCATGTTCCACATCGAGTACGCGATGCTGCCGCGGAAGGTGTCTTGCAGCATGTCGAGTTCGGCGGTGATGCCATCGCGCGCCTGGCGGTACTGCAGCGTGATTTCGAGGGCGAAGATGCCCAGCGTCAGTGCCAGATAGACCGACATCACGCTGCGCAGCAGGCGATGCGAGATGGATTTCATGGGTCGGAACGGCTCGATCAGGGTCGATGCATTCCGGGATGTCGACCGATTCGGGAAACACTTGAGTCGGGATCGGGTGAAAAACCCTAGGCAGGCATCGCTGATGCTCCGTCAGAATCCGACGCTGTTTCACGGAGCACTTGATGGAAAAGACGTGGCTGAAGCAGTACCCGGCGGGCGTGCCGGCCAACATCAACGTCGAGCAGTACAGCTCGCTGGTGGCGCTGCTCGACGAAAGCTTCAAGAAGTACGGCTCCCGGATGGCCTACAAGTTCATGGGCAAGGCGATCACCTTTGCGCAGGTGGACGAGGCCTCGCGCGCGCTGGCCGCGTACCTGCAGGCGCAGGGGCTGGACAAGGGCGACCGCGTCGCGGTGATGATGCCCAACGTGCCGCAGTACCCGGTCGCGGTGGCGGCGATCCTGCGCGCCGGCTATGTCGTCGTGAACGTCAATCCGCTGTACACGCCGCGCGAACTCGAGCACCAACTGAAGGACTCGGGCGCGAAGGTCATCATCATGGTCGAGAACTTCGCCACCACGCTGCAGCAGGTGCTGCAGGCGGTGCCGACGAAGAAGGTCATCCTGACCGCGCTCGGCGACATGCTCGGCTTCCCGAAGTCGCTGATGGTCAACTACGTCGTGCGCAAGGTGAAGAAGATGGTGCCGGCCTACGAGCTGCCCGGCGCGGTGCACTTCAACGATGCCATCTCGCAGGGTCGCGGCAAGAGCTTCAAGCCCGCCACCGTCGGCCCGAACGACATCGCGGTGCTGCAGTACACCGGCGGCACGACCGGCGTCAGCAAGGGTGCGGTGCTGCTGCATCGAAACCTCGTCGCCAACATCCTGCAGGCCGAGGCCTGGTATCAGCCGGCACTGAAGAAGATCCCGGCGGGCCAGCAGATCATCACGATCTGCGCGCTGCCGATCTATCACATCTTCGGCTTCAACACGAACATGATGCTGGCGATGCGCATGGGCGGCGCGAACATCCTGATCGCCAACCCGCGCGATCTGCCGAGCGTGTTCAAGGAGTTGAAGGGCGAGACCTTCCACAGCTTCCCCGCGGTGAACACGCTGTTCAACGCAATGGCGAATCACCCCGAGTTCAACAGCGTCGATTGGAGCGGCCTCGTGATCTCGGTCGGCGGTGGCATGGCGGTGCAGAGCGCGACCGCGAAGCTGTGGCTCGAGAAGACCGGTTGTCCGATCGTCGAGGGCTACGGCCTCTCGGAGACGTCGCCGTCGGCGACCTGCAACCCGGTCGACTCGACCGCTTACAGCGGCAACATCGGCCTGCCGATGCCCAACACCGAGCTCAAGCTGCTCGACGACGACGGCAACGAAGTGCCGATGGGCACGCCGGGCGAGATCGCGATCAAGGGCCCGCAGGTGATGGCCGGCTACTGGCAGCGTCCCGACGAGACCGCCAAGGTGATGACGGCCGACGGCTTCTTCCGCAGCGGCGACATCGGCGTGGTCGACGAGCGCGGCTACTTCAAGATCGTCGACCGCAAGAAGGACATGATCCTGGTCAGCGGCTTCAACGTCTATCCGAACGAGGTCGAGGACGTGGTCACGCAGATGCCCGGCATCCTCGAATGCGCCGCGGTCGGCATTCCCGATGCGAAAGCGGGCGAGGCCGTCAAGCTGGTGATCGTGCGCAGCAATCCGGCGATCACCGAGGCCGACGTGCGGGCCTACTGCGAAGCGAATCTGACCGGCTACAAGCGACCCAAGCTGGTGGAGTTCCGCACCGAGTTGCCTAAGACAAACGTGGGAAAAATCCTTCGGCGTGAGTTGCGCGACAAGGCCTGACCCCATTCGCGTGTGTTCCATCACGCCACCGCGTTGGCGTGCCCTGATACATTGCAGCTTGTAACGCAACCCCCCATGAAGGTGGTGCGTGTGTCGGAATTGGGAAGTGCAACACGTGATCTGGGGCAAGACCGAAGCGGGCCGTTTGGAAATGCAGTCGCGTTCGCTCGTCAAGGAGCGAGCGCGCCGCAACCTGCTGTTGTTGATCGACGGCGTGAAGACCGACGACATGCTGCTCGAAGGTCTGGCCGGGATCTCCGGCTCCGACTTTCAGGCCTTGCAGGAGCTCGGCCTGATCGCGCCGATCGCAGAGCCGACGACCGGACGCTCCAGCCGCGCGGCGATGCAGGCCACCGCGCCTGCGCCGGCTGAACCGGCGGCACCGCTCGACTACGGGCAGTTCACCGCCGCGCTGACGCAGATGATCTCGTCCGAGCTCGGCCTGCGCGGTTTCGTGCTGACGCTGGCGGTCGAGAAGGCCTCGACGATCGAGGAGTTGCGAGCGGTCGCCGATCGCACGCTGACGCAGATCGCGGAGCGCAAGGGCGAAGCGCGTGCGGCCGCGGCGCGGCGCGTGCTGTTCGGCGGCTGAGTCGCTCGCTCGCTCGTTCGTTCGATCGGTCGTTCGACAGATGTCACCGCCGCTGGCCATCGTCAGCGCGATGCACGAGGAGTTGCGTGCGCTGCTCCCGCTCGTGCAGGCCGCGCGGGTCGTGCGCCTTGGCGGGCGCGAGTTCCACCACGGCCAGATGCATGGCCAACCGGTCGTGCTGGCACTGTCGGGCATCGGCAAGGTCGCGGCATCGGCGACGGCGGTGCTGATGATGCAGGCCTTCGACGCGCGGGCGCTGGTCTTCACCGGCGTGGCCGGCGGCCTCGCCCCGGGCGTCCGGGTCGGCGACGTGGTCGTCGCGCGCGAGCTGCTGCATCACGACATGGATGCGTCGCCGCTGTTTCCGCGCTTCGAGGTGCCGCTCACTGGCCGCGCGCGCTTCGCGGCCGATGCGGTGCTCGCCGACGCGCTGGCCGTCGCGGCGGCCAGCGCCGGCGCTCCCCGCGTTCACGAAGGCCTGATCGTCAGCGGCGATTCGTTCGTCGCCAGCGCGGCGCAGAGTGCGGCGCTGCGCGCGCTGCTGCCCGACGCGCTCGCGGTCGAGATGGAAGGCGCCGCGGCGGCGCAGGTCTGCGCCGACTTCGCGCGACCGTTCGCGGTCGTGCGAACGATCTCGGACCGCGCGGACGACGACGCCCATGTCGACTTCGCCGCCTTCATCCAGCACACCGCGAGCGCAACGACGCGCGCGATCGTCGAACACCTGATGGTGCACACTCGCACCGCATGAAGGCGGTGTGGTGGTGGATCTGGCGCGGACCGCGCGCCGTGTTGCTGGTCGTCGCCTGGCTCTGGTTCTTCGTCGAGGAATGGGGCTGGCACCCGCTCGCGGCGTGGTTGGGCCGCTTCACGCGCTGGCCGCCGTGGGCGCGGCTGGAGGCACGCATCGCACAGGCGCCGCCGAAACTCGCGCTGGTGTTGTTCCTGGTGCCGGTCGTCGCGCTGTTCCCGGTCAAGCTGCTGGCGCTCGCGCTGCTGCACGGGGGACATACCGCGCTCGGCCTGACGGTGATCGCCGCGGCGAAGCTGATCGGCACGGCCGTCGGCGGGCGGCTGTTCGTGCTGACCGAGCCGCAGTTGATGCAGATGCCGCGCTTTGCCCGCGCGGTGCGCTGGTGGCGCGACACGCGTGCGCGCGTCAAGCTGGCGCTGGACCACTGGCGCGTGCGCGTGCGCGCCCTGTTTCGCTGAGGACCGATGACGCCCCGCTTCTTCGTCGATGAACCGCTGCGCGGCGACGCGCCGCTCGCGTTGCCCGCCGGTGCCGCGCGCCACGTGCAGGTGCTGCGCCTGCAGCCCGGCGACCCGATCGTGCTGTTCGACGGCCTCGGGGGCGAGTGGGACGCGCAGGTCACCCAGATCGCGCGCAACGCGGTCGCGGTGCGGGTCGGCGTGCACCGCGCAGTCGATCGCGAGCTGCCGCTGCACGTGACGCTCGCCCTCGGCGTGCCGGCCAACGAACGCATGGACGCGCTGGTGGAGAAGGCCACCGAGCTCGGCGTCGCGGCGATCCAGCCGTTGATGTGCGAGCGCTCGGTGCTGCGGCTGGCCGGCGAGCGGGCGGACAAGAAGGTCGCGCATTGGCAAGCGGTCGCGCTCGCCGCGTGCGAGCAATGCGGCCGCACGCGCGTGCCGCGGATCGCGCCGGTGCTGCCGCTCGCCGCGTGGCTGCCTGTGGCGCAGGCCACGGCGGCGCGCTGGTTGCTCAGCCTGCGCGAGGATGCGTCGCCGCGGGTCGCTCCGGCGACGAGCGCGGCGTCTGTCGTCGCGTTGAGCGGCCCCGAAGGTGGGCTCAGTGCCGCCGAAGAGGATGCGGCGCGTGCTGCGGGCTACCTGCCCGTCACGCTCGGCCCCCGCGTGCTGCGCGCCGACACCGCGCCGCTGGCGCTGCTCGCGCAACTCGGCTGGCGCGCCCCCGATTGAGCTTGCGAGGCGTCGCGGCGGCGCCGAGAATCCTCGCTGCGCAACATGGCGGGGCGAAGGGGAGTGCGATGAGCTTGCTGGATTCGGTGATCGGTGCGTTGGCGAATGCGAACGCGAACGCGCAAGGGGGCGGCGGTCAGTCGCCCGGCGGCCTCGGCGGATTGGGCGCTCTCGGTGGACAGGGCGCACTGTTGAACGCCGTGATCGCGATGCTGGCGAACGGCCAGCAGCAAGGCGGCGGCGGCATCGGCGGGCTCGGCGATCTGATCGGCCGCTTCACGCAAGGCGGCCTGGGCGACGTGATCGGCTCATGGATCGGTCACGGCCAGAACGCGCCGATCTCGGGCGATCAGCTCTCCAACGTGCTCGGCTCGGACGTGATCGGCCAGCTCGCGCAGCAGCTTGGGCTGTCGCACGGCGAGGTCGCGGGGCAGCTGTCGCAGATCCTGCCGCAGGCGATCGATCGGCTCACGCCGCAAGGCCAGGCGCCGGCCGGCGGCCTGGGCGGAATGGACGACATCCTGGCGCAGTTGTCGCGCCGCTAGGGTCCGTGGTCAGCGCCGCGCCGAGCCTTTGACCAGGTCGAAGCGGAACAGCCGGCATTCGATCGGACCGTTCCACATCGGCACGCGGCGCGACTCCTTCAGTCGCATCGCGCTCGGCAGCTTCATGTCGGGGCTCAGCACCCATGCGGTCCAGCCGGCGGGGTGCTCGGTGTACGCGCGCTTCCAGTGCGCGGCCAGGCGCGGGAAGAAGTCTTCGGGGCCGATCTTTTCCTCGCCCTGGCGATCCTGCGCCGAGGCGCGCGCCGCCTTGCCGGCGATGTCGATGCGCTCGCCATACGGCGGGTTGATCATCAACGTGCCGGGCAGGCCATCCGGCATTGGGGGCGCGGGGCGCTCCAATGCGTCGCCGCCATGGAATTCGATCGCGGCCTCGACACCCGCGCGCTGCGCATTGCGGCGCGCGAAGTCGACCATGCGGAATGAAACATCGCTGGCGATGATGGGGACCGCGCTCGGGTGGATGCGCGCCTGCGCATGGCTGCGCAGTCGCTGCAGTTCGGCGCGCATCGCATCGGTCGCGAACGGCAGCAGGCGCTCGAACGCGAAGCGGCGCTTCAGCCCGGGCGCGATGCCGCAGGCGATCTGCGCCGCTTCGATCGCGATCGTGCCGGAGCCGCAGCACGGATCGTGGAGCGCGCCGCCGTCCTCGGGCGTGCCGCGCCACCCGGCCGCGGCGAGCATCGCCGCGGCGAGCGTTTCCTTCAGCGGCGCATCGCCCTTGTCCTCGCGCCAGCCGCGCTTGAACAGCGATTCGCCCGAGCTGTCGATGTAGACCGACGCCGCATGCTCGCCCGCGTGCAGCACGAGCTGCAGATCGGGATGGCGCGTGTCCACGCTCGGGCGCTCGCCGGTCGAGTCGCGCAAGGCATCGCAGACGGCGTCCTTGATGCGCAGCGCGGCGAAGTTCAGGCTCTTCAGCGGACTGCGCTGCGCGGTCGTGTCCACGCGCAGCGTGTGGCGCGGCGTGATCCAGGCGTCCCAGTCGACACGGCGCGCGAGCTCGTAGAGTTCGCCCTCGGTGCGGTAGGGGCCTTCGGCGACCTCGATCAGCACGCGTTGCGCGAGGCGGCTTTCGAGGTTCAGCACCATCACTTCGTGCGGATCGCCGTCGAGTCCGACCCCGCCACGCACCTCGCGCACCGGGGCCTTCGGCAGGATGCGCCGCACTTCGTCGGCGAGCAGCGCTTCGACGCCGGCGGCGCATGGCAGGAACAAGGGCAGCGGCATCGGGGGGCCTACATCGCCTTGCGCAACTGCGTCGGCGCGATCTTCAAGGCATCGCGGTATTTCGCGACGGTGCGCCGCGCGACCTGGATGCCTTGCTCTTCGAGCATCTGCGAGATCTGGCTGTCGGAGAGCGGCTTGGCCGGGTCCTCGGCCGCGACGATCTGCTTGATCAGCGCGCGCACCGCGGTGCTCGACGCGTTGCCGCCGGCCTCGGTCGCGAGCGACGAGCCGAAGAAGTACTTCAGCTCGAAGGTGCCGAACGGCGTGGCCATGTACTTCGCGGTCGTCACGCGCGAGATCGTCGATTCGTGCAACCCGAGCTCGTCGGCGATCTCGCGCAGGACCAGCGGCTTCATCGCGATCGCGCCGTGGGTGAAGAAGTTCTTCTGCCGCTCCACGATCGCCTGCGAGACGCGCTGGATCGTGTCGAAGCGCTGCAGGATGTTCTTCATGAACCAGCGCGCTTCCTGCAATCGGGCGTTCAGGCCCGGGCCGCCGCCGCTGCTGCTGCCAGCCCCGCGCTGCGAGCGGATCGCGCTCGCGTACAGATCGTTGATGCGCAGCTTGGGCATCACGTCCGGATTGAGCATCACCTTCCAGCCGCGGCCGGACTTCTGCACGATCACGTCGGGCACGATGATGTTGGCTTCGGCGCGTGCGAACTGGCGCCCCGGCTTGGGTTCGAGCGCGACGATCATCGCCTGGGCCTCGCGCAGCAGCTCCTCGTCGGCACCGGTCACGGCCATCAGCTTCTTCAGGTCGCGCCGCGCCAGCAGGTCCAGGTGCTGCTTGCAGATCATGATCGCGATCATCTGCCCCTCGCTGCGCTTCTTGGCGCGCAGCTGAAGGATCAGGCAGTCGCCGAGATCGCGCGCGCCGACGCCGGTCGGCTCCATGCTCTGCAGGAAGCGCAGGCCGCAGCGCAGCCGCTCGATCAGCTCGTCGCGCTGTTCGGCGTCGCCGCCGGCGAGTTGCTCGGCGATGTCTTCGAGCGTGTCGGCGAGGTAGCCGTCGTCGGTGAGCGAGTCGATCAGCACCATCACGGCGGCGGCATCGGCGGGGTTCAGGCGCAGCCCCGAGAGCTGGTCGCGCAGATGGTCCTGCAGCGTCTGCACCGGCGTGTCGCGATCGGCGCCGTCGAAGTCGTCGCTGTCGTTGTTGCCGGTGCTGCTCTTGCCCGGTGTCTCGCGGATGCCGTCGAAGTCTTCGCGCTCGGTGCCGTTCTCCCAGTCGTCGCGTTCGGTGCCGCCGAAGTCGCCGGCGTCCAGCGGGGCGGTCTCCGAATCGCCGCCGCCCTCGGCGGCCGACTCGGTGGCGCGTTCCGTCTCGCGTTCGGCGACGCGTTCGGCCGGGCTGGTGCGTTCGACCAGGGGCTCGAATGCCGGCCCGCCTTCGTCGTCGGTCTCCAGGAACGGGTTGCTCTCCAGCATCTGCTCGACCTCCTGATGGAGTTCGAGCGTGGAGAGTTGCAGCAGCCGAATCGACTGTTGCAGTTGTGGCGTCAGCGCGAGGTGCTGCGAGAGCCGGAACTGCAGGGTGGGCTTCACGTCGGCCCCTACATCCTGAAGTGTTCGCCGAGGTAGACCTTGCGCACGTCGGCGTTGTCCACGATCTCGGTCGGCGTGCCTTCGGCCAGCACCCGCCCTTCGCTGATGATGTAGGCGCGGTCGCAGATGCCGAGCGTCTCGCGCACGTTGTGATCGGTGATCAGCACACCGATGCCGCGGCTCTTCAGGAAGCCGATGATGCGCTGGATCTCGATCACCGCGATCGGGTCGACGCCAGCGAACGGCTCATCGAGCAGGATGAAGCGCGGCTGGGTCGCGAGCGCACGCGCGATTTCGACGCGCCGGCGCTCCCCGCCGGACAACGACGGCGCGGGCGAGCCGCGCAGCTTCTCGATCGACAGGTCGTGCAGCAGCCCGCCGAGCAGCTCCTCGATCGCCGCCGGCTTCAGCGGCTTGCCGGCCTCGTCGATCTGCAACTCCAGCACCGCGCGGATGTTCTCCTCGACGGTCAGCTTGCGGAAGATCGACGCCTCCTGCGGCAGGTACGACAGCCCGAGGCGGGAACGCTGGTGGATCGGCATGCGCTCGACACGCCGGCCGGATATCTGGATCTCGCCCGCATCGGCCCGCACCAGGCCGACGATCATGTAGAAGCTCGTCGTCTTGCCCGCGCCGTTCGGCCCGAGCAGCCCGACGACCTCGCCGCTGGCCACCGACAGGTGCACGTCCTTCACGACCGTGCGCGCGCCGTAGGACTTGCGCAGTCCGGTGGCTTCGAGCCGGTGCTCGTTCGCGAGAACCGCGCTCAACGCCTGCCCTCCGCCTTGGGCGGCGGCAACGTCGGCGTCATCTTCAACGGGCCGACGCTGGACGCCGCCGCCTCCGCCGCCTCGGCGGCGGCCTCCGTGCCTTCGCGCGGGGTCAGCACTGCGCGGACCCGGCCAGTCGGGTTGCCGGGCGTCGCCTCGCCTGCGCCGAGGACGGTCATCTTCTCGGTCGTCGCGTCGTAGGTGATCAGGTTGCCGCTGATCTCGTCCGCCGGGCTGGCGCCCCGCAACCGCCGGACCTCGGCCTTGTTGATGAACTTGACGAAGTCGGTCTTGCCGTCGTATTCGATCCGCTCGGCCTCGCCCTCGATGTACTCGTCGACACCGTCGCGCTTTTGCCGAAACGTGGCGGCCGCGCCGGCCGAGCCGAACGCCACCGCGGTGTAGTAGCCGCTCGGCAGCTGCCGGACCTCGACCTTGGCGGCCCGGATCAGCATCGTGCCGCGGCTGATCACGACGTTGCCGTTGTAGACGACGACCTGCTTCTGCAGGTCGATCTGGCCGCTCTGGTCGGCGGCGATGTTGATCTTCTGCAGGCGATCCGCCCGCTCCGCACGCGCAGGTCCGGCCCACCCGATGATCAGGGACAGGGCGAGTGCGGCGGCGCAGCGATCGAAGAGGTGGGGCATAGAGGCACGAAACTTGCAGGCCATTCTAGCCCACAGGATTTCGGCCTCCGCGCGTCAAGCCGGCTTGCTCAGGCGCTGGATCAGGTAATCCGCCACGGCGAGCGCGCGTCCATTGCCGCCGGCCAGGGTGCCCGAGGTGTAGTAGCGGCCGTGCACGCCGATCGCCGGCACGCCGTCGATCTTGTAGCCGTCGACCAGCGCGGCCGCGCGCTTGAGCTTCGACTGGGTCGAGAACGAGCTGAACGCTTCCATGAACTTCGCCGCGTCCAATCCGTTCTTGGCCATGAAGGCCGAGATGTCGGCCGGCTTGTCCAGCGGTTGCCGTTCGTTGTGAATGGCGTAGAAGACCTTGCGGTGCATCGCATCGAGCGCGCCGAGGGCTTCGAGCGCGTAGAAGATGCGCTGGTGGGTCGTGAACGGCTCGGGCCGGAACGCCACCGGCACGCGGCTGAACAGGACCTGCTCGGGAAGCTTGCGCGCCCAGGCGTCGAGCTCGGGCTCGAACGCGGCGCAATGCGGGCAGCCGTACCAGAAGAAGTCGACCACCTCGATCTTGCCCTGGGGCGCATTGACCGGCAGCGGCTGCGACAACCGCACATAGTGGCGGCCCTCGACCGGCGCGCCCTGCGCGAACGCGGCCGGCGCCAGCGGCGCCAGGCCGGCAGCGCCGATCAGCGCGGTGGTGGCGGAGGTGAACTGGCGGCGTTTCATCGTGGGCAGTCGGAGGCGGGCCTCAACGGAGTCGAATCGACACTGCAAAGTTCAGGCCGCGTCATGCGGCCTCAGCGCTGGACTCGCACCAGCGCCGCCTCGATGCCGGCGCCATCGAGCTTTTCCTTGGTCGCGTCGGCGTCGGCCTTCTTGTCGAACGGGCCGACCCGCACCCGGTAGACGGTCCGCCCGGACTGCTCGCGCTCGGTCAACTTGCCTTCCAGGCCGAGCATCGCCAGTTTCGCGCGCTGCGCCTCGGCGTCCTCGGTCTTGCCATAGGCGCCGGCCTGAACGAAGTAGGCGAACGGGTCCGGCCCGCCCGCCGCGCCGGACGCCCCCGGTTTGGGCTCGCGCGCCGGCTTGTCCGCGAGGATCGCAGCCGGATCGCGCGTGCTGGTCGGCGCCGAGGCCTTGCCGGCCGGAACCGCGGTGCTCGTGGCCGGTGCGGTCGTGGCGCTCGGCTTCATCGGCGCAGTGGCGATCGCCGGCGGCGGCCCGGTGGCGGCGTCGCTCGCCGGCTTGGCCGGGTTCTTGCCGTATAGCGGGCTGTTCGGGTCCCAGTTCTTGTTCTTCTCGGCCTCGGCCGCATCCTGCCCGGCGGTGCGTTGCGGCACCTTGTTGACGAAGGGCACCGGCACCTTCGTGACGTACAGCGCCACGCCGAGCGCCAGCGCGAGGCCGATCAGCAGGCCGATGATCAGACCGATGACAAAGCCGCCGCGTTGCGTCGTCTTCTGTTGCTGCTGCTTCATGGTGAAGAGGTCGTCCCTGGGGTGTCGTTGTCTCGGGTGTCGCTGTCGCGGTCCATCCGCTCCGGCGCGCTGACGCCGAGCACGGCCAGCGCGTTGCGGATCACTTGCCTGGTCGCGACCAGCAAGGCAATGCGCGCACGCGCCAGGGCCGCATCATCGACCAGAAAGCGCTCGGCCCCGTAGTAACTGTGGAACGCGCCGGCCAGATCGCGCAGGTAGAACGTCAGGTCGTGCGGCGCGAGGCTGGCCGCGGCGTTGGCAAGCATCGCCGGATAGTCGGCGAGCTTGAGCATCAGCGCGGTTTCGCTCGGCGCGGTGAGCGGGGTCAGCTCGGCGGCGGCGAGCGCGGCCTCGTCGCCGTTGCCGGTCTCGACCCACTGGCGGATCACCGAGCAGATCCGCGCGTGCGCGTACTGCACATAGAACACCGGGTTCTCGTCGTTCTTCTTCAGCGCGAGGTCGACGTCGAAGGTGAATTCGCTGTCGGCCTTGCGGCTCAGCAGGAAGAAGCGCACCGCGTCCTTGCTGGTCCAGTCGATCAGGTCGCGCAGGGTCACGTAGCTGCCGGCGCGCTTGGAGATCTTGACCTCCTCGCCGCCCTTCATCACGGTGACCATCTTGTGCAGCACGTAGTCGGGATAACCCGCCGGCACGCCCATGCCCGCCGCCTGGATGCCGGCCCGTACGCGCGCGATCGTGCCGTGGTGGTCGCCGCCCTGGATGTTGATCGCCTTGGCGTAGCCGCGTTCGTGTTTGTGCAGGTGGTACGCGACGTCGGGCACGAAGTAGGTGTAGGTGCCGTCGGACTTGCGCATCACGCGGTCCTTGTCGTCGCCGTACTCGGTGGTGCGCAGCCAGAGCGCGCCGCCCTCGTCGAAGGTCTTGCCGGATGCGGCCAGGCGCTGCACCGCATCGTCCACCCGACCCGACGTGTACAGGCTCGATTCGAGGAAGTAGTGGTCGAAGCGAACGCCGAAGGCTTGCAGATCGAGGTCCTGCTCATGACGCAGGTAGGCGACGGCGAACTGGCGGATCGAGTCGAGATCGTCGGCGTCGCCGGACGCGGTGTAGGTGCGGTCGTCGGCCTGCACCGTCTTCTTCGCGAGGAAGTCGGCCGCGATGTCGGCGATGTAGTCGCCGTTGTAGGCCGACTCGGGCCAGGCCGCGTCGCCCGGCTTGTGCCCGCGCAGTCGGGCCTGCACCGACGCCGCGAGCGTCGCGATCTGCACGCCGGCGTCGTTGTAATAGAACTCGCGGCTGACCCGCCAGCCCTGGGTCTCGAACAGGTTGCAGATTGCGTCGCCGAGCGCGGCCTGGCGCGCGTGGCCGACGTGCAGCGGCCCGGTCGGATTGGCCGAGACGAACTCGACCAGCATCCGGTCGGTGCGCGCGGCCTGGCGCCCGAAGGCGGCGCCGGCCGCGAACACCTCGGCCACGATCGCCTGCTTGGCCGCGGCCTTCAGACGCAGGTTGATGAAGCCCGGGCCGGCGATGTCGAGCGCGTCCACCCAGCGTTGGACTGCGGCCTGGCGCTTCAACGCCTCGACCAGCGCCGCCGCGACGTCGCGCGGATTCTTCTTCAGCGCCTTGGCCAGCGGCATGGCCGCGGTGCACGCGAGATCGCCGTGCGCCGCCTGCTTCGGCGATTCGAACGCGGCGGCGACGCTGCCGCCCGGTGCGACCTCGGCGATGGCCGCGTCGAGCGCGGCCAGCAGGTCGTTCTTGGCTTGGATCATGGGCGGGATTCTAAGAGGGGGGTCCCCGTCAAACCGGTATTAGTGCCCGTTTGGCCCGCACTTCGGCATACTGCCCGAGCGTGGCCGGCGCGAAGATGCCGACCTTCCCGCTCTCCCGGGCCACGATCTAGATGAGCACACAGCCGATCCCGTTGCCTGACCCGGCGGACTATCCCGTCGGGCCGGAACTGCCTGCCTACATCGGCAAGTACCGCGTGCTGCGTCGCCTGGGCGAAGGGGCGACGGCCGAAGTGTTCCTGTGCCACGACGACTTTCAGGACCGCGATGTCGCGATCAAGCGGGTGCGCGGCAAGGCCTCGCCGGATCCGATGGACAGCCGCTTCTCGGATCGCTTCTTCGCCGCCGAGGCCGCACTCGTTGGCCGGCTGAACCATCCGAACGTCGCGCAGATCTTCGATGCAGTGCCCGATCCGACGTCGCCGTACCTGGTGATGGAGTACGTCGCCGGCAGCACGCTGCGCCCGTTCTGCCGCGCCGATCAATTGCTGCCCCTGGAGCTGGTCGTCGAAATCGGCTTCAAGTGCGCGATGGCGCTCGGCTACGTGTACCGCCAGGGGCTGATCCATCGCGACGTGAAGCCCGCGAACCTGCTCGCGGTGGTGAACAACGGCGTGATCACCGACGTCAAGATCAGCGACTTCGGCAGCGTGCTGAACCTGAGCTCGGACACGACGCAGATCTACCGCGTCGGCTCGCTCGCCTACATGGCGCCGGAACAGCTCGACGGCGACACGCTCGATGCGCGCGCCGACATGTACTCGCTCGGCGCGGTGCTCTATCACCTGATCGCCGGCCGCCCGCCGTTCGACGCGCAGGTGCAGTCGGCGATGATGCAGCAGATCTATCACGCCAAGCCCGCATCCCTCGCGGCGCAGCGCGATGGCGTGAGTCCGGGGCTCGATGCGATGGTGCAGCGCGCGCTCGCGAAGGATCCGGCCGAGCGCTATGCGAACTGGGAAGAGTTCGCGCAGTCGCTCTCCGGACTGATCACGAACCAGCAGGTGCCGCGTGGGCAGTTGCAGGGCGTGCTCGATTCGGAGCGCTTCAACATCCTGCGCTCGCTCGACTTCTTCGCGAGCTTCGGCGACGTCGAGCTGTGGGAGGTCGTGCACCGCGCGAAGTGGCAGCGCTTTCACTTCGGGCACGCGCTGTACCGCAAGGGCGAGGAAGGCAACAGCTTTCACATCCTCGCGCAGGGTGAGGTCGAGATCTTTCGCGATGGCAAGAAGGTCGCGCAGCTGGGCAGCGGCACGTCGATCGGCGAGATGGCCTACCTGGCGCCGAACCCGGAGCTCAAGCGCCACAGCACCGACGTGATCGTGACCGAGCCGGCCACGACGATCTCGTTCACGCCTCAGACGCTGATGCAGATCAGCCCGGGCTGCCGGCACCAGTTCGATGCCGCCTTCATCCGCGTGCTGGTGCGTCGGCTGCACGTCGCGCACGAGGCGCTCGCGCACCCGCGACGCATCCTCTGACGGGCGGCATCGAATCCGTCTCCCCGGCGTGTCGTCCGTGCGACGACGGTTTGCGTTGTGTCATTGCTGGCGTCCGGCCAAGCGTGCTCCAATCCACCCCGGCAATCTAGCCCACCGACTCCAAAGGAGAACTCCTGATGAAGACCCTGCTGACCGCTCTCGTCGTCTCGTGTGCCGCCTTCTCCGCCTTCGCCGCGGACGCGCCCGCCGCCAGTGCCCCGATGGGCAAGCAGCAAACCAAGATGGCCGAGTGCAACAAGGATGCCGGCGACAAGAAGGGCGATGACCGCAAGGCGTTCATGAAGACCTGCCTGTCGGCCAAGAAGGCCACGCAACAGGAGAAGATGAAGAGCTGCAATGCCGACCCGAAGGCCAAGGAGCTCAAGGGCGCCGACCGCAAGGCCTTCATGAAGGATTGCCTGAGCAAGTGAAATGACGACCCCGCGCCCGATGAGTACATCGGGCGTTTCCCCGAGGGGATAGCGGGCCGGCTTGGGAGCGGCCCGGCGCTCGGCCCGCTCCGCCTCGACGCTCAGGTTGGCGGTCGGCGCCAGTAGGCGGGGTCACCGTAGCTGTGCTTGAGGTAGTCGATCCACAGGCGCACGCGCAGCGCGAGGTGGCGCGCATGCGGGAACACCGCGTAGATGCCGTTCGGCGGCGCGGCGTAGTCGTCGAGCACGCTGACCAGCGTGCCGGCCTGGATCTCGTGCTGCACCTCCCACGCCGAGCGCCACGCCAGCCCCAGCCCGGCCGAGCACCAGGCATGCAGCACCTGGCCGTCGCTGCAGTCCAGGCGGCCGCTCGGGCGCAGGTAGTGCACGTCGCCGTCGATCAGGAACGACCAGCCGCGCGTCTGGCTCGCGTCGCTGGACAGCGTCAGGCACTCGTGGCGCGCCAGCTCCGCCGGATGCCTCGGGGTGCCGGCGCGCTTCAGGTACGCCGGGGTTGCGACGCACATGCGCCGGTTGTCGGCCAGGCGCACGCTGATCAGGCTGCTGTCGGGCAGGTCGCCGACGCGCACCGCGCAGTCGACGCCCTCGTTGACGATGTCGACGAGCCGATCGCTGAGGTTCAGCGAGATGCTCACCTCCGGGTGCAGCGCCAGGAACCGCGGCACCAGCGGCGCGACGTGACGGCGCCCAAATCCGGCCGGCGAGGTGATGCGCAGATGGCCGCTCGCCTTGACGCCACCCGCGCTGACGCTCGCTTCGGCGTTGCTCCAGTCCGCCAGCAGACGCTGGCAGTCCTCGAGGAAGGCGCTGCCTTCGTGCGTGAGCGTGATGCGGCGCGTCGTGCGCACCAGCAGCTTCACGCCGAGGCGCTTCTCGAGGGCATCGAGGCGTCGGCCGATGATCGCGGGCGCGACGCCTTCGGCCCCGGCCGTGGCCGTCAGGCTGCCGCGCGTGGCGACGCCGACGAAGGTCTCGAGCTGCTTCAGGCGGTCCATCGCGGATCGATTGCGTTCATTTTGGTCACGAATCCCAGCCGGCAATCGTACTTAATGCTGATGCAATCATCGAATAAATTGTCGGTATGCAGCAGCCACCGCCCAGTCCGCAAGCCGTCCTGTTCGATGCCTACGGCACGTTGTTCGACGTCTACAGCGTCGCGCTGCTCGCCGAGCAACTCTTCCCGGGGCACGGCGAACGGCTGAGCGTGCTGTGGCGTGACAAGCAGATCGAGTACACGCGGCTGACCTCGATGAGCGGGCGCTACCGGCCGTTCTGGGAGCTGACCCGCGCCGGGTTGCGCTATGCGGCGCAACGCCTCGGGCTGGACCTGAACGCCACCGCCGAAGACCGGCTGATGAACCAGTACCGGCACCTGTCCAGCTTCCCCGAGAACCGCGAGGTGCTCGCGGCGCTGAAGGCGCGTGGCATCCCGGCCGGCATCCTCAGCAACGGCGATCCGGAGATGCTCGGCGTCGCTGTCAAGAGCGCCGGCTTCTCGGGGTTGCTCGACCACGTCATCAGCGTGCACGCGCTGCGCAAGTTCAAGACCGACCCGGCCACCTACGCGCTCGGTACGCAGGCACTGAACCTGCCCGCGAAGGACATCCTGTTCGTCTCCAGCAACGGCTGGGACGCGATCGGTGCGACCTGGTTCGGCTACACGACGCTGTGGGTGAATCGCTTCGATCTGCCGCTCGAACAACTCGACACCGCGCCGACGCGCATCGGCACCAGCCTGCGCGACGTGCTCGACTTCTTTCCCGCCTGAGTCCTCTCCACCTTCACCACCACCCTCATCGACATGACCGCACGCACCACCGTCCACGGCCTGAAAGTCGCAACCGTCCTGCACCGCTTCATCGAGGAGCAGGTGCTGCCGGGCACCGGCGTCGACGCCAGCGCGTTCTGGCGCGGCTTCGATGCGATCGTCCACGACCTCGCACCGAAGAACGCCGCGCTGCTGGCCGAACGCGACCGCCTGCAGACCGAGCTGGACCGTTGGCACCGCAAGCATCCCGGCCCGATCAAGAAGCCGGCGAAGTACCGCGAGTTCCTCGAAAAGATCGGCTACCTCGTGCCGGTGCCGCAGGGCGTGCAGGTGACGACGAAGAACGTCGATGCCGAACTCGCGTTGCAGGCCGGCCCGCAACTGGTCGTGCCGATCACCAACGCGCGCTATGCGCTGAACGCCGCGAACGCGCGCTGGGGGTCGCTGTACGACGCGCTCTACGGGACGGATGCCCTGTCCGAAGAGGGCGGTGCGCACAAGGGTGGCAGCTACAACCCGGTGCGCGGCGCACGGGTGATCGAGTACGCGCGCCACGTGCTCGATCGCTGCGTGCCGCTGGCGCGCGGCTCGCACGTCGACTCGGTCGCGTACAAGGTCGAGCGCGGCGCGGTCGTGGTCACGCTGAAGGATGGCACGACCACGCCGCTGGCCAAGCCGTCGCAGTTCGTCGGCTACCAGGTTGACAAGGCGACGCCCTCGGCGGTGCTGTTCGTCCACAACGGCCTGCACCTGGACCTGCGCATCGACCCCGAGGGGTCGATCGGCAAGACCGATCCGGCCGGCGTGAACGACCTGGTGCTCGAATCGGCGCTGTCGACGATCCTGGACCTCGAGGATTCGGTCGCCGTCGTCGATGCCGACGACAAGGTCCAGGCCTACGGCAACTGGCTCGGCATCCTGAAAGGCTCGTTGACCGAACTGGTGACGAAGAAGGACGGCTGGACCTTCACGCGCGGCCTGAACGCCGATCGCCAGTACCTCAGCCCGAAGGGCGCGCCGATCGCGTTGCACGGCCGCTCGCTGCTGTTCGTGCGCAACGTCGGCCACCTGATGACGAACCCGGCGATCCTGTGGGGCGACAAGGAGCGCGAGATTCCCGAGGGCATCATGGACGCCGTCGTCACGACGACGATCGCGCTGCACGACCTGCAACGACGGTCCGCGCAAAAAGAAGGTGCGAACGGCATCGTGAACTCGCGCGCCGGCTCGGTCTACATCGTCAAGCCGAAGATGCATGGCCCGGCCGAGGTCGCGTTCGCGAGCGAGCTGTTCGCGCGCGTCGAGCAACTGCTCGGCTTGCCCAAGGCGACCGTCAAGCTCGGCATCATGGACGAAGAGCGCCGCACCAGCGTGAACCTGAAAGCCTGCATCGCCGCGGCCGCGGACCGCGTCGCGTTCATCAACACCGGCTTCCTCGACCGCACCGGCGACGAGATGCACAGCGCGATGCAGGCCGGCCCGATGCTGCGCAAGGGCGACATGAAGTCCAGCGCGTGGATCCAGGCGTACGAGCGCAACAACGTGCTCGTCGGGCTGCAATGCGGCCTGCGCGGCAAGGCGCAGATCGGCAAGGGCATGTGGGCGATGCCCGACCTGATGGCGGCGATGCTGCAGCAGAAGATCGCCCACCCGAAGTCGGGCGCCAACACCGCGTGGGTGCCGAGCCCGACCGCGGCGACGCTGCATGCGCTGCACTACCACCAGGTGGATGTCTTCGGCGTGCAGAAGACGCTCGAGAAGGTCGATGCGGATGCCGAGCGCGACGGCATCCTCGACGGCCTGCTGACCATCCCCGTCGTGCGCAAGCCCGAGTGGACGGCGGCCGAGCGCCAGCAGGAGCTCGACAACAATGCGCAGGGCATTCTCGGCTATGTGGTGCGCTGGATCGACCAGGGCGTCGGCTGCTCCAAGGTGCCCGACATCCACAACGTCGGGCTGATGGAAGACCGCGCGACGCTGCGCATCAGCAGCCAGCACATGGCGAACTGGCTGCATCATGGCGTCGTCGACAAAAGCCAGGTGAAGAAGACGCTCAAGCGCATGGCCGCGGTCGTCGACGGGCAGAATGCGGGCGATCCGCTCTACCAGCCGATGGCCGGACACTTCAAGACCTCGGCGGCATTCCAGGCCGCTTCGGATCTCGTGTTCAAGGGGCTGGCGCAGCCGAGCGGCTACACCGAGCCGCTGCTGCATGCGTGGCGGTTGAAAGTCAAGAAGGCCGCGGCCTGACGCGGCGCGGGAGATGGCGTGAGGCGATCGACGTGGACGACGGCCGCATGGGTATGCGCGACCGCAATGACGGCGCTGGCCCCGGCGGCCGCACAGGCCCCGACCAGCGGCGTCGACCGCAGTTCGATCGACGCGCAGGTGCGTGCGCAGGATGACTTCTACCGCCACGCCAACGGCCGCTGGCTGAAGCGCGCCACGTTCCCGCCCGACAAGGCCTACGTGGGCCCGGCGCAGCAGATGGTCGACCTCGCCCAGAACCAGTTGCGCGAGCTGATCGTGCAGGCCGAGAAGCGGCCCGAGGATGCGGAGGCCCGCAAGCTCGGCGATCTGTACGCCAGTTTCCTCGATGAAGCCGGCGTCGAGCGACTGGGCGTGAGCCCCCTGACCACCGAGCTTGCCGCGATCGACGCGATTGCCGACGCGAAGCAACTCGGGGCGCTGTTCGCGCGGCTGGGCCAGATCGGTGTCGACAGCCCGATCGGCATGGCCATCGTGCAGGACGATCGGGACGCGACGCGCTACGTGCCCGCGCTCGCACAGTCGGGCCTCGGTCTGCCGACACGCGACTACTACCTCAAGCTCGACGACAAGACCTTCGCCGAGGTCCGCAGCAAGTACGTCGCCTACCTCGCGCAGCTGCTCCGGCTTGCGCACGGGCCGGATTCACAGCGCAACGCCGAGGTCGCGCGCGACGTGCTCGCGCTCGAAACCGAGATCGCGCGGGTCCAGTGGAGCCCGGTCGAGAACCGCGATCCGGTCAAGAGCTACAACCCGGTCGCGCTCGCGGAGTTGCCGACGCTCGCCTCGGGGGTCGATTGGGTGGCCTATCTGAGTGGGGCCGATCTGACCGGCAAGACCGACAAGGTGCTGGTGCGTCAGCCCAGCTACCTGCGCGGCCTGAGCCCGTTGCTGGCGGCCACGCCGCTTGCCACCTGGAAGGCCTATGCGCGCGTGCGCCTGCTCGATGCGTATGCGCCGTTCCTGGGCAAGGCCTTCGTCGACGCGCACTTCGCCTTCGCCGGGGTGGTGCTCAACGGCACGACGAAGAACCGCCCGCGCTGGCAGCGCGGTGTGCGCCTGGTCAATGCATCGCTCGGCGAGGCGCTCGGGCGTCTCTATGTCGAGAAGCACTTCCCGGCGTCGAGCAAGGAGCGGATGGAAGTGATGGTGGCGAACCTGCTCGCGGCCTACCGCGACAGCATCGCGACACTCGACTGGATGAGCCCCGAGACGCGCCAGCAGGCCCTGGCCAAGCTCGCGAAGTTCACTGTCAAGATCGGCTACCCGCGCAAGTGGATCGACTACGGCGAGCTCGTCGTCAAGCCGGGCGACCTGGTTGGCAACGTGATGCGCGCGCGCCGCTTCGAGGACGCGCGCCAGATCGCCAAGCTTGGCAAGCCGATCGATCGCGACGAGTGGCAGATGACGCCGCAGACCGTCAACGCCTACTACGACGCGTCGATGAACGAGATCGTGTTCCCGGCCGCGTACCTGCAGTTGCCGAATTTCAACCCGGCCGCCGATGACGCGGCGAACTACGGCGCGATCGGCGCGACCATCGGTCACGAGGTCAGCCACGGCTTCGACGACGAAGGCAGCCAGTACGACGGCGAGGGCAACCTGCACGACTGGTGGACCGCGCAGGACAAGGCGCGCTACCAGGCCAAGACCGCCGCACTCGTCGCGCAGTATTCGTCCTTCGTCGCGGTGCCGCCGGCCTACCACGTGAACGGCGAGCTGACGCTGGGCGAGAACATCGCGGACAACGCCGGCCTCGTGATGGCCTACAAGGCGTGGCAGCGCTCGCTCGGCGGCAAGCCGTCGCCGGTGATCGACGGGTACACCGGCGAGCAGCGCTTCTTCTACGGGTTCGCGCAGACCTGGCGCGGCAAGACGCGCGACGCGGCGCTGCTCGCGCAGATCAAGTCCGACCCGCATTCGCCGGACGAATTCCGCGTCACCGGCTCGCTGCGCAATCACCCGGCCTTCTACACGACCTTCGACGTGAAGCCGGGCGACAAGATGTACCTCGCACCGGAGCAGCGGGTGTTGCTCTGGTGATGCCGCGACGCCGATGAGCGACGCGCCCGATCCGCACTCGCGCGCGGGCCTGGAGGCGCGCTACGGCAAGAACTATCGGTGGTGGGTGCTGCTGACGGTGATGGTCGGCACGATGGCGTCGATCATGGCGTCGACGATCATCAATGTCGCGGTGCCCGACATCAGCCGCGTGTTCCATCTCGGCCAGGAGCGCGCGCAGTGGCTGTCGGCCGGCTTCATGGCGGCGATGACGTGGTCGATGCTGACGACGCCGTGGCTGCTCGCGCGCTTCGGCTACCGGCGCACGTATGTCGGCGTGGTGCTGGTGCTGCTGGCCGGTGGCCTGATCGGCGGCAGCAGCCCGTGGTTCTGGCTGGTGCTGGCGATGCGCGTGGTCGAGGGCCTGGCAGCCGGGGTGCTGCAGCCGATCCCGGCGATCATCGTGATGCGCGCGTTCGAGTCGCACGAACGTGGCCGCGCGATGGGCATCTTCGGCTTCGGCGTGGTGCTCGCCCCGGCGCTCGGGCCAAGCGTCGGCGGGGTGCTGGTCGAGTGGTTCGGCTGGCGCTCGATCTTCTTCGTCGTCGTGCCGTTCTGCATCGCCGCGGTCGGGCTCGCGCGGCGCTTCCTGCCGATGCACGGGCCGGGCGACGCGGCCCCGGCGCGTGGCGGCGCGCCGCTCGACTGGCGCGGGCTCGCGCTGATCGGGGTCGTGCTTCTCGCGCTGTTGAACGGCATGGTCGAATTGCACGGCCAAGACAAGCGAGTGGGCTGGGCGCTGCTCGCGCTCAGCGTCGCCGCACTGATCGGCTTCGTGGTCTACCAGCGTCGCGCGAAGCGGCCCCTGATGGAGCTGCGGCTGTTCGAGCATCGGGCCTTCGCGATGGGCAGCGTGGTCGCGTTCATCTACGGCATGGGGCTGTTCGGATCGACCTACCTGGTGCCGGTGTTCATGCAGCTCGCGCTGCACCTGCCGCCGAGCCAGGCCGGCGCGGTGCTGTTGCCGGCCGGGTTCGTGCTGGCCGGGACGATTCCGCTCGCCAGCCGCTATGTCGATCGCATCCCGGTGAGCCGCATCGTCGCGACCGGCTTGCTGCTGCTGGCCGCGTCGTTCCTGCTGATGCTGACGGTGGGGCCGGCGACCTCGCTGCTGTGGATCACGCTGTGGGCGATCGTCGGGCGCATCGGGCTGGGGTGCGTGCTGCCGTCGCTGAACCTCGGCGCGATGCGCGGCCTGCCGGATCCGTTCATCCCGTACGGCGCGAGCACGATCAACTTCATGCGCCAGCTCGGCGGGGCGGTCGGCATCAGCCTGGTCGGCATCGTGCTCGAATGGCGCCTGCAGGCCCACGCCGGCGATCCGGTGCGGGGCTTCCACGAGACCTTCGTGCTGATCGGCGTGCTCACCGGCGCGGCCGTGATCGCGGCCTTGCGGATGGGCGGCGGCGCGCCGCCACCGCCAACTAAAATCGTCTCCCCATGAACCTCGGCATCGAATCCCTGCCCGCGTCGTGCGACGTCCTCGTCGTCGGCGCGGGCCCCGCCGGCTGCGCGGCGGCCATCACGCTGGCGCGCGCCGGGATCGATGTCGTGCTGGTCGATGCCCAGGCGTTTCCACGCGACAAGGTCTGCGGCGACGGCCTGATCCCCGATGCCCACAACGCGTTGCGCAAGCTCGGTGTGCTCGACGAGGTGATGCGCCAGGCGCAACCGAGCCGCCACGTGCGCTGCATCGCCCCGCGCGGCGGGCTCGTCGATGTGCCGGGCTCGCTCGCGGTGCTGCCGCGCAAGCAGCTCGACTTCATCCTGTGTCGCGCGGCGGTCGCGGCCGGCGCGCGCATGCATGCGCCGGCGCGCTTCGCCGGCCCGATCGAAGCCGCCGGCGCGGTGGTGGGCGCGCGGCTCGAGCACGGCGAGGTGACGCGCGAGCTGCGCGCGCGCTGGGTCGTGCTCGCCAGCGGTGCCGTGCCGCAGGCGCTGATCGCGGCGGGCATGTCGACGCGCCAGACGCCCAGTGGCGTCGCGCTGCGCGGCTATGTGAAGAACGACGCGATGGTCGGCCGCATCGACAAGCTCGAGATCGTCTGGCACCGCGCCGTGACGCCGGGCTACGGCTGGATCTTTCCGTGCCCCGACGGCGTGTTCAACATCGGCGTCGGCATCGCCGACAGCCACAACGCCGAGCGCGACGGCAAGCTCGCCAAGCGCGAGCTGAACCTGCGCCACGTGATGGAGGCGTTCCAGCGCGTCTATGCGCCCGCCCGGGAGCTGATGGCCGGGGGCACGCTGCTCGGCCCGATGAAAGGCGCGCCGCTGCGTTGCACGCTCGAAGGCGCACGCTTTGCGCGGCCCGGTCTGCTGGTGGCGGGCGAAGCGGCGGGCAGCACCTATTCGTTCAGCGGCGAGGGCATCGGCAAGGCGATGGAGACCGGCATCCTGGCGGCCGAATCGATGCTCGCGCACCAGGACGACGCCGCGGTGCGCGCGGCGTACGAGGCTCGGTTGCAGGCGTTGCAGCCGCGCTTCGAGCTGTACGAACGCGCCAACCGCGTGAACCGGCACCCATGGCTCGCCGACCTCGTGATCTGGCGCGCGCGCAAGAGCGCCAGCGTGCTGCGGCGCATGGCCGGCGTGCTCAACGAGACGAGCAATCCCGGCAACCTGGTCTCGGCCAAGGGGCTGATGCGTCTGTTCACGGAGTGAGGCCGCCGCCGACCTTTTCCGCACCCGCCATGTGCCAGCTCCTCGGAATGAACGCCAACACGCCGACCGACGTGATGTTCAGCTTCACCGGTTTCGCGACGCGCGCCGAAGAGCACAAGGACGGCTTCGGCATCGCCTTCTTCGAGGGCGCCGGCGTGCGCCTGATGGTCGATGCGCAGAGCGCGCGCACGTCGCCGATCGCCGAGACGGTGCGGCGCTACCCGATCCACAGCGAGAACATCGTCGCCCACATCCGCAAGGCGACGCAGGGCAGCGTCGCGCTCGCCAACACGCATCCGTTCGTGCGCGAGCTGTGGGGCCGCTACTGGGTGTTCGCGCACAACGGCGACCTGAAGGGTTTCTGCCCGCGGCTGCACGGCGCGTTCCGCCCGGTCGGCGAGACCGACAGCGAGCGCGCCTTCTGCTGGCTGATGCAGGAGCTCGCGAAGGCGCACGCGAGCGTGCCCACGATCGCCGAGCTGACCGCGACGTTGCGCGAACTCGCGCCGACGCCGGCCGCGTTCGGCACCTTCAACTTCGTGCTCAGCAACGGCCAGGCGCTGTGGGCGCATTGCTCGACCCGGCTGCACCACCTGGTACGCCAGCACCCGTTCAGAAGCGCGTCGCTGCAGGACGAGGACGTGACCGTCGACTTCGCGCATCACACCACCGCGCGCGACCGGGTGGCGGTGATCGTCACCGAGCCGCTGACGACCAACGAGACCTGGAGCGCATTCGCCCCGGGCGAGTTGCGCGTCTTCGTCGACGGCGCCCCGCTCGTGACGGGCTGAGCGCCATTCGTGTCGCGCGATCGGCCGTTCGCCGCGCGCACGAGCCCGACGGGGCCGCGGGTTCCTACACTGCCGCGATGGACACCCTGGCCGACCCGGCATCCTTGAACCGCGCGCAGCGCTGGGTGCTCGCGCGCTCGGCGTCGCGCTACGCGCAGCTCGCGCCCGAACTGCGCCGCATCGCGATGGAGCGCGACCTGTTTCTCGCCAGCGGCCGCTCCTGGGGCCTGTGGACCGGCCTGGTGGCCGGCACCCTCGGCACGACGGTCGGCCTGGCGGTCGGCGGCGCGCCGCGGCTCGCGCCGTGGCTCGCGTTCGTGATGGCGGCCGGGATGTTCGCGGGCCTGTTCAAGGTCGGGCTGAGCGTCTGGCTGCGTCCGGAGCGGTTCACCGCGAAGCGGATGTGGCGCGTCGGCTGGATGGCGTTCGTCGCGACCTATGCCGGTGCGATCGCGTCGTTCCGCGGCGACCTGCGACCGCTGCTGGACGGCGGCACGCCGTGGGCGGAAGCCGCGCTGCGCGTGTTCTGGCGCGCCACGCCGCTGCAGATCATGCTGTTGATCGCGTTCCTGCTGCTGCTCACGATCGTCTCCGCCGCGCGGCGCGAGTACATGGCCCGGGCGCTCGAAAGCGCGCGCGCCGAGCAGGCCCTGGACGTCAGCGCGCGTCAACTCGCGCAGGCGCGCCTGTCGCTGCTGCAGGCGCAGATCCAGCCGCACTTCCTGTTCAACACGCTGGCAGCGCTGCAACACTGGGTCGACACCGGCGATGCCCGCGCGGCGCCGCTGCTGCGCGACCTGACGTCGTTCCTGCGCGGCTCGACCGAGGCGATGCTGCGGCCCACGGTGACGCTGGCCGAGGAGTGCGCGATGGTCGAGCGCTACCTGGCGATCATGCAGGCGCGCCTGGGCGGGCGCTTGCGCTGGTCCACCGACGTCGCGCCCGACTGCGCGGGGCAGGCGCTGCCGCCGGGGCTGGTCGTCACCCTGGTCGAGAACGCGATCGGGCACGGCATCGAACCCCAATTGCATGGCGGCGAATTGCGCATCGTCGCGCGTCGCACCGAGGCGGACGGTTTCGAGTTGCAGGTGCTCGACGATGGGGCCGGCCTGCCGCCCGGCGGCGCGGTCGATGGCGTTGGCCTCGCGAACTGTAGGGAACGGCTGCGACATCAATTCGGCGCGAGCGCCGAGCTCACGCTGAGTCCGCGAGCCGACGGGCGCGGGTGCTGCGCGCGGGTGCGATGGCGCGCCGGCGCATGAGGCAAACTCGCCCCATGCCCGAGCGCGTGACCGCCCTGATCGCCGATGACGAGGAAGCGCCGCGGGCCCAGCTTCAGCTCGCGTTGCGCACGGCCTGGCCCGAACTCGAACTTGTGGCGAGCTGCGTCAACGGCGCGGACGCGTGGGACGCATTCCTGGAGCACGAGCCTCGGCTGTGCCTGCTCGACGTGCGAATGCCCGGGCTCACCGGCATCGAGGTCGCGCAGCGCATCAAGGGCCGCGCGCTGGTCGTGTTCGTCACCGCGTTCGGGGACCACGCGCTGGCGGCGTTCGATGCCGGCGCGGTCGACTACCTGCTCAAGCCGGTCGAGGCCGAGCGGCTCGCACAGACGGTGCAACGCCTGAAGGCGCGGCTTGCGGCGCCGAGCGCGGTCTCGTCGAACGACTTTCAGCAGTTGCTGGACCAGCTCGCCGGCCAAGTGCGGCGGCCCGCGCCGCTGGAGGTGCTGCAGGCCAGCGTCGGCAAGGAAGTGCGGCTGGTGCGGATCGAGGACGTGGTGTACTTCGAATCCGACGCGCGCTATACGCGGGTGGTCTACGGCGACCAGGGCGGCGACGCCGAGGTCGTGATCCGCACGCCGCTGAAGGAGCTGCTGATCCAGCTCGACCCCTCGCGCTTCTGGCAGGTGCATCGGTCGGTCATCGTGAACCAGCGCCACATTGCCAGCGCGGTGCGCATCGACGAGGGCAACATGGTGCTGACGCTGCGTGGGCGTGCCGAGAAGCTGCCCGTCTCGCGCCACTTCCAGAACCTGTTCAAGGGCCAGTGATGGCGCGGGCGGGCAACGCCGGATTGGCGCTGGTGGCCGTCCCTGAGACACTTGCACGATGGCCAAACCGCTGACCCCGATTCCGCACTTCGATCTGTTCTATCGCCACGATGCGCTGACCCGACTGCTGTTCGACTACGCCGATGCCTTCCCCGACCTGGTCACGGTCGAGTCGATGGGCAAGAGCTTCGAGGGGCGCGACATCTGGGTCGTGATCCTGACCAATGCGGCGACCGGCCCGCATGCCGACAAGCCGGCGTTCTGGTGCGACGGCAACATCCACGCCGCGGAGCTGACCGCGAGCACCGCGGTGCTCTACTACCTGCACCAGCTCGTCAATCAGCACGGCCACGACGCCGCGATCACGCGCTTGCTGGACACCCGCACGCTGTACCTGTGCCCGCGCCTGAACCCGGACGGCGCCGAACTCGCGCTCGCCGACCGGCCGCGCCACATCCGCTCCAGCACGCGGCGCTATCCGTTCGACGAAGAACCGGTGGAGGGCCTGACGGTCGAGGACATCGACGGCGATGGGCGCGTCCTGTTCATGCGCATCCCCGACCCGCACGGGCCGTACAAGAAGCATCCGAACGAGCCGCGATTGATGATCCCGCGCACGCCCGGCGAGTTCGGCGGCGACTACTACCGGCTGATGCCCGAGGGATTGCTGACCCACTACGACGGACTGGCGATCAGCGTCAACAAGGATCCCGAGGGGCTGGACCTGAACCGCAACTTCCCGGCCGCCTGGCGCCAGGAGCACGAGCAGGTCGGCGCGGGCGAATATCCCACCAGCGAGCCCGAGGTCAAGGCGATGGTGGACTTCGTCGTGAATCACCGCAACATCGGAGCGGCGGTGAGCTTTCACACCCACAGTGGCGTGATCCTGCGACCGATGGGGACCTGCAGCGACGACGACATGATCCCCGAGGACCTGTGGACCTACAAGCGCTTCAGCGCGCTCGGTACCGAGCACACCGGCTACCCGGCCGTGAGCGTCTGGCACGACTTCAAGTACCACCCGAAGGAGACCATCGGCGGCACGCAGGAGTGGCTGTACGAGCACCTGGGCGCGCTGTCGTGGGTGGTCGAGCTGTGGGCGCCGAACAAGGCGGCGGGGATCCGCGATTACCGATGGATCGACTGGTACCGCGAGCATCCGATCGAAGACGACCTGAAACTGCTGCGCTGGAGCGACGACCACTGCGACGGCCAGGCCCACGCCGACTGGAAGCCGTTCAT
>Ga0209023_10000907_pt1 | contig 41963 bp, 33 predicted proteins | sample LakOneMetagenome_FD_187468 | JGI IMG/M metagenome (GOLD analysis project Ga0209023, IMG submission 187468) | Freshwater and sediment microbial communities from Lake Erie, Canada (SPAdes) (version 2) | ecosystem: Environmental > Aquatic > Freshwater > Lentic | place: Lake Erie, Canada...
ACTCATAATCCGTTGGTGCCCAGTTCGACTCTGGGGAGGCCTACCAATAAAAAATAAAGGACTTAGGTGCAAGCCTAAGTCCTTTATTGTTTGTGCTGACTCGGCATGAACGATGCTCATCTCTGCTCAGGACACTCATTCGTCCAACCAGTCACGCTCATATACCTGATCTGCTCGCCTTTAGTGTCCACTCGAAGACACTCTGATTCCCTGCGATAGTAAAAAATACAAAGTACCCCGGCATCCACGGAGCAAGAATCAACTTCTACAAAATTACGCTCTGCAAGTACCTTTTCTAATCCAGAAAGCTCATAGCCGTCATCCCGATGCACGCGAACCGGCTTCCATCCAAGCCTCACAATCCGTGAGCGTGCTTTAGTAAAGGTCTCCCCCACCTTTAATCCTAAATTCTCGGTTGTTGAGGCCATATTTGCATCGTTGCTGTCCTTTGCATTTGTAGAAAACGTTGGGACTATCAGGGAAAACGCCAGACCTGCAACTGCGAACTTATGTTTAAGACGTTGTCTCATTTCCCTTTTCCTCCGTTGGCTTGGTAGATCGCAAAAAACTCTTCGTATTTGACAAAAGGTTGAGCAGGGTATCGGTTTCCTAAGCCTGGCCCTTTCGGTAAGGCTGCCCATTTCACCGCAGCCGGGCCCATGGCTTGTGCGATGTTACCTTCCTTGATCTTATCGATTACTCCAATCGAACGAAGAATTTCGACCGCCATCAAATCTTGTGTTTTTGGAGAAAAATCTGATAACCCCATCTTCTGGCCATGCTCGCGCCATGTATCGATTGTGATCTGGTACATGCCGGACGCAGTAGTTCGTCCCCCATAACCAGGTCCTGGATGCGTCGAGAAATCCGTGAAACGCCAAGGATCGTTTCTCTTCCCTTTGACTGCGCCGTATTTGAAGTCGTAACCGCCACCTTCCGCTTCCGCGATCGCTTTGAGGAAAGCACTCACGTTAGGGTTGGCAAGCAAGGCCTCGTTTTCGGCGAGCCGCGTTGAATGTTCCTGTGCGATCCGAATCGCTTTCGCTTCGCTGCTTTCCCGGGGTGTCGTTGTTCTGCTCGTTCTCCGGACCAGCGTTCTGCCCGACGGCGAAATAACGGTGTCGTTCGGCATATTGCCTCCTGCTATACATAAATGTCGATGAGCTCGGCGCTTGCAGTGGCAGAGAGCAAATGGGTATGACCTTCGGCGTCGGTAGTTCCATGCTCGACCTCGCCTGACTGCCTGCGAATAGCGTATTCCGTATGCGCTATCGGTTCGCCGCTCGCCTCATCGATCAGGACGAATCTGTCGTCGAACTGCGTGCCGGCGCTCGTTTCTGACATCGTTATGCTGGTCGTGCTGCCAGACCTGGACGAGCTTCCAGCACCAGCTTTCGATCCACTGGATTCGCTTGGCGCAGAAGCGCCGCCGCCACCATACTCGACGATATCGGTAAATTGACTAGCAATGAGTACTGCGCCACAAGCCGTCCGCATGCCGGCCAGCGCGACGCCTTTGCCATAGAAAGTGGTGGTCTCAGCACCTTCCACGATTGGAAATGTGCCTTTGCACTTGGGGCATTGGACTTTATGCCCGAAATAGGCAATGGGTTTCCCCATACAGATATCGGACGGCGACCCTTCGAGAACTGTGCCGCCGTGACTGGTTTTATCTCCCTGACGAATAATCTCGGGCATCGCTACTTCCTCCGAAATTGATCGGAGATAACGATACAAGGCGAGAGCTACTGTGCAGGCATATCCTTTGTAGGCTTGAGCTCTGTCAAATAGCTGCAGGGATTCATTACAAGGATGCGGCCACACCTTCGGGCATGGCCGCCTTTGCCACTTACTGCCCAACCGCCTTCACCACCTCCTTCGCCTGCGCCTCCAACTCAGCCTTCGCCTCCGCCGCCTCCTGCGCCGCCGTCAACCCCGACTGCGCCACCGGCCCCAGCTCCTCCTCCGACTCCAGCACCGGCGCCGCCTCCAGATAAAGCCGGGTCGGATCCAGCCGCACCGTGTACCCAACGCCGTTCCGGATGCCGGTAGCCGCAATCTGGCCCTTGTCGTTGATCGCCCGCGGGAACTGGATATTCCAGCCCAGCCGCGGATCGATCAGCGCATTCAGGCTCTCCATTTTGCGGCCACGGTAGACGAAGGCGCCGAGGTGGTTGCTCGAGCCGACCACGTGGCCCAGGTTGTTGATGTCATCGCCCGTGCTGAAGCGGTCCGCGGTTGGCGGGCGGCGGTCGATGTCGATCAGGCGGCCGTTGCTATAGATGAAGGCCACCTGGTTGCGGAAGCCCGTCGGCACCGAGGCGTAGCCGGTCACCTGGCCGCGGTCGTTGATGCCCAGCGCGTAGTTCGGCGTGAAGCCGAAGTCACCCAAGTCGCGGATGACGCCCTTGGTCCAGATGAAGGCGCGCAACGGCGGCTCTGGTGAGATGAAGGGACCGGATTCGCCGACGATCTGGTTGCGGTTGTTCAGCGCTTCAGCCTGATTGACCGCGTTTTCGCCCGGCAGGGTGCCGATGTCCCTGAGCCGTCCGCTCGGGTCGCGCAGGAAGCTGTGCAGGGCGTCGCCCTCCGGGGTCGGGATGAAGCCGCGCGCGAGGATGTAGCCGGCGTTGTTGATGTCGGCGTAGTTGAGCGTCAGGTTCGGCGTGCTGGTGATGTCGCGGGACTTGCCGTGGTAATAGATGAAGCCGCGCCGTTGACCGCTCGCGGTGACCCGGTTGCCCAACACCTGGCCCTTGTCGTTGATGGCGACGACGCTGCTGGACTGGCCACCGAGCGTGCCCAAATCCACGAAGCCGTTCCCGCGGGTGACGAAGCTGCCGGTGTTGATGCCGCCGGTGCCGACCAGATAGGTGCCGACCACGACCCCCGCATTGTTCATGTCCATGGGCTGGCTGTTGGCGGGGCCGACGATCGTGACCCGGTACTCGGGATAGTTTGCGGCACCGGCCGAGCCAATCTGGCTTGCAGCCAGCGCAAGCGGCAGCAGTGAGAGAAAAATGAAATGATGCCTTTGCATGGGAATCTCCTTGAGAAACAAGGGCTTGCACAAGATGGTCAGCCCTTGAGCCAAGGTACGCTGCCATGGCGGCTCGGCTTTAGCGCCGCGCAATGCAAATCGGGTAAAACGCGTCATGCATACCGAATCGCTCAGCAGGCCTGACCATTTCCCGTCCACCATTGCAATCCTCGCCACAGAAACGATACTGAAAGTCCGATCATCCGACATGCATGGAGGGGATCATGAGCACGCAAGCAAACATCGGCCTGCTCAAACAGGCGTACGACGCCTACGGCAAAGGCGACATCCAGCGTCTGCTGAGCATGTGTACGCAGGACATCGAGTGGGATCTCCCGGAAGTGGAAGGCATTCCTTTCACTGGCAAGCGCCAGGGCCTGAGCCAGGTCGCCGACTTCTTCCGCATCCTGGCCGAGTGCCAGGAGCCGCGCGAATTCAGGCCGGACCAGTACATCGGGCAGGATGACCAGGTCGTTGTGCTTGGCCACGCCACCTTCACCGTCAAGGCCACCGGCGCCGAATTCAGCGGCGACTGGTGCCATGTCTTCCGTATCGCCGGCGGCAAGATCGCCAGCTTCAAGGAATACGACGATACCCACAGGGCCGCAATGGCCTACCAAGCGCAGGGCGCCGGCCTCGGCGCTGCTGCCGCCAAGGGCGCGATGCGTCCCGCCGTCCACTAATCTGCAAGCCGTCAAGCAGGCGGCCGCGCTTACGGGCGTGGTCGCCTCGTTGTTACTGCCGCACCGCTTGCACCGCCTCGTGCGACTCGGCCTCGGCTTCCGCCCTGGCATCGGCCGCCTCCTGTTCCGGCGACAGCGAGCGGACGAGCGGGCCCGCCTCGTCATCGGTGTCGAGTTGCGGCGCGGCTTCGAGATGCGGCCGGATCAGGTCCAGGCGCACCGCGTACTGCACGCCGTTGCGCACGGCCGTGGCCGCGATCTGACCGGCGTCGTTGATCGCTTCCGGCCGATCGATGTTCCAGCCCAGCCTGGGGTCGATCAGCGCATTCAGGCTTTCCATCCGCTTGCCGCGGTAGACGAAGCCGGACAGGTGGTTGCTGGTGCCGACGATATGGCCGAGGTTGTTGATGCCCGTGCCTGCACTGAACCGGGGTTCGGTGGCGGGACGCCCGTCGATGTCGACCAGGCGGCCATGGCTGTACAGGAAGGCGGTCTGGTCCCGGAATCCGGTCAGCACCGACGCATAGCCTGTGATCTGGCCACGGTCGTTGATGGCGAGGCCGCCGTTGGGTTCGGTGCCGAGGTCGCCCAGGTCGCGCAGCACGCCCTTGGTCCAGACATAGGCGCGCAGCGGCTGATCCGGGAAGGTGAGCGGCCCGGATTCGCCGGTGACCTGGTTCCGGTTGTTGAGCGCCACTGCTGTCGTGATCGTGAGCGGCTCCGTGACCGGCAGGTGGCCGAGGTCCGCGAAACTGCCGTTCGGCGCACGCAGGAAGCCGTGCGGCCCCTCGAAGGAATCCACCACGGCACCATGGGCGGTGATGTAGCCGGCGTTGTTGATGTCGCTGAAGAAGCTGTACCTGCCGGGGATGGTGCCGATGTCGCGCTGTCTGCCGTGGTAGTAGATGAAGCCGCGGTTCTGCGGGTTCGTGCTGGTGGTCCAGTTGCCGAGGACCTGGCCCTTGTCGTTGATCGCCACCGCCGAGCTGGATGTGCCGCCCAGCGTGCCGCGACTGACGATGCCCGCGCCGCGGTTGAGGAAGGCGCGCGTGGTGGTGGGGCCGGTGCGGTAGCTGCCGACCACCACGCCGGCGCTGTTGATGTCGGCGGCGCTGCTGTTGGGCGGACCCACCACCGTGACGCGGTACTCGGGGTAAGCCGCAGCGGTAGCGGCATTGGCGAGGCTGAAGGCGAGCGAGAGCAGGAACAGTGAAAGTCGATGACGCGTTTGCATGGCAATCTCCTGATTGAACGAAGCCGGGCGCACAGGCTGGCCTGTCAATCAAGTTACGCGGTAAAACCCACCATGCATACCGAATAGCTCAGCATTCCTAGCGATGTTCAGTCACGCCCACCTGCTGGCACATGTCCAGCACCGGACAGGTCGAACAGCGCGGGCGGTTGCCGGTACAGATGTGTTTTCCGAAGGGCACGAGCAGGCGGTTGATGGCTATCCAGTACCGCTCCGGCAGCTTCGCTTCGAGCGCCGCCAGCGTCTTCTCGGGCGTCGACGCAAGCACATAGCCCCAGCGGCCGGTCACCCGGTGTACGTGGATGTCGACGCTGATGACCGGCGTGCCGCAGGCGACGCCCAGCACCAGGTTCGCGCACTTGGGGCCGACGCCGCCGAAGGACAGCAGCACCTCGCGGTCGCCGGGCAGGACCCCGCCGAACTTCTCCTGCACCTCGCGCGCGATCGCCAGCATCTGGTTCGCCTTGCGCTCATGAAAGGTGCTGGGGCTGATCAAGCCATCCAGCTCTTCCCCGGACAACTGCGCCAGCTGCGCCGGCGTGCGTGCACGCGCGAACAGCTTGCGCGAAACCGGCAGCGTCACCTCGTCATAGGTGCGGATCGAGATCATGCAGGCCAGCAGCTGCTCGAAGACCGAGGTGTAGCCTTCCTCGGCCAGCTGGAACAGCGCCGCCTTGGGCCAGGGCCGTACCGCTTCCTCGATGCGCTCGAATGCCGTGCCGACGTCGAATGGGCGCTTTTCCATGACAACTCCTTTTTGCTCATATTGGCAGTGAAAACTAATCAATTGAGCTAACCCCCGTTACAACCACTTGCATTTGATACGGAATCACTCTTTTCGGAACAGTGTGCTGCTATTACTCTGTGGCCAATGCTTCTAACAAAACCACCAAGGGGAATACCATGAAAAAAATCACTGCCATCGGCGCCCGTCTCGCCATCGTTGCCGCTTTCGCCGCTGCCGGCGCCGCGCCGCTGACTGCTCAGGCCGCACAGGACTATCACCATAAATCGTCGCACGCGAGTTGCCAGAACTGCGGCACCGTGGTCTCGACCCGTACTTATGAACGCGCTGCCGAGCGTGCCAGCGGCCTGGGCGCCGGTGGCGGCGCCGTGGTCGGCGGCCTGCTGGGCAACCAGGTCGGCAGCGGCAATGGCCGCACGCTGGCCACCATCGCCGGCGCCGTCGGCGGCGCCTATGCCGGCAACCACGTCGAGCGCAACATGCACAAGACCACCTACACCGATGTGCGCGTGCGGATGGCCAACGGCGGCACCCGCGTCTTCACCGAGCAGGGCAATCCGCGCTTCGGTAACGGCGACCGCGTCCGTGTCCAGCGGGGCCAGCTGATCCGCGATTGATCGCCGCCAGTCCGGCCCCGCTCAGTGCGGGGTTGGAATGTAGAGAGGATCCGGCTTTTCCTGCAGCGCGCGCGGCAGGTAGATGCTGACCGTGGTCCCTTCATCGGGCCGGCTGGCCAGGCGGATATGGCCGCCGCTCTGCTTCACGAAGCCATGCGCCATCGACAGCCCGAGGCCGGTGCCCTTGCCCTCGGGCTTGGTCGTGAAGAAGGGCTCGAAGGCGCGTTCCATCACGTCCGGCGGCATGCCGCTGCCGGTGTCCACCACCGCGATCTTCACATAGTCGTTCGGCTTGACGCCGGTGTCGGCCAGTTCGCTGTCGGGTGCGATCGTGACGTTCTCGATCGCGATCGTGATGCGGCCCTGGTTGTTCATGGCGTCGCGCGCATTGATGACCAGGTTGAGCAGCACGTTCTCCAGCTGGTTCGGGTCGACCAGCGTATTCCACGGCGTGGCCGGCAGATCGAAGTGGATCTCGATGGCGTCGCCGGCGGCGCGGTGCAGCAGGCTGTCCATGCGCTCGATCAGCTGCGCCGGGTTGACCACACTCGGATGCAGCGGTTGGCGGCGCGCGAAAGCCAGCAGCTGCGCCGCCAGCTTCTTTCCGCGTTCGACCGCATCCATGATGCCGAGCAGGCGCTTGCGCGTGGCTTCTTCGTTGCGCATCATGAGCTGCACGTTGGCGCTGATGATGTGCAGGATGTTGTTGAAGTCGTGCGCGACCCCGCCGGTCAGCTTGCCGACCGCCTCCAGTTTTTGCGAGCGCTCCAGCGCGGTGCGCGCTTCGACCAGGCGCTGCTGGCGCTGGCGTTCGCGCTCTTCCTGCGCCTTGCGCGGACGGATGTCGCGCACGAAGGCGACGGCGCCGAAGCCGCCGTTCGAGGGTAGGGCGGTGACCGCGATCTCGACCGGCAGCGCGCGGCCATCGCGGTCGGCCAGCATGATGTCGCTCGGTGCGGCCAGCAGCGCGCATTCGCCGCGCGTGGTGAACACCGCGAAATGGCCGCGCCAGCGCTCGCGCCATTCGGGCGCGGTGATCAGCTCGGTGACCTCGCGTCCCAGCGCTTCCTCCTCGCTCCAGCCGAACAGCTTGGCCGCCTGCGCGTTCCAGTCGGTGACGCGGCCGTCCGGGCCGATCGCAATGAAAGCGTCGTAGGCGTTCTGCAGGATCAGGTGGATGCGCTGGCGCTCGGCATCGATGCGGTCGCGCGATTCGCGCAGCTCGAGCGTCATGTCGCCGGCCAGCTGCAGGGCGCGGCGCCGCTCCGAGGCCAGCAGCCACACCACGAGGCTGAGCAGCAGGCCGAGGCCGATGCCGGTCGCCGCGATGGCAAGCGTCGGGCGCCTGTCGAGCGTGGCTTCGAGCTGCTTCGACGAGCGGATAGCCAGGGTCCAGGTGCGGCCCGCGGTATCGATCACGTCGGTGTGCGTGAACATGGCGCGACTCCCGGCTGGACGCGCGCCGGGAGAGCGGAACAGCAGGGCATCTTCGACCAGCTGGTGACCATCGTAGATCTCGACGTCGAGGTCGGCCGCATGTTCGCCGCCGACGCCGCGCATCAGGTTGGCCATGCGGAAGGGCGCATAGACCCAGCCGGCGATGGCGGCGCGGCGCTCTTCCACCGTCACGCGCGGCAGGCCCCTGCGGTAGACCGGCACGTACACCAGGAAGCCGGGCTGCGCGTTGCGCGTGCCTTCCTGCACCAGCGTGACGCGGCCGGTGGCGACGGCGTTGCCGGTATCGCGCGCCGCTTCCATCGCGGCGCGGCGCACCGGTTCGCTGAACATGTCGTAGCCGAAGGCGCGCAGGTTGCTGCCGCCGAACGGCTGGATATGGGTGATCGAGGTGTAGAGCGCACGCGGACCGGACGGCTTGACTTCGTAGCCGGCAAAGCCCGCGGCGCGCATCGCGGCGACGTGGGCGGCCAGCTGCGCCGGCGGCACGATGGTGGCGATGCCCAGCGCCTGGATGCCGGGGAAGTTCTGGTTCAGGTGCAGGATGGCGTAATAATCGGCGAAGTCGCTCTGGCTGACATCGGTCGATCCGCGCAGGAAGCCGCGCGTGCCCTGCAACACTTCCTCATACACGGCCATGCGGCGCACCACGCTGGCCGTCAGGTCGCGGGCGCGGTAATTGAAGCTGGCTTCGAGTTCGTTTTCGGCACTGTCCCCGACCTGGTCCGCCACCACGTAGGTCACGATCAGCGACGCCAGGAAGACCAGCGCGGCCAGGAGCAGCGGGACGGAAGCGGGGCTGCTCTGCGAAACGGAGGCGGCTGGGCGGTCGGAAAGCGGCATGGTGGCAAATCATACCCGTGCATGTCCTTACAAGGCGCACAGCAGTAGCTTGCATCGGGTGCTCCAGGGCGTGGTATTGTCCGGTCCACCATGCCGATGCACGCTTCCGACTCCCTTCCCGCCAACCATCTGCTGCGCCGTTTGCAATGGTCGCTGGCCGCCCTCCTGGGCGCCGCGCTGTTGTGGGCCGCCCTGGCGCCGTTGCACTATCCCACCCGCGAACGCCTGTTCGAATTTGCGCGCGGCGCGACGCCGGTGCCGGCCGAGGTGCGCCTGACGCTGGGCGTGCGCGACGTGCTGCTGCTGCGTAACCACGACCGTGCGCAGCATGTGTTCGGCCAGGTGCTGGTGCTGCCCGCGCACACGGTGCGCCTGCCTTTCGAGCAGCCCGGCGACTATCCCTTCGCCTGCGACCTGGCACCGGGATCCACGGTCGTGGTGCGGGTGCTGCCCCAGCCCGACCCCGGCTGGAGCCGCTTGCGCTGGCGCCTGGCGGCTCTGCTGGAGGCTGTTCGCACGCTGCCGGTGCAGGCACCGGACGACTGAGATCGGCATGCAATCGTGCTCCATCCCGCAAAGCGAATCTGTCATGATGCGCGCATGGCCACGATCTCATTACCGCTGTTCCCGCTCAGCACGGTCCTGTTCCCGGACGGCGTGCTGCCGCTGCAGATTTTCGAGGTGCGCTACCTCGACATGATCAGCCATTGCCTGACCGAGGACACGCCCTTCGGCGTAGTGCTGCTGACCCAGGGACAGGAAGTGCGCACGCCCGAGGGGTTGGAGCGTTTCGTGGCGTCGGGTACGCTGGCCTCGGTGCAGGACACCACGGCGTCGACGCCGGGCCTGCTGCAGGTGGTGTGCCGTGGCGGCGCGCGCTTCCAGGTGCTGTCGAGCGAGCGCCGCAGCAATGGCCTGTGGATGGCCGAGGCCGAACTGCTGGAAGACGACCACGCGGTGCGCATTCCGTCCGACCTGAAGGGCGCGGCCGATGCCCTCGACCGCGTGCTGGCTTCGCTGCACGACGTGCCGCAGAGCCGCTGGCCGGTGCAGCCGCCGTTCCGGCTCGACGACTGCGGCTGGGTCGCCAACCGCTGGTGCGAACTGCTGCCGCTGCCGAACCAGCAGAAGCAGCACATGCTGATGCTGGATAACCCGATGATCCGGCTCGAGCTGCTGCACGACGTGCTCGACGAACACGGGCTGATCACGTCCTGACCGGCCCGCGGCCTGTTTCTTCCTTCCTGCCGCTTACTGGCCAGCGCCGGCGTTGGCCGAGCCGCTGCCGCTGCCGCTGCCGCTGAGCGAAACGCTGGCGCCGATGCTGCCGTTTGCACTGCCGCTGCCGTTAGCGCTGCCGTTTGCATTGCCGCTTGCATTGCCCCCTGCATTGCCGGCAACCTTGCCTGCGCCGGCCAGCGCACCGCGGGCGCCGCCGCCCGCCTGCTTGCCCGCGGCCGCCAGCCCCTGGCCGGTGCCGCGTGCAGTGCTCTTCACGTTGGCGGCGCTCGACGCCGCGTAGCCGCGGGTTGCCGCGACCTGGGTCTTGGCGCCCTGCGCGGCAGGCGCGGTCAAGCCGCGTGCCGACGGCAGGGATGGCGTGTTACCGGAACCCGAGCCCGAGCCCGAGCCGCCCAGGGCGATGTCGCCATTCCCATCCAGCTTGCCGAGGCCGTTCGTGGCCGCCCGGCCCGCCTGCGCGCCGGCATTTCCGGCGCCGGACAAGGTCGCCGCCAGGCTGCCGTTCGCGGTACCGGTGCCGCCCGCCGTCGGGACCGGTGCCTCGCCATTGCCCTGGAGCTGCGGCAGCTTCGGCAAGCCGTTCGTGCTGCCGGCACCGGTGGGGACACTGCCGGCGGCCGAGCGGGCCTGGGTCAGCGCGCCGGAAGCGCTGCCGGACAGTGCGCCGGTAGCGTCGCCGGCGATGGCCTTGCCTGGTGCAGCGCCGGCATCCGGTGCGGCGCCAGCCTGTTTCGCGGCGCCGAGGCTGCCGTTCAGCGTGCCGCCGAGGGCGCCGCCAACGGTGCCGGACACATCGCCGGCCAGCGTCTTGCCGGGCAGGGCGGCACTGCCGTTGCCGCTGCCAGCCACCTTGCCGGCAGCGCTGCCGTCGAGCGCGGCGCTGTTGCGCAGGCTCTGGGTATCGGGAACGCGGACCGCGCGGCGCGCTTCGGCCAGGCTGTCGACGCGCGTGACCGGCGCGCCCATGCCGCCCATGTGGCCGGCGCCGCCGATCATGCCGCCGACGGAACCGCCGAGCGAGCCGCCGAGACGGCCGCCGCCCAGCAGTTGCGCATGCGCGGTGGCGGCGAAGCCGAGGGCGGCGATGAGGGCGATCTGGCGGGCGATGGTGGTGGTGCGCATGGTGTTTTCTCCTTGAGGTTGGCGGGGACTGTCCGCCGCCGTTATCAGGAAAACGCTCGTGCTCAGCCGTTTATTCCATCATCGCGAAAATATTTTTGGATCGATGCGCAGGTCCGCCCCGACGATGCCATAGCCCAGCGCGTTGCTGACGGTCGTGCTGCCGCCGCTGGCCTGGCGCGCCAGCGCGGCGACAGCCTCGCGCGCCTGCTGGCGGCTTGGGCCCGGCAGGGCGGGTGCGAGCAGGCCGGCGACGATGGGGGCTGCAAAGGAGGTGCCGCGCACCGGCCGGTAGGCGGGATCGCCGGGGCTGGCGCTGAGCATCTGGTTGCCGGGCGCCGCGAACTGCACCTGCGGTCCGCGCGCGGCTTCCGGCAGCGGCTGGCCGCGGCGGTCGACCGCCGTCACGCCGACCACGCCCGGATAGCTGGCCGGGTACAGCGGTGGCGCGGCCGGTCCGTCGTTGCCGACCGCAGCCACGAGCAAATGGCCGCGTGCGATCATCGCCGCCACCATGCGTTCGAGCGCCTGATTGGGCGGCCCGACCAGGCTGAGGTTGATGACGCCCACCCGTTCGCGCGCCAGCCAGCCCAGCGCCGCGGCGATCTGCGCGGCCGAGCCGCCGGCCGGGCTGGCGCAATAGATATCGGCGGCAAACAGCTGGGCGCCGGGCAGGGCGCCATGGAAGCGCGCGTCGCGGCCGACCATCAGGGCGGCGACGGCGGTGCCGTGCGCATCGGGATGCGGCACGCCCTCGCAGCCCCAGGTGCGGGGCGCGGCCTGGCGCAGCGCCGGGTGCGTGGTGTCGATACCGCTGTCGACCAGGCCGATCCTGGCGCCGGCGCCGGTGCTGGCCGCCGCGGCGGGGGCGGCTTGCGTCGAAGCGTCCGGCACGCCCGCACCCAGGCCCAGGCCGCCGCTGCCTGTATACACGTGGTTGAAATCGTAATGCCCGTCGGGATCGAGCGCGCGCAGGCGTTCCAGCAGCGCGCCGGTAGCGGCGCCGGCCGGTACGCCCAGCACCACCAGGCTCTGGCCGAGGTCCTCGAAGCGCTCCTCGCGCAGCACGCGCAGACCGGCTTCGCGCGCCGCCTCGAGCCCGGCGCCGGAAGGCGACCAGGCCAGGATCTGCGCCCGCAGCACCGGCTCGCCACGCGGATCGGCTTCCAGCACGTCCGGATGCTCGCGCAGCAGCCGGCCTATCGTGTCGAGGCGCAGGCCGCGCAGATCGGGCAGCTCGCGCAGGTCGACCCGGTCGGCCAGCTGCTGCACCGGGCGGCGCAGGCTGTCGAGCGGGCCGAGAGAAGGCGGCAGGTTCAGCGACGGCAAACGCAGCTGGGCCGCAGCGTTGCCGCAGACGGCCAGGGCGAAGAGGAGAGCGTAAAGACGGTTCATGGTCCGATGATAATATGCATGTGTTTGACTTGAAGAATAAAACGAACGGCGCGTGGAAGAAAATCCCTGGCCCGGGCGTTTACCTGATGAGACCATGAGCGCCGATCTGGAAAACGACATCGCCGCCCTGCTGCCGCGCCTGCGCCGCTTCGCCCGTTCGATCACCTTCCACCGCGAAGATGCCGACGACGTGGTGCAGATCGCCGTCGAGCGGGCCCTGACGCGTGCCGAGCAATGGCAGCCGGGCACACGCCTGGACAGCTGGATGTTCCGCATCGTGAAGAACGCCTGGATCGACGAAGTGCGTTCGCGGGCCCGGCGCGACCAGCTGTTCGCCCCGGAAGAAGAGGGCGAGCACGTCGGCGACGATACCGCGGCGGCGCACCAGCAAAGGATGGCGGTCGAAAAGGCGATGAGCCTCCTGTCCGAGGATCACCGCATGGTCATCGGCCTCGTGCTGGTCGACGGCCTGCCCTATAAAGAAGCGGCAGAGGTACTGGACATACCGATGGGCACCCTGACCAGCCGGCTGGCGCGCGCCCGCGAAGCGCTGCAGGAACTGTTGTCCGACCGAGCAAGGAACAAGCGATGAGTAGCATTGACGATGAAACCCTGATGGCCTATGCCGACGGCGAGCTGGACGCCGAGCAGCGCGCCCGCGTCGAGCAGGCGATGCGCGCGGACCCGCAGGTAGCAGCCGCGGTCGAGCGCCACCGGGCCCTGCGCGCCGACGTGTTTGCCGCCTTCGCCGGCGTCCTCGACGAGCCGGTGCCTGCGCGCCTGCAGCCGGCGGCGGCGAGGGAAGAGGCCGCAGCGCAGCCGCGCGTGCGCGTCGACCTGCTCGCGCAGGCGGGCGCGACGCCGCTGCCGCCGCGCTGGCACTGGCGCCAATGGGGCGCGATCGCGGCTTCGCTGGCGGCCGGCGTGCTGGCCGGTGCGCTCGGCTGGCAACAGATAAACGGTGGCGACGCCACACCCTTCGGCCGCCAGGGGGATGCCCTGGTCGCGCGCGGCGAACTGGCGGACGCGCTGTCGCAGCGCTTGAGCGCCGATGCGGCGCAGGGAACGGTCAGGCTGGGCGTGAGCTTCCAGTCCAGGGACGGCGCCTACTGCCGCAGTTTCAAGCTGGGTTCGACGGCGGGATTGGCATGCCGGGATGCCGGCGCATGGCGGATTCCGGTGCTGGCCCAGGCCGGCGAGGCGGCCCGGGGCGGCTATCGCCAGGCCGGCAGCGAGATGCCGGCCACGGTGCTCGATGCGATCGACGAACGTATCGCCGGGGCTTCGCTCGATGCCGCCGCCGAACGCGCGGCGCGTGACCGCGGCTGGCAGCGCCCTTAGGATCAGGCTTCGACGCTGACGCTGCTGGCAATACTGCCGGTGCTGCCGGCATCGCCGGTCGATGCCGCCGAGCCGTCGCTGCCGCTGTTCTCGGCATACGCCTTCAGCAGGTGCAGGGCGTGGGCCAGTTCGCGCAGCGGGTCTTTCTGCTGGGTGCCGCCGCTCTTGTCGGCTTCGCCGCTCGCCACCTTCTTGTCGTAGGCCGCCTGTTCGGCGTCGCTGACGGTGCCGTCGCCGTCGGTATCGGCGGCGGCGATGTAATCGGTGCTGGTGCTGCTGGTGCTGCTGTCCTCGTCGCCACCGCCGCCGGCGCCGCCTGCGCCACCCGGACCATGCGGACCGCCGGCGCCGCCCGGACCTGCCATGCCGCCCATGCCGCCCGTGCCGCCGGCCGCACCGGCGGCGTTGGCGCCCTGAGCGCCGGCGCCGTCTTCGCCACTCGGCGGCGGACCTTCCGGCGGCGGACCGCCGCGGCCCACGCGCGCGGCGTCGAACTGGGCGTTGAGCTGGTCGGACAGCTTCGTCATGGCGTCGGTGAGTTCGCTCTTGGTCACCTTGCCGTCGCTGTCGCCGTCGAGCGCGCTGAAGGTATCGTCGACGTCGACCGCGCCGCCGCCATTGCCATTGTCGCTAATCTTGGACAAAGCGTCCTGCAGGTCGGTCTTCTTGATGTCGGCCCACTTCGACACGCTGTTGCCACTGCTGCTGATGCTCGCCACCATTTTGCTGTCCTTAATTAATGCACTGCATCAATTATCGGTCGCAGGCCGGGTCGCAGGAGGTGGAAAAAGGTAAAGCCGCGTAAAGGAATGTAAAGAGAAAACTGCGCAATAACGGGCTGATTGCGCGCGCAAAGTACAGGATTTCATATACAGAGGGGTCGATTTAAGGTAAATTGAGCGCGGTTTAGTATCTCTACGTCCGCCCAAGCCGCCACCGCAGCACCTGCCGCGAAGGCGCGCCCCGTACCTCCGGAGTTCCCGCGTTGGCCATGCCAGGGCCGCTTTGGCCGTAGAGCGCAACTCTTATTTCGCCCGAAAGAAAAAATGTCTGAAACGACGACCACCAATGATGCTGGCGGCGCACCGACCGTGCGTTTTGCCGATTTCGGTCTGGCGCCTGAGATCCAGCGCGCGCTGTCGGACCAGGGCTATGTCCACCCGACCCCGATCCAGGCCCAGGCCATTCCTGTGGTGCTGGCCGGCCGCGACGTCATGGGCGCGGCCCAGACCGGCACCGGCAAGACTGCGAGCTTCTCGCTGCCGATCATCCAGAACCTGCTGCCGCATGCGAATACCAGCATGTCGCCGGCCCGCCACGCCGTGCGCGCGCTGGTCCTGACGCCGACCCGCGAACTGGCGATCCAGGTCGCCGAGAACGTCAAGGCCTACGCCCAGCACACGCCGCTGCGCTCCACCGTCGTCTTCGGCGGCATGGACATGAAGCCGCAGACGGAAATATTGCGCCGCGGCGTCGAGATCGTGATCGCGACCCCCGGCCGCCTGCTCGACCACGTCGAACAGAAGAACATCAGCCTGGCCCAGGTGCAGATGCTGGTGATGGACGAAGCCGACCGCATGCTCGACATGGGCTTCCTGCCCGACCTGCAGCGCATCATCAACCTGCTGCCGAAGAAGCGCCAGAACCTGATGTTCTCGGCCACCTTCTCGCCCGAGATCAAGAAGCTGGCCGCCAGCTTCCTGACCGACCCGCTGACCATCGAAGTCGCGCGCAGCAATGCGACCAATACCTCGATCACCCAGGTGCTGTACAAGGTCGAGGAAGGGCAGAAGCCCGAGGTGGTGCTGCACCTGATCCGCTCGCGCGACCTGAAGCAGGTGCTGGTGTTCTCGAACACCAAGATCGGCGCCTCGCGCCTGTCGCGCACCCTGGAGCAGGCCGGCATCAAGGCTTCCGCGATCCACGGCGACAAGACTCAGCAGGAGCGCATCGCCGCGCTCGACGCATTCAAGAACGGCGATATCGACGTGCTGGTCGCGACCGACGTCGCCGCGCGCGGCCTCGACATCACCGACCTGCCTTGCGTGATCAACTACGACCTGCCGTACAACGCCGAAGACTACGTGCACCGCATTGGCCGCACCGGCCGCGCCGGCGCCACCGGCGATGCGCTGTCGGTCTACTCGGACAAGGACGAGCGCCTGCTGGTCGACATCGAGAAGCTGATCAAGCAGACCATCACGCGTGGCGAACTGACCGGTTTCAACCCGGGCCGTTCCGGCAGCAGCGAGCGCGGCGCCGACCGCGGCAGCAGCGGACGCCGCCAGAGCGACGGTTCGCGCAGCTTCGAGCGCCCCGAGCGCAGCTTCGAACGTGGCGAGCGCAGCGAACGTGGCCCGCGCGGCCCGGGCGCACCGCGCCGCGAGAAGGTCGATCCGTGGTTCCTCAAGCCCTACGAACCGGCCGCCGCGCCGCGCAAGGATCCGGCGGAAGCCGTGCCGGTCACCCAGTCCAAGCCGAAGCAGAAGCTGGCGGCCCTGCTTGGCGGCTTGCCGAAGCAGTAAGCTTCAAAGGCGCTGCGATGCTCATGTATTCGGCTCCAGCGCCTTCTTCACCCGCGCCAGCAGGTCTTCCTGCCGGTAGGGCTTCGCCAGGATGTCCAGGCCGCCGCCGCGGCCGCCTTGCGGCAGCTCGTCCATGTAGCCGGTCGTGACCAGCACCGGCAGACCAGACCGCAGCGCACGGGCCTGTTTCACGAGCTCCAGACCGTCTATCCCGCCCGGCATGATCACGTCGGTGAATAGCAGGTCGGCCCTGGCGCCACCGCGCAGCAGCTCCATGGCCTGCTCGCCGCTGCCGGCGGACTGCACCGCATAACCTTCCATTTCCAGCACCTGTTCCGCCAGCTCGCGGACGTCGTCGTTGTCCTCGACCACCAGCACGCAGGGTTTGTTCGCATCGGCCGCGGTGCCGGCTGCCGAGGTTTCGTCCACGCCATCGACTGCAGCATCGCCATGGCCGGCGGCGTTGTCGGCGATCGGGAAGATCATCGTGACCTTGGTGCCTTCGCCGGGTTTGCTGTCGATTTCGAGGCGGCCGTGCGACTGCTGCACGAAGCCGTGCACCATCGCCAGGCCGAGACCGGTGCCGGGATCCTTGGTGGTGAAGAAGGGTTCGGTGGCGCGGCGCAGCACATCGGGCGTCATGCCGGTGCCCTTGTCGATCACGCACAGCGATATATAGGTGCCATGCGGCAGTCCGTGCACTTTCAGGCGGTCCTCGCCGCGCACGATGGAGGTTGCCACCGTTACTTCACCGCCCTCGGGCATGGCGTCGCGGGCATTGATCAGCACGTTGAGCAGGGCCATCTCGAGGTGGGTCGGATCGAGCATGCACACCGGCAGGCCGGGACGCAGGTCCAGCCGCAGCTCGACCTTGCTGCCGAGCGTGCGCACCAGCATTTCGGAAAAGTCGAACACCAGGTTGTTGACGTTGATGGCCTTGGGTTCGAGACGCTGCTTGCGCGCGAAGGTCAGCAGCTGCTGGGTCAGTTTGCCGGCACGCATCGCCGCGCGCTGGGCGCGTTCCAGCTGCTGGCGCGCCAGGTCCGGTTTGTCGAGGCTGATCAGGGCGACTTCGAGGTTGCCGTTGATGACTTGCAGCAGGTTGTTGAAGTCGTGCGCCATGCCGGCCGTGAGCTGGCCGATCGCTTCCATCTTCTGCGCCTGCAGCGAGGTTTCCTGGCTGGTGCGGCGCTCGGTGATGTCCATCTGCGAGGCAAAAAAGTACAGCAGCTTGCCGTCCTGGTCGAAGATGGGGCCGATGAACAGCGCGTTCCAGAATGGCTTGCCGTCCTTTTTGTAGTTCAGGATGTCGACCGCGACCGCACGCTCTTCGTGGATCGCCTTGTGTACCTCTTCCACGGTACGGCGGTCGGTCTGCGGACCCTGCAGAAAGCGGCAGTTGCGGCCCATGATTTCGTCTTCGGTGTAGCCGGTGAGGTCGAAGAAGGCGCCGTTGGCGAATACGATGGGATCGTCGGGCTGGCGCGGGTCGGTGACGATCATCGGCATGCGCGTCATCTCGACGGCGGCAAAGAAGATGTTGCCGCGGTCCTGCAGGCCGTCGCGCGTGATGTAGCTGTTCTGCCAGTGCTTGACGCCCGGATTGCCCATCGGCGAATACGCATTGCCTTCGACTTCGCCCGAGGCAGGCACGCCCGCGCTCTGTCCGCCCTGCTGGTCGAGCGGCTTTTCCAGTCCTTCTTCCTTGCTGCTGCCTGTTGCCATCGCGTGCGCTCCACGTCCAAGACCATGTCCGGAGCCATTCTAGAGCGGAGTACGTGCGCCTACTGTTCGCGGACGCACGAATGCGTCAGCGCGGCACGATGGCGCGCACCAGCGGCACGGCTTGCATGAGGCGGATGAGCAGGGCGGAAAAGGCGGCGGCAAGCAGGACCAGGAGCGGAATCGCCAGCCATGGGTTGATCGTGCGGTAATCGATGCCGAAGCCACCCAGCACGAACAGCAGCCAGACGTGCACCACGTAGACGCCGAAGCTCACATTGGCGAACCGGGCGATGGCGCCGCGTACGCCGCTGCCGGACAGGGGACCGGCGGCGGCGAGCCCGCGCAGGCACACGAAGGCAGCGATGGCGGCCAGCACGACCAGGGGGTTCGAGTACACATAAAAGGTTTCGTCGGCATGCGCCAGGAGATGGCTGCGCCACCAGGTCGCCACCGCGATCGCCACGGACAGCAGGACCCAGGCGGTCCAGGTGGAAACGATGACAGTCCGCCGCGGCACGGCCGGCACCCGTTGGTACAGCAATGCGCCGATTGCCATGTAGCCCGGGTAGAGCGGCAGCGCGGCCCAATCGATGCCGAGCAGTCTTTGCCCGGTCAACGCGACTTCCAGCGGCACCAGGCTGGCGCCGACGAACCAGAACAGCAGGCAGAACAGTTGCTGGCGCACCGGCAGCGCCTGGTGGAAAGCCGCCAGCACCGGCAGGAACACATAGATGCCGGCCAGCGCATACAGGTACCACAGGTGGCCGACGACGGGACCGGCAAGGATCGCGGCCAGCCAGGCGCGATGATGCTCCCCGGTATGACGGAACCACAGCAGGTACAGCACCGACCACGCCAGCAAGGGCAGGCCGATGCGCCACAGGCGGCGCCCGATCGATGCGATGTCGTGCGTGCGCCGCAACAGCAGTGCGCCGCTGACCATGAAGAACAGCGGCACGGCCACGCACGCCGTGCTTTCGTAGAGATTGATTGCCCACCACTGCCGCTGGTTCATCGTGAAGAACCCTTGCGCGCACACATGGATCGTGATCACGAGCAGGGTGGCGACGACGCGCACGCCGTCCAGGGTCGGGTCGTGCGGTGTCGCGGATGAGCGTGTCGTCATCGAGAAGGGATATTGTTGCGCCGGCAAAGGAACACGGCCTGCATGTCCGCGCAGACGGCGCCGGGGCCCATCAACTGCTCGGCATCGCGCTGCGCCGGGAAGCTGGTTTTTTCGAAGACGACCGCGGTGCCGGCGGGCAGCCGCGCGATCTCGGCGGCGTAGCCGGTGCAGGATTTCGCGGTGCGCGCGATGTAGCCGGTCGACAGCGGATAGCCATGCCTGACCGCATACACCATCGTCGGCAGCAGGGTCTGATGGGCGGGCGTGTCGTTGCAGCGCGACGGCGGGTAGTAATTCAGGGCTGTCACGTCCGGCCCGAGGAAGGCATCCCAGCGGCCGGGGTCGATGACCTGGCTGCCTTGCTGCGCGATCTCGGCGCGCACGCCCTCGTGATGCAGCTGCAGATCCCAGAGTTGCAGCGCCACCAGGGCGGCAAGTACGGTTGCCGCCATCCGGGGGCGCAGGTAGCGCGCCACGCCGAGCACCGTGAACACGACGATGGCGTAGCCGACCGGCCAGAAGAAGCGCCCGGACGAGCGGAAGGTCGAGGTCAGGTTTTCCAGCTGCGGCGGCATCCACACGGTGTAGAGCAGGTTGCTGCCGAGGTAGACGCGGTCCGACAGCGCGTACAGCGTCAGCAGCACCAGCACGCCGCACAGCAGCCGGTGGCGGCGCCAGAAGCCCGGGTCGAGGCGAGCCCGCAGCCTGAATACCCAGACCGTCAGCAGCAGCAGGAAGATGCCCAGGTAGTTATGGCCTTCGCCCTGGGTGTCGGCGGCCTGCGGATGCTCCAGGCGCAGCAGCATGCCGCCGTGCAGCGGCGCCAGCAGGTTCATCGAGTAATAGCCGAAGCCCCAGTCGCCCTTGGCGGCGCCCGGCGGCAGCGGCATCAGCGTGATCCACATGCTGAGATAGAGCAGGCCGAAGGCCAGCACCGGCGCCGCCAGGGCGCGCAGCACGGCGGCGCGCTGCAGCGGCGCACGCAAGGCTTCGCGCAATACGTCGGCGGCGAAGATGCTCGACACCATGACGAACAGATAGATGTTGATGTAGAAGGCGCCGACCACCAGCGGAATCCAGCCGCGCGTGGCCAGACGCTGCAGGCGGCCGCTGCGCAGGTAGAGCGCCAGTGCGAACAGCAGCAGCCATTGCGACATCAGGCTGGTGTGCGGAATGCGGCGGGTCAGCGCCGGGAAGCAGGCCAGCAGCAGCGCCAGCGCCACCAGGACCGCCCAGCTGCGCACCCTGGCCTCGCGGCAGATCCACCATGCGCCCACGCCCTGCAGCACGAAGCACAGGCCGATCCACAAGCCGTAGGGATTCCAGTAACCGGCGCCGGGATGCACGGCCTTCAGGAACAGGGCGTACAGCGGAACGGTGTCGAGGAAGGTGGCGTAGGTGCCTTCCGGCGCGTTCAGCGAGGTGATGCGCAGCAGCGGCCAGTGCCAGGGCTCGTGCACGAAGGCGTTGAAGCCGGCCAGGTACTGCGTGATGTCGGCATTTTCGCGCCACCAGAACGGCGAGCTGCCGCGCAGTACCGGATACTTGTACAGCCACAAGGCGAAACCGAAGCTCAGCAGCGCCGCCAAAACCAGGCCGAGCGGGCCGATGGGCCCGTCCCGGCGCAGGTCCAGGTGCAGCCGCTTCACACCCGGCGCTCCGGGGCCGGCGCGGCCAGCAGGGCGAGCAGGGCGCGCGCCTGCTCCTGCCACGTCATCCAGGCCATGCCGCGCGATGGCGGGTGCCGTCCTTCGGCATGCAGCGCCAGCCAGGCGCGCACGGCGGCGGCCAGCGATTCGCCGTCCAGCCCCGCAAAATAGTGGGCATGGTCGCCAGCCACTTCGCGGAACACGGGCAGGTCGCGCACCAGCAGCGGCAGGCCATGGTGGGCGGCCTCGATCAGCGGCAGGCCGAAGCCTTCGCCTTCGCTGGGCGACAGCAGGCAGGTGCTGGCCAGGTAGACCTGCTGCAGCGTGTCGTCGTCGATACCGTCCAGCCACAGCAGGCGGCGGCCCAACTCGCCACTAGAGCGCAGGCGCTCCATGATGCGCGGCAGCGTGCGGCGGTCCGCATCCGGCAGCGGCTTCCAGCCTTCGCGGCCGACGATCACGAGGTTGACGTCGACGCCCGCGGCCCACAGCTGCTCGAAGGCGTCGATCGCCTGCAGGTGGCCCTTGCGCGGCTCGATGGTGCCGACCATCAGGAAGCTGGGGCGGGCCGCGACCTGTTGCACGACCGGCGACTGCGCGGCGGCGTGCGGCTGCTCGAGTTCCAGGTCGGCGCCCAGGTGCAGCGCCGTCAGCTGCTGCTGCGGGCGCCGCTGCAGCTGGCCCTCCTGCTCGCGCTGCGCCAGCCAGGCGGCCAGGTCGTCGCAGACGGCCTGCGAGATGCAGATGAAGCGGTCGACCTCTCCGGCCACGCAGTCGAGGAAGGCGGCATGCGTGATGTCGGCGCGCGGTGGGAAGAACTCCGGACGCAGCACCGGCAGCAAGTCGTAGACCACGAAGTTGATGCTCACGCCGCGTGCGCGCCAGGCCGCGTACAGGCCGGTCCTGGCCGCCTCCATCGCCGCGTGCGGCGAATGGTCGGCGCAGTAGTAGATGTCGCCGGCCAGCACGTCGACCACCGGATCCGGGCCTTGCAGCACCTGCTCGATGCCGAGCAGGCGCGCTGCGTAATTGCGCGCATAGCGGTACTGCGGCTGGCCGTCGGCGTTGTCGAGGTAGACCGGCTCCACGCGGTAACCGATGGCGCGCAGCTGCAGCAGTTCGACCAGCTGGTTGCGCACCACGCGCTCGATCCCGGTCTTGAGGTCGTGGCGCGCGATGGTCGTCACGTCCAGCAGCAGCTGGCGCGGCTGCAGCGGATCGGGCGCGCGCGCGATGCTGCGCGCCAGGCGCTGCAGCATGGCGTCGCCGTTTTCCAGGCCGGGGGTCTGCAGCAGCGCGCGCAGCAGCGCGGGACGGTTATGGCGCTGCCGGGCGGCGTCGCGCGCCAGCGCCTCCTTGTACATCAGGCCGACGCGTTCCGGGCTGTTGCGGGTGCCCATCAGCGCAAACGCGGCGGCCCCCAGCGCCAGGCGGCGGGCATCGTCGGCACGCAGGGTTTCCAGCGCCTCGACCAGCTGCCCCTGGCTGAAGGCGTTCGGCAGCATCCAGGCGGCGTCGTGCGGGAATTCGGCCATCGCGCCGTTGGCATTGATGATCACCGGCAGGCCATGGATCATGCAGTCGAGGACCGTGCCCGAGGTTTCGCCGCGCGAGCTGGTGCGCAGCTGCACGCCGATGTCGGCCGCCTGCAGGTAGCGGAAATAATCCTCGTCCGAGGTCCAGCCCGAAATGCGCACGGACTTGTTGGCGCCGGCCCCGGCGATCGTGTCGAGCAGTGCGCGGCCGTAGTCGCCGCCGTGGTTGGCGCCGACGAACACCAGCTGGCATCGGGCGTCGCGGTGCAGGCTGGACGCAAGCCAGGCCTGCAGCAGTTCCATGCAATGCTTGGTCGGCGCGACAAAGCCGAAATTACAGACCAGGAAGACGTCGTCGGCGATGCCGAGCGCACGGCGGGCACGGGTGCGGTCGTTCTCGAGCGGCACCGCGCGCGGCAGCTGCGCCGGGCTCCAGTCGCGGCCCGCCTCGGGGCCGTACCAGTCGCGCGCAAGCTGGCGCGCATACTCGGAGTGCACGATCACGTGCGACGCATCCTGCAGGATCTCCAGGTTGCATGGGTAGTCTTCCTTGGCGCGGTCGACGCCGCCGGGTTCGATGCTGGCCCGCACCGCCGCGTAGCCGTGCGAATGCAGCGAGGCGCGGGTCCAGACGTCGGGCATGGCGCCGCTGATCTGCTCGTAAGACAGCATGCTGCTCAGGAAAAAGTCGTGCAGCACCACCACGCCGGGGTGGCGCTGCAGCAGCGGGATCATGTGGCTGTGGAAGGGGCTGTTGCCGAACTGGTAGACGATGTGCTGGTAGCGCTCCGGATGCTGGTCGAGCCAGGCCGGCGGATGGCAGGACAGGTGCGCCAGCTCGGGCGGCAGCGCGACCTCGTCCTGGTGCACGATCAGCTCGACCTCGAAGTGCGGCAGCAGCGTGGGCAGCACCCGCACCGCATAGTCGGCGACACCGGTGCGTTCGGGCGGCAGCGGCGACAGGAAGGCGATACGCGGCTTGGCCGGCGCCGGCGCCAGGGCGGCGCTGCGCGCGGCGCGTACCGCCGCCTGGGCTTCCAGCGCGGCGATGGCGCGGCGCGCGCTGAGATCCCAGCTGAAGGTGCGGGCCTGGGCCGCACCATGCTCGCGCAGGCGCGCCTGCAGCGCCGGGTCGGCCAGCACCTGCTCGATCCTGGCGGCGATGGTGGACGGCTGGCGCGCGTCGAACAGGGCTTCGGGATTGCCGATCACTTCCGGAATGCTGGTGCTGTCGGCGCCGATCACGAGGGCGCCGCAGGCCATCGCTTCCAGCACCGGCAGGCCGAAGCCTTCGTGCAGCGAAGGGAACACGAACAGCGCGGCGCTGCGGTACAGGTCGATCAGATCGGCATCGCTGACGTAGCCGGTCAGCACCAGCTCGTCCGCGGCGAGGCTGTGGCGGCGCGCCAGCTCCGCCAGGCGCTCGCGCTCGTCCTCGTTGATCTTGCCGGCGATGACCAGCTGGTGCAGCGCGCGTTGCGGCCGCGGCAGCATGCCGTAGGCGGCGATCAGGCCGTTGATGTTCTTGCGTGAATCGAAACCGCCCGGGGCGCACATGATGGCGGCGCGCGCGATGCCGTAGCGGGCGCGCAGCGCCGCCAGCTGCGCCGGCTCCAGCTCGGCCGGATGGAAGCGTTCGTCCACGGCGGTCGACACGGTCACGATGCGCGCCGGGTCGAAGTCCAGCGCGGCGATCGCCTCCTGGCGCGAATGCTCGGAATTCGCCAGCAGCAGGCCGGCGCGGCGCAGCGAGGCGATCTTGCGCTCGTAGTAGCTGCGCTGTTCCGGCCTGGGCAGGTACTGTTCCGGATTCAGATAGGGGATCAGGTCGTGCAGCACGACGGCGGTGGCGGCGCCGTCGGCGAAGCGCCCGACCGACACCACGGCGTCGTCCACATAACCTTCGAACAGGCTGGTGACGACCACCGCGTCCGGGTTCAGCTGCGCGATCGCATGTTCGCGCAGCAGCTCGCTGGCGCGGGCACGCGGCAGGTTGGCCGCCAGCGACTCGGCGGTGGGGCCGGCGATGTCGAACACGCAGATGCGCTCCGGCGGCACCAGGCCGGCGAAGGCCTGGCGGATGTCGTCGATGGCGTTGCCCAGGGCGGCATTCAGCGCCAGCCAAATCTCGTGTCCGCCGGCGTTGCGCGCCATGCCGAGCGCCAGGCCGAGCGAATAGCGGCCGATGCCGCGGAAGCGGCTCTCGGACTGCGCGCCCTGAAGATCAATGACTATCCGCATTGCCCATCCTTGCTTGTTCCTGTTTCAGTTGGCGATAGATGCGCGCTGCGCGCGGCGACAGCTCGCCCGGTTCCTCGTCCAGCACCAGGCGGGTGGCGCCGCTGTTTTCCAGCATGAGCGTGTACAGGCGCGATTCGAGCGCCGGCACCTTGCGCAGGATGGCGCGCGCGGCCCGCTTCAGCCCGGGGCGGCGCAATACCGCACTGCCGCCGCGGCGCACCAGGCGCAGCACGCGCGATTTCGCCGCGCTGCCCAGGCGGCCTTCGGCCCGGGCCCGGCGCAGCCGGTAGACCAGCGCCATCACGCGCCGCATCGGCTCGGTGATCTTCCACGAGGTGCTCGACAGCAGGTCGACCACGCGCTGCGACATCTCGGCCGCATGCGCTTCGACGTGGGCGATGCGCTCGTCCTGGCGGCCGGCGTGCTGGCGCACGTCGTCGATCAGCTGGTGCAGTTCACCCAACTGGCGATACATCTCGTCCCGTTGGCGGTGCGCTTCCTGGTTCTCGGCCGTCAGCCGGGCGCCGTGGCGCTCGATGCGGGCCAGGATCTGGTGGATCTCGGCATGCTGGCGGGCCAGCTGCTCTTCGTAGCGCAGCGCCAGCTGGCCCAGGGTGATGCCCATCGAAGCGCCGAACGCGGCGTCGAACGGCGCCAGCACGGGCTGGTCCGCCGCCTTTTGCGCGACCACGCTGTAGTCCGGACTGACGCCGGCCAGCACCGTGATCAGGCCGACCTGCGAATCCGTGTGCAGGTTCGGATCTTCCTGCAGGCGCACGATGCGCTGGCGCGCAAAGCCCGCGTGCTCGGCCGCGAAGCTGAGCAGTCCCGGCGGCAGCGGATGCAGGTGCGACGGGTCGAGATAGAAACTGGTGGCGCCGACCGTCAGGTTTTCCGGGTTCGGCGTTTCCATGATGAGCAGGCCACCCGGCTGCAGTACGCGCAGCGCTTCGGCGATCAGTTCCTGCACCAGCTCGAAAGGCAGGTGCTCGACCAGGTGGAAGGCCGATACCAGCGCCAGGCTCGCATCCGGCCGGGCGCGCAGTGCGGCCAGCGCGTCGCCGTGGCTGGCGGCCAGGCCGCGTTCGCGGCAGGCGGCCAGCATGCCTTCGTCGAGGTCGACGCCGGCGGCATCGAAGCCGCTTTCGCCCAGCAGCTCCAGCCATTCGCCGCGGCCGCATCCGAGGTCGAGGGCGGCGGGCGGGCGGGCCAGCTGCAGCAGCGGCTCGGTGAACCGGGCATAGGCGCGCAGGCGGTCCTTGATGATCTCGCGCGAGCCGCGGTAGCGGTCTTCGAAGGCGCGGTAGAAAGAAGCCCGGCTGGCCGGGCTCTGGCTGGACGCGATTTGGTTCATCGTTGGATCTCCACTTGCGGTTCGAGCCAGCTGCAGCCGACGAACTCGCGGCGGTTCATGTTCACGACCGTGAAGATGGCGGCGAGGTCGCGCCATTCGTAGTTGTCGCCCAGGTGCGTCTCGCTGCTCGTGAGAGCGGTGGTCACCGAATAGCTGCCGGGGCCGAGGTTGAGCGGGAAGCTGAAGCGGTAGTCGACGACTTCGCCGGCGGCGACATCGGTCAGCGCGTGGTCGAGGAAATGGGTGTTGGTGCCGAAAATCTGCTGGCCCAGGCGGTCCTTGATCATGTAGCCGAGCACCAGGCGCGGCAAGGCTTCGTTGATGCGCACGCGGATGCGCAGCGTGGCCGGCACGCCGACGTTGAGGATCTCGAGCGCGCGCCCGTGCTCGTTCTCGATCGCCACCTCGGTCACGTTGGCCCGGCCGTTGCCGGAAGTGGTCTGGACCCGGCCCTCGGGGGTCACGACCTGTTCCACCGTGCTGCCTTCACGCTCCGCGATCAGGGCGTTGTAGTAGTCCATCACTTCTTCGGGCGAGCCCTGTTTGGCGAGGCGCCCACCGTCGAGCAGGATCGCGCGGTCGCAGATCGACTGCATCGCGGCGCGGTCGTGGCTGACGATCAGCAGCGTGGTGCCCCGGGCGCGGTATTCGCGGATGCGGTCGAAGCTCTTGTGCTGGAAGTAGGCGTCGCCCACCGACAGCGCTTCGTCGACGATCAGCACGTCGGGCCGGCGCACCGTGGCCACGCTGAACGCCAGGCGCATCTGCATGCCGGACGAGTACACCCGCACCGGCTGGTCGATGTAGTCGCCGATCTCGGCGAATGCTTCGATCTCCGGCATCAGCGCTTCGATCTCGTGCACCGCGATGCCGAGCAGCTGGCCGGCCATGAACACGTTCTGGCGGCCCGTGAAGTCGGGGTGGAAGCCCATGCCCAGTTCGAGCAGGGCCGCCACGCTGCCGCTGATGGCGACGCTGCCGGCGGTCGGCTGGGCGGTGCCGGTGATCAGCTTGAGCAGGGTGCTCTTGCCGGCGCCGTTGATGCCGATGATGCCGACCGCATCGCCGGGCGCCAGCTCGAAATTGATGTCCTGCAGGACCCACTTCAGTTTGTGGCGCGGCGCCGCGCCGGGCAGGATCCATTCCGCGAGGCGGCTCCAGCGGTTGCCGTACTGCTTGTAGGCCTTGCCCAGCTTGCTGACTTTGATCGCGCCCATTACAGTTCATCCACCATTTCGCCGGCGCGCTTGCGGAACAGGTGCATGCCCAGCACGCAGAACAGCAGGGCGCACACCGTCACCGGCGCCAGGCTGCGCCAGGCGGGCAGCTGGCCGTTCAGCAGAATGCCCTGGTAGGCCTGCACCACCGCGGCCATCGGGTTCAGCGACAACCACGTGCGGTATTGCTCGGGCAGGGCGGTGACCGGATACACGACAGGCGTGAACCAGAACCAGAACTGCAGCACGATGCCGAAGAACTGGCCGACGTCGCGGAAAAACACGTTCAGCACGCCGAGCACCATGGCCAGGCCGATCGAGAACAGCACCTGGACGGCGAGCACCGGCAGCAGCGCCAGGAAGGTCCAGCCGGGAAAGGCGCCGCTGATGGCCAGGAAGGCGGTGAACAGACCGAAGATGATCGCGAAATTGACGAGCGAATTGAGGACGACCACGATCGGCAGGCAAATCCGGGGGAATTGCAGCTTCTTGATCAGGTTGGCGTTCTCGAGGAAAACGTTCTGGCCGCGCGTGGTGATCTCGGCGAACAGGCCCCAGGTCAGGACCCCGGCGCACAAATAAATGCTGTACGCGAAGTGACCGGTATTGCCCTGCAACCTGTTTCCCATGACCTGGGAAAAGATGACGGTGTACACGACGATCATCGCCAGCGGATTCAGGATCGTCCATGCGGCACCGAGCAGCGAGTTGCGGTACCTGGCCTGGAATTCGCGGCGCACGCTGCCGGCAATGAATCCACGGTAGCGCCAGACGCCGCCGAGCATGGAGCGCGAAATCATAGATGTAGAAACCTGGAAGAAGGCCGAAGATAAGTTGCCGATTATAGCATGGTGCCACGCAATAATTTACGATTTACCAATTGTTGCAAATTATGATGGGGAGCCGGAACTTGGTGACAAATGCCGACAATTAACCCTGGATAAGCTTTTGCAGCTCCTCGGGTTTGACGATGGTGATCTTGTGCGTGCCCTTCTGGATGATGCCTGCCTGGGTCAGCGCCAGCAGCGCGCGGGTCACGGTTTCGCGGCTGGTGTTGATCATGTTGGCGATGTCCTGGTGGGTCGGCAGGTTTTCGACCACGTGCACGTCGCCTTCCTTCTTCTCTTTCATGAGGTTGAGGAAGGTGTAGATCCGGCGCGAAGTATTGTGAATGCTGAGCAGGGAGCGGAACTCGGAATCGCGCTGCACTTTTTCGGCCAGGAAGCGCAGCATCTGGTTGGCCACCGACGGCGAATGCGAGAACAGGTACAGCGCCGTGGCGCGCGGCAACAGGGCCACCAGCACCGGCGTCATTGCCACCACCGACGCCGAGCGCAGCGAACCGTTGATGACCGCGATCTCGCCGAAGAAATCGCCAGGCTGCAGCATGCGCAGGCCGACCGCACGGCCATCCTCGGTCACGTCGATGACCTGCAGCGATCCGGTCAGCAGGAACAGCAGGCTGTCGCCGGGCGCACCTTTTTGCACGACGATGTCGCGCTTGGCAAACTGGCGGACGCGCAGGTCCGTTTTAACGCGCAGCATGTCCTCCTCGCTGAGGTTGGCGAGCAGGGGAATCTTGCGCAAGTGGATCTGCAGGTTGATCTCTTGCGGCGCCGGCTCGTTCGCCGCCACGGCGCCCGGATCCGGCAGCAGATCGGCCGGGACGATGTCCTTGTCGGTTTCGTTTTTGCGTTTGCTCGAAGATGTCATGCGGGTTTCAGATCACCTGTAACAGTCCAAACACCAGGATGGCGGTACCGATGCCGGCCGTGTTGGCGCCCATGTCGCGCCAACAAAAGCTCCGGCCCGGCACCAGTTTCTGCAAGAGCTCGATGGCCAGGCCGGCCAGCAGCAGGCCGGTCAGCCACAACGCGCGCCAGGGCCAGGCTGGTTCGATGCGCAGGGCAAGCGTGCTGAGTCCGGCAAATGCGAGGAAATGCAGCAACTTGTCATGCGGAAGCAGCGGAAGCCAGCGTGCCGGCAGCAGACAGCCGGCGGCGACCGCGACGGCGGCCGCCAAAAACAAGATTAAATCCAAGACATACTGTCAGAAGTTATCCCAGCGCAGGCTCAGCTGCAGGGCACGGCTATTATATTGGAAGAGCGCGATGTTCTCGCGGTTGCGCGTGATGCGCCATTCCGCGGCCAGGCTGGTATGCGGAAGCAGGCGCCATTGCGCGGCAACACGCGCCGTGCCGGTCTGTTGCAGCCGGCGGACTTCGATCAGGCCGGGGGAGTAGGTCTCCTGGCTGCGCCAGCGCTGGTAAGTCAGTCCGGCCTCGAGGGCCAGGCGCGGCGCCACCTCGCCATACCATTGCAGGCTGCCAAACGCGCCGCTGCGGTTGCCGCCGGGCCGGCCGGCCGAGCTTTCGTCGTGCAGGCCGGTCAGCGTCGCCTGCGTCAGGCTGTGCTTGCCGCGCCAGGCGGCAATCCCGCCCAGTTCCAGCGTGCTGCCGTCGTAGGCCGGGCGGGTCGGGTAGATCACATGGTTGAGGTTGCCGTAAAACGCGAACTCGGCCTCCGGCGCGAGCTTCAGCGGCGGCGTGATGCGCGCCTGCAGTTGTTGCTGGCGCTGGTACAAGGTCCGGTCCAGCGTCACGTACCCGAGGGCGGCCGTGCCGCGCAGGCGCCAGCCGCCCGCTTTCCACGTATGTTCGAGCGCGCCAAGCACCGAAGCGGTGTCCTGCGCATGTTCGCGGTCGTGCCAGCGCCCGTAGGCCTGGATGATGGCGCTCCAGCCTGCGTCGCCGAGCGGGCGCACCCAGGACGCTCCCAGCTGGCTGAAACTGTCGGCCTTCGGCAGAAAAGCCGGATCCAGCTCGTACTCGGTCTGGGCGCTACCGGTGCCGATCGTGAAGCGCGGGTCGGCGGCGCCCTGGTTGACGTTGTCGTCGTGGCCGCGGGTGGCGGCCAGCAGCCAGGCGCCGGTCCGGCGCGGCAGCGAACGGCCGCAACCGGTGGCACGGTAGCGCGCGACGGTCTCGAGAATGCCCGGCGACAGTGCGAAACGCTGCGCCAGCGTGGCGAACAGGCGTTCGGCCTCGGCTGCATTGCCGAGTTCGCACTGGGTCATCGCCAGGTCCAGCCAGGCGCCGGCGTGCCGCGGTTCGCTGCCGACCACGCGCTGCAGCATGGCCGTGGCATCTTCGAGGCGGCCAGCGCTCAGCGCCCGCACTGCATCCTGGTACAGGGCCTCGACTTCGGGCGCGAGCGCGGGCCCCGCCTCCTGCGCATGCGAAGGCCACGGCGACAAGGCCGCGGCGAACACGATGGTCGCGAGCCGCCGCTTCATGCGCCGCGCTCCAGCGTATAGATGCGCGTTGGCCGGCCCTTGCCGCGCAGCTGGCGTTCGCCCAGCATGGACAGGCGGTGGCGCTTCACGAGCGCGGCAGTGCCTTCGCCGACGATCACGTCGTGCGGATAATCGCGCGCGGTCTGCTCCAGGCGCGCGGCGGTATTCACGCTGTCGCCCACCGCGGTATAGATGCTGCGCGCCGCGGTGCCGTAGTCGCCGGCCATTGCCACGCCGCTCTCGATGCCGATGCGGACCCGCAGCGCCGGCTTGCCGCTGGCCACGCGCAGGTTCGAGAACTGCGCCACTTCATGCAGGATCCGGGCCGCCGCGTCCAGCGCCAGGTCGGCATGCTCGGCGTTCGGCAGCGGCGCGCCCCAGAACGCCACCAGGCCGTCGCCGGTGTACTTGTCGAGCGTGCCGCGGTAGGCCAGCACCGGGCGGGTCAGGCATTCGAGGAAATCGGTGGTCAGGCGCGAGGCCTCCTCCAGCGACAGCGACTCGACCTGGCTGGTATAGCCTTCCATGTCGGCCACCAGCGTCGTGACTTCGAGACGGCGCGGCGCCAGTGGGTCCTGCAGGTTGCTGCGCAGCAGTTCGTCGACGACTTCGCCGGCCACGTACTGGCGCAGCGTCCCCAGCAGCTGGCGCGAGCGCCGCTGCGCCAGTTCCCAGTGGAAGGGCACAGCCACCGCCAGCAGGTACAGGCAGCAGAACAGCGGTCCCGCCGGGGCGAAGCCGGGATCGTGCGGCGCCAGCACCCAGGCCAGGCCCAGCCAGAGCAGGGCGCTGGCGCCCAGCAGCAGGGTGTTGGCGGCGGCCGAGCGGCGCGGCAGCGTCCAGGCGGTCAGCAGCACCACCGCCAGCACGAAGGCGAAGGCGATGCCCTTGCCCGGCAGCGGCGCCGGCCCCAGGCCCTGCTGGCGGTCCAGCAGCGAGGTCAGCATCGACGCGTGGACCAGCAGGCCGGGGCTGCTGGCGCCCAGCGGCGTCGACACGCGGTCGCCGATGCTCAGCGAAGAAGAGCCGATCAAGACCAGGCGGCCGCGTGCCATGCCCGGCGGCATTCGGCCTTCCAGCAAGTCGCCGGCCTTGACGACCTCATAGGCCGACCAGTCGCGCACATAGGGAATGCGCTCGACCGGCTGGAGCGGCAGGGGGGCTGTAGTGCCGCTACAACATTGCAGCAAAGCTAGCGACAGGGTGGGATACACTCGGCCCTGGAAGATAGTGAACATGGGCAGCCGGCGCAAGCTGCCGTCGGCATCCGGCAGCACGCCGATGTTGCCGGCGAAGTGGGCCTGCGCGAAGCCGGCGTGGTTGGCGAGATAGCCCTGTGCGGGCACGGGGCCGGCGTCGCCGCGTGCCGGCTGGCCCGCTAACAGCCGTCCGCTTGCCAGCGGCGCACCGTCACGGGAGTAATCGAAGAGCTGGGCAAGCACCACCGGCCCGTTGGCCGCCAGCATGGACAGACGCGTGTCGCCCGGTGCGTCGGCCGGTTTCTCGAACAGGATGTCGAGCCCGACGCCGCGGGCGCCATCGGCCAGCGCCAGTTCGATCAGGTCGGCAATGCGGGCGCGCGGCCAGGGCCATGCCTGGTGCGCCACGCTGCTCTCGTCGATGTCGATGACCAGTACGCGCTGTTCCACGGTCGACTGCGCGTGCAGCTGGATGAATTTGTCGCGCAGCCATTCGTTCGCGGCCGTGCTCAGGAAAAACCCGCCGTGCCATTGCAGCCAGGCGCCAAGCACCAGCGCCACGAGGGAGATCAGGGTACGCTGGACACGGGTATCGCGCAGGGCACTGCGAAAGGCGGCCTGAAAGCTCATCGATAAAAGGCGTGGTCGAGAATTTCTTGGAATGGATCGAAACCTGAAGTATAAAGGATAGTTGCTAATGAGAAAATTAACAACTTGTGATGACCGTCACAGACTTTAGCAGTTGTGAACGGACAATGCTAGCTGAGGAGAACTGTATGCTACGAAAACTTGCTTTAGCAGCGGGGTTGTTGTGGTCGATTGCAGGCGCTGCGCAAGCGGCGGAGGCTGGGCGTGTGGTATTCGTCGCGGGCCAGGCCCAGGTCGGGCGCCATGCGGCAGTCCAGGACGCCGACGTGGGCGAGGGCGACGAGCTGTCGACCGGCGCCGACGGTTATATATATGTACGCACGATCGACAACGGTTTTCTGATCCTGCGTCCGAACAGCACGGCGCGCGTGGTGGCGTACGCCATCGACGCCAAGGATCCGTCGAAGACGCAGGTCAAGCTCGAATTGCTGAAAGGCGTGGCGCGGGCGATTTCGGGCCAGGGCGTCAAGCAGGCCCGCCAGAACTTCCGCTTCAACACGCCGGTCGCGGCGATCGGCGTGCGCGGCACCGACTTCACCGTGTACACCGACCAGCAGACCACCCGCGTGACGGTGCTGTCCGGCGGCGTGGTCATGAGCGGATTCGGCGCAAATTGCACTGCCGCCGGCACCGGACCGTGCGAAGGGCGCGATGCCCGGGAACTGTTCGCCGGGCAGTCGGGATTATTGCTTGAAGTGCAGCGCGGCAACAATGTGCCGCAACTGCTGCAGAACCCCGCCTTGTCGCCGGACCAGGCCGAAAAGCCGCGCAGCGACGAACCTGCCGCCAAGGCTGTGCAAGCTGCAGCATCCCCGGTGACGGCCAATCTCGATCCGCAGCGTTCGGAGCAGTCGCTGAACAATGTGCGTCAGGCGGTGCAGGTGTCGCCGCCGGCGCCCGGTCCTGCGCCCGGCCCCGTGGTAGTCGTGCCGCCGCCGGTGATCGTCGATACGCCGCGCCCGGATGTGCCTGCCGTGCAGGAGGTTTTCTGGGGACGCTGGGAGTCGCTCGCCGGAAGGCCGGCCCAGCTGGGACGCATCGCCGACCCGGATATGGAAATGGCGACGTATTACTCGTCTTATGGAATTACGCGTCTGAAGAATTCGGCGCTTGTCATGCCGACCGACGGCACGGCCGCTTTCAAGTTGTTGGGCGGCGAGGCAACCATGAGCAACAGCGGCGGCGACCGTGTCGCGAATATCGACGCCGGACAGCTGAGCATGGATTTTTCGAAGCGGACCTTCGCGACGTCCCTGCAGATCAGCACGGCAACGGACCGCGCCAGCGTGGTGGGCAGCGGTGTCATTACCGACAAGGGCATGCTGTATGACGACCAGCGCTCGGATACCGTCATCCGCGGCTACCTGGGTGGCCCCCATGCCGAGCAGGCAGGCTATATCTTCAAGAACTTTTCCAATCCCGGCATGACCGTCAGCGGCGTCACTGTGTGGGGGCGTTAGACGCTGAATGCTGGGCGCTAAACGTATGTATTTGTTGATGAAGAAGCGCTGTGAGTATTGGAGAGAATGTTAAAAAAATTGTCGTTATATCGTAAAAAACCTGGAATTTGTGATGGCTGTCACAACGAGACTATCGCGATCTGGCAATATACTTCGCAGTTCTGCAATAGTGTTCTGGAAACTTTCCGCGCAGACTTGGTTATAACAATCTTTTAAAAGGATTTACACATCATGGCAGCACAAGAATACACCGGCGTAGTACAGCAACTGTACATCTCGTACTTCGGCCGTCCGGCCGATTACTATGGCCTGCAGAATTTCACGACCGCGCTGAATGCTCTGGACACCAAGGGCGAGTACAAGACTTTCGCTTCGGTGAGCAATGCGCTGCAAGCTGACAAGGCCGGCACTTCGGCCCTGTCGAAGCTGGTCAACAGCTTCAACAACTCGCCCGAGTCGAACGCCCTGTACGGCACCGACAACAGCCAGATCGGCATCTCGAAATTCGTCGCCGCGATCTACCAGAACGTCCTGGGCCGCGAAGCCGACCCGAGCGGCCTGAGCTTCTGGGTCAACGCCATCACTTCGGGCGGCCTGACCAAAGCCAACGCCGCTGCGTCGATCACCGCAGCCGCCATGGTCAACACCTCGGCACAAGGCCTGCTGGATGCCAAGACCGTGACCAACAAGCTGGCTGTCGCCACCTCGTTCACCACCAACCTGGACACCACCAGCGAAATCAACGCCTACTCGGGCGACGTCGCTGCCGCTTCGGCACGCTCGCTGCTGGCCAACGTCAACAACACCCCGACACGGCCGCATACCAGGCGACCGTCAATGCCTCGATCGAGCAGATCGTCGCCACCGCCAACGCCGGCTCGACCTATACCCTGACCTCTGGCGTCGATACGCTGGTCGGCACCACCCTCAACGACACCTTCGTTGTCACCAACGCGGCCGGCGCCAACGGCAACCCGCTGAATGCATTCGACGCGATCGACGGCGGCGCAGGCAACGACACCCTGAACGTCACCGACACCGCGACCGCTGCCGGCGCCCAGTTCACCATCAACGCCACGAGCACCGCCGGCGCGACCGTGAAGAACGTCGAAAACGTCAACGTGACCACCACCGGTGGCGCAGTGCTCGACACCACCAGCTGGGCTGGCGTCAACAAGGTGACCGTGTCGTCGGCCGGCACCGCCGCCGCCGCAGTCACCGCCGGCAGCAGCACCGCCGTCAGCCTGAACAGCGCAAGCACCGCTGGCGCCACCGTCACCGGCGGCAGCGCCGTGAACGCCACCCTGACCGCTGGCACCAATGCCGGCGCCGTCAACGTGACCGGCGCTGGCCTGACCACCGTGTCCGTCAAGGGCGGTAACGTGGTCACCGTCGACAACCAGGACGCCAAAGCAGTCACCGCCAAGGGCACCACCCTGACCGCCGTGACCCTGGACGGCATTGCCGGCGGCGCCGCCCTCAAAGGTGCATCGCTGACTTCGGTTTCGCTGAACAACCTGAGCACCGCCCAGACCGTCACCGTCACCAACGGCACCGCTTCGCACACCCTGAACGTCGCGGCCAATACCGCCGGCGCAACCGGTACCGCTGCAGCCGTCGTGACCGTGGCCGACGCCACCGCCACCACGATCGCTCTGACCGCTTCGGGCAAGAGCAACCTGGCTGTCAGCGCTGCTGCCGCTACCAAGATCACCGTCAACGCTGCCGACGCCCTGACCCTGGACCTGACCGCCGCCCAGGCCAAACTGGCCACCATCGACGCATCGGCTTCGGCTGGCGCTGTGACCCTGACCAACCTGGGCACCGCCGTGACCTCGGTCACCACCGGCGCAGGCGCTGACAAAGTCACCGTGACCACCGCTACCGCGGCTGCCACCAGCACCGACGCGGCCACCAACGTCGCCGTTTCGACCGGCGCTGGCGATGACGACATCACCATCGCTGTCACCGGCACCGGCAGCTACACCGTCAACGCCGGCGACGGCAACGACACCATCCGCGTGAACCAGGCTCAACTGGTTGCCGGCAGCACCATCAACGGCGGCGCCGGTACCGATACCCTGATCCTGGGCAACACGTCGAACATCGTCTTTGCAGCTGGCGATTACGCTGTGGTCAATTCGCTGATCAGCAACGTCGAAACCATCGAGTTCAAGAACGCCGTCGGCGGCATCGATGCATCGAAAGTGGCCTTCACCACGATGATGTTCGACAACACTGCAACCATTTCCGGTGTCAGCAGCCAGACCCTGATGACCTCGGGTACCGCGCTGACCGCAACCGCTAATGGCCACGTCGTGGGCGATACCTACGCAGGCAACCTGAACGTCACCACCACCGGCGCCGCTTCGGCACTGACCCTGAACGCTGACACCGCAACCGTCAACGTCAAGGCCAGCACTGCGAACGCTGCCGCTGCAACCATCGGTGGCGACCTGAAGACCTCGCTGACCGTGAACCTGACCAACGCCGCCAACGCGTCGTCGAGCCCGACCAACGACAACCTGTCGAGCGCAACCGTCACCGTCAACGGCACCGCCAACACCGCGCTGAAGTCGGTCGTCCTGACCGGCGCCGGCAGCGTGACCATCGACGCTACGGCATCGGGCGCGCTGACCAACATCGACGCGTCGCAACTGGGCGGCACCATCGCCAACGGCGGCACCGGCGTCAAGGGCAGCGTCACCGGCGGCCTGACCTTCATGGGCAATGCAGCCATCGCTGAAACCATCACCCTGGGCAGCGGCCACGACGTCATCACCGTGGCTTCGACCTACGGTAAGATGGACACCATTGTCGGCTTCGATGCGACCAAGGAAGGCAGCACCGGCGCGTCGACTACCGACGTCCTGGTCTTCAAGGGCGTGAACCTGGCTGGTCTGACCCCGGTTGCTGCCGGCGCGACTAGCACTGGCATCGTCAAAATGGCCCTCACTGCTGCTGATAGCACGCTGGATCTGGCCTTCGTGCACGCTGCTTCAGCTGCGGGCAACACCGGCAACATCGTTCAGTTCCAGTTCGGTGGCAACACTTACCTGTTCGCCGATGCAACTGGCAACGGCACGCTGGACAATGCTGACCTCGCTGTCAAGCTGGTTGGTACCGTCGACGTGAGCGGCGCCTTCGGCATCGCAGCGGCCTAATCAGCCAGGTTCGCCAACGCGCTTTGCTCATCCGCCCCGGCGGATGGGGCAGCGATGAAAGCGCCGTCTGCGGACGGCGCTTTTTACCGACCGGCATGTTCGACATTCTGTAGCGCCGTCGAATGCGGAGCCTTGCTCTGCTGAGTTTCGGCCAGATGGATAAAGGAACGCCGGCCAGGTCATCGCTGGATGCGTATCAGGGCTATGCTTGAAGGCATGGCCCTTTTTCTTTTGCGCCTACAAAACCGCTACAAATCTTCTTGTAAAAATGTGATCCTCGTCACATTTTTTCATGTTTTTAGGCGATAATGTCCCGTCTGCTTTTAAGGTGGCTCAGTCCATCTATCGAGCAATATCCTCGAGACGGCCTAAAAATGATCAACAAATTATCGGATTCAAAGAACGAAATCGCGATTGCCCTGCGCGGCTTCAAGAGCACGTTTGTCACGGTCGGCACGTTCAGCGCGATCACGAACCTGCTGGCGCTCGTGCCTTCGCTGTACATGCTGCAGGTGTACGACCGCGTGCTGGCCAGCCGCAACGAGATCACGCTGCTGATGCTGACCCTGATGATGCTCGGCGCCTATGTGCTGATGTCGTCGCTGGAGATGATGCGCAGCTTCGTGCTGGTGCGCGTGGGCGCCAAGTTCGACATGCTGCTCAACAAGCGCGTCTACACCGCCGCCTTCGAGCAGAACCTCAAGAAGGCCGGCGGCAATGCGGGCCAGGCCCTGAACGATCTCACCAACCTGCGCCAGTTCCTGACCGGTAATGCGCTGTTCGCTTTCTTCGACGCGCCCTGGTTTCCGTTCTACCTGATCGTCATCTTCTTCTTCGAACCGTGGCTGGGCGTATTCGCGCTGTGCGGCACCGCCGTGCTGGTGGTGCTGGCCGTCGTCAACGAGAAGGTTTCCAAGGCGCCGCTGAGCGAGGCCAACACCATGGCCATCGCCGCCGGCACGCTGGCCACCAACAACCTGCGCAACGCCGAAGTCATCGAGTCGATGGGCATGCTGCCCAACCTGATGGGCCGCTGGTTCACCCTGCACAGCCGCTTCCTGAACCTGCAGGCCGAAGCCAGCCAGAAGGCCGGCGTGGTCGGCGCCATCACCAAATTCGTCCAGACCTCGCTGCAATCGCTGGTGCTGGGCTTCGGCGCACTGCTGGCCATCGAAGGCCGCATTACCCCGGGCATGATGATTGCCGCATCGATCCTGGTAGGCCGTGCGCTGGCGCCGGTGCAGCAGGTGATCGCGGTCTGGAAGTCGTGGTCCAGCACCCGCAGCGCCTATGAGCGTCTGGAAACCCTGCTGGAAGCCAACCCGGAACGCAGTGCCGGCATGGAACTGCCCAAGCCGCAAGGCATCCTGACCCTGGAAGCCGTGACCGGCGCGCCGCCGGGTTCCACCCAGCCGGTGGTGCGCGGCCTGTCGTTCGGCATCGCGCCGGGCGACGCCCTGGGCGTGATCGGTCCGTCCGGTTCCGGCAAGTCGACGCTGGCGCGCCTGCTGGTCGGCGTGTGGCCCTCCCTGGGCGGCAAGGTGCGCCTCGACGGCGCCGATATCTTTAGCTGGAACAAGAGCGAACTCGGCCCGAACATCGGTTACCTGCCGCAGGACATCGAGCTGTTCGGCGGGACCGTCAGCGACAACATCGCGCGCTTCGGCGAGATCGACCCGGAAAAGGTGGTCGAGGCGGCCAAGCGGGCCGGCGTGCACGACATGATCCTGCACCTGCCCAAGGGTTACGACACGCCGCTGGGCGACGGCGGCGCCGGCCTCTCCGGCGGCCAGAAACAACGCCTGGGCCTGGCGCGCGCCATGTACGGCGATCCGGCGCTGATCGTGCTCGACGAGCCCAATTCGAACCTGGACGAGACCGGCGAACAGGCGCTGCTGCAGGCCGTGCTCGACCTGCGCCGCCGCGGCAAGACCATCGTCCTGATCACCCACCGTACCAGCATCATCGGGGTCACCAACAAGTTGCTGGTGCTGCGCGACGGCGTCGGCCAGATGTTCGGCCCGACCGAGCAGGTACTGGCCGCGATCCAGGAAGCGAACCAGAAAGCGGTGGCCCAGCAGCAGGCTGCCCAGCAGGCACAAGCCCAGGCCCAGGCCCAGGCCCAGGCTCAAGCGCAGGCACAGGCACAGGCGCAAGCGCAAGCGCAGGCTGCCGCAATGACCGAACAAGGAATCAAATAAATGAAGCTCATCCAGAAAAAGGAGGCGCCGGCGGAAGTCATCAGCCATGACGTCGCGCCTCTGACCGTCAATACCGACGCGCGCGTCTACGCCCGCCTGGGTTGGCTGATCGTGCTGCTGGGCGTGGTCGGCTTCCTGATCTGGGCCTCGTTCGCGCCGCTGGACAAGGGCGTGCCGATGTCCGGCACCGTGGCCAAGGAATCGAACCGCAAGTCGGTGCAGCACCAGACCGGCGGCACGATCCAGGAAATCCTGGTCAAGGACGGCGACACGGTGAAGGCCGGGCAGGTGCTGGTGCGCATGAACGCGGTAAGCGCAAGGGCCGGCTTCGACATCACCGAAGCCCAATACCTTACCGCGCGCGCGACCGAGGCGCGCCTGCTCGCCGAGCGCGACGGCGCAACGGCCATCCGTTTTCCGGCCGACCTCGTCAAGCGCAGCAGCGATCCGCGCGTGGCCGAGATGCTGACCCTGCAGAACCAGCTGCTGGCTTCGCGCCAGGCTTCGCTGAAGAACGAACTGGGCGGCGTCGACGAGAACATTGCCGGTCTGAAGGTGCAGATCCAGGGCCTGCAGGAATCGCGCGACAGCAAGAAAGCCCAGGTCGGCTTCCTGAAGGAGCAACTGGAAGGCATGCGCGACCTGGCCAAGGAAGGCTATGTCGCCCGCAACCGCCTGTTGGACCTGGAGCGTACCTATGCCCAGCTGCAGGGCGCGATCTCGGAAGACATCGGCAACATCGGCCGCGCCCAGCGCCAGGTCATGGAGCTCGGCCTGCGCAAGGCGCAGCGCACCCAGGACTACCAGAAGGAAGTGCGCACGCTGCTGGCCGATACGCAGAAAGAAGCCGAAGCGCAGGAAGCGCGCATGAGCGCCCAGCAGTTCGAACTGCAGAACGTCGACGTCAAGGCGCCGGTCAGCGGCACCGTGGTCGGCCTGGCCGTGTTCACCAACGGCGGCGTCGTGCCGCCGGGCTTCAAGATGATGGACATCGTGCCGTCCGACGATCCGCTGATCGTCGAAGGCCAGCTGCCGGTCAACCTGGTCGACAAGGTGCACGAGGGCCTGCCGACCGAGCTGATCTTCTCTGCCTTCAACGCCAACCGCACGCCGCACATCCCGGGCGTGGTGGAAACCGTTTCCGCAGACCGCAGCGTCGACGAACGCAGCGGCGCCGCGTTCTACCGTGTGCGTGTGAAGGTGTCGCCGAAAGGCGCCAAGATGATTGCCCAGCACAAGATGGACATCCGTCCCGGCATGCCGGTGGAGCTGTTCGTGAAGACCGGCGAGCGCACCATGATGAGCTACCTGCTCAAGCCGCTGTTCGACCGTGCCCATTCATCGATGAGCGAGGATTGAGCGTGGTGAAAGGTATTGTGAGTGCCGGCGCGCTGCGCCGGAAAGCGGCGGCCGTGGCGGCGGCGCTGCTGGCCGCATCCGGCAGCGCCGGCGCGGTCAGCCTGCAGCAGGCCTACCAGGCGGCGCTGAAGAACGACCCGGCCTACCGGATGAATTTCTGGGAAAACGAGTCGGCCAAGGAAAACGAGGTGCTGGGGCGTTCGGGCCTGCTGCCGCAGATATCGGCCAGCTATTCGGGCAGCCGCAACGTTGCCGACGTCACGTATTTGCAGCAAAACCCGATAACTGGCCAGATCATCGAGGACCCGCGGCACCCCCGCTACCTCAGCCACTCGTCGGCGGTCCAGCTGCGCCAGCCGATCATCAGCCTGGACGCCATCGCGCGCTACCGCCAGGGCAAGGTGCAGACCCGGCAGGGCGCCAAGCAGTTCGAGGCGAACACCAACGACGTCATCATCCGCGTCATCAGCGCCTACGCCGACGCCCTGTTCGCGGAAGACCAGGTCGAGCTCTCGCGCGTGCAGCGCGACATGTACGCCGAACAGCAGAAGGTCAACCAGCGCCTGTTCGAAAAAGGCGAGGGCACCAAAACGGACATGATCGAGACCCAGGCCCGCCTGGATCTTGCCGAAGCCCAGCTGATCGAGGCGAAGGACAATGCGACGGCCGCGCGCAACACGCTGGCAGGCGTGATCGGCATGGACCCGGGCACGCTGGACAAGCTCGGTCCCGATTTCCATTTCGCGAACCTGCCGCTGAAGAGCTTCGAAGAATGGCGGCAGAGCGCGATCACGAATAACCCTGAACTGGCTGCCGCGCGCCTGGTCATCGAAAACCAGCGTCTCGAGATCCAGCGCCAGAAAGCCGGGCATTTCCCGCGCGTCGATCTCGTGGCCGTCTACAGCAAGGGCAACAACGAAGCGATCAACCAGCTCAACCAGGAGACGACCAACCGGACCATCGGCGTGCAGGTCAACATCCCGATCTACCAGGGCGGCGCGATCAACGCCTCGACGCGCCAGGCGGCCGCCGGTTACGAACGCGCCCAGGCAGACTTGGACGTGCGCAGCAACCGCATCCTGGTCGAGATGCGCAAATCCTACGACCAGGTGCAGAACAGCATTGCCAAGGTCGCTGCGCTCGAAAAGGCGGTCGCATCCGGCAAGCTGCTGATGACCGCGACCCAGCAGAGCATCAAGGGCGGGGTGCGCATCAACCTCGACCTGCTGAACGCCCAGCAGCAGCTGTACACCAGCCAGCGCGACCTGGCGCAGGCGCGCTACAACTACCTGATCAATCTGGTGCGCCTGCGCGCCGGTGCCGGCACCCTGGATGAAAGCGCCGTGCGCGAAGTTGCCGCCTATTTCCGCTGAGCGGGCGTAACGCAAAAAAAAGGCCATCGAAACTGAACTGAACCCATAAAGTTGGACAGTTAAGTTCGCTAGGCAGCCAAGGCCTGAGTCCTGTACTGAACAGGACTCAGGCCTTTCAGTTTGAGCTTGATACGGTCGTGATTGTAGTAGCGAATGTAGT
>Ga0209023_10000909_pt1 | contig 41957 bp, 38 predicted proteins | sample LakOneMetagenome_FD_187468 | JGI IMG/M metagenome (GOLD analysis project Ga0209023, IMG submission 187468) | Freshwater and sediment microbial communities from Lake Erie, Canada (SPAdes) (version 2) | ecosystem: Environmental > Aquatic > Freshwater > Lentic | place: Lake Erie, Canada...
AGGCCTTGCGGATCTCGTCGTAGCCGGCAAAGGCCGAGACCAGCATCATCAGGGTCGACTTGGGCAGGTGGAAGTTGGTGATCAGGCGGGTCACGGTTTTGAACTGGTAGCCCGGCGTGATGAACAGGCGGGTGTCGCCGCTGCCGGCTTCGAGCCGGCCCGACTGCGAAGCCGATTCCAGCGCACGCAGCGAGGTCGTGCCGACCGCCACCACGTCGCGGCCAGCGGCCTGGGCGGCGCGCACGGCATCGACGGTGTCCTGGGCGATCGTGTACCACTCGCTGTGCATGTTGTGCTCGGCCAGGTTCTCGACGCGCACCGGCTGGAAGGTGCCGGCGCCCACGTGCAGGGTGACGTAGGCGATGTTCACGCCTTTCGCGGCCAGCTTGTCCAGCAGCGGCTGGTCGAAGTGCAGGCCGGCGGTCGGCGCAGCGACGGCGCCCGGCTCCTTCGAATAGACGGTCTGGTAACGCTGCTCGTCGAATTCGTCGGCATCGTGGGCGATGTAGGGCGGCAGCGGCAGGCGGCCGTGGGCCTCGATCAGGTCGAACACGTCGCCTTCGAAGTGCAAGGTGAAGAATTCGCCGGCGCGCTCGCCGGTGGTGACGTCGAAGGCGTCGGCCAGGCGGATGCGGTTGCCCGGCTTGGGCGACTTCGACGCGCGGACCTGCGCCAGCACGGTGCGGTTGTCGAGCACGCGCTCGACCAGCACCTCGACCTGGCCGCCGGATTCCTTCTGGCCGAAGAAGCGCGCCTTCAGCACGCGCGTATTGTTCATCACCAGCACGTCGCCGGCCTGGAGCTGGTCGAGGATGTCGGCAAAATGGCGGTCGGTAATGCGGTCGCCGTCCAGCTGCAGCAGGCGCGAAGCGCTGCGATCGGGCAGCGGCACCTGCGCGATGCGTGCTTCCGGCAGGTCGAAATCGAAATCGGAGAGGGAGTAGATTCTGCTCATGATGGGAAAACAGTGCCAGGAGCCTTACAATATAAGCTCAAGCGTATGCGGCGAACCCTCTATTTTACACCAGCCTTTATGCCCGCAACCAAAGACACAGCCGCGGACCAAGCCCCGGCCAAAGCCGCCGCCAAGCCAAAAGCCAAAGCAGCAACGCCGGTCCAGAAGACCATCGAGAGCAAACTCGCCAAGCTCGGCCTGCGCACCGACATGGACCTGGTGCTGCATCTGCCGATGCGCTACGAGGACGAAACCGAGATCGTGCCCGTGCGCGAGGCCTGCCTGCGCGGCGGCCACGTGTCGCAGGTCGAAGGCGTCGTGACCAAGAATGAAATCACCTACAAGCCGCGCAAGCAGCTGCTGGTGTCGATCGCCGACGAGACTTCGGACATCCAGCTGCGCTTCATGAATTTCTACGGCAGCCAGGTCAAGCAGCTGGCGGAAGGCACGCGCGTGCGCGCACGCGGCGAGGTGCGCCACGGCTTCTTCGGAGCCGAGATGGTCCACCCGGTTTACAAGATCGTCAACGAGGGCGCGCCGCTGCCGGCCTCCCTGACCCCGGTCTATCCGGCCGGCGAAGGCCTGTCGCAGACCGTATTGCGGCGCGCGATCGCGGACGCCATGAAGCGCGTCGACTGGACCGATACCGTGCCGCGCGCGGTGCGCGAAAAGCTGTCGCTGGCCGAATTCCAGCCGGCCGTGCGCCTGCTGCACTACCCGCCGCCGGACGTCGACGAGAACGCGCTGATCGAAAAGACCCACCCGGCCTGGACCCGCGTGAAGTTCGACGAACTGCTGGCGCAGCAGCTGTCCTTGAAACGCGCCCAGCAGGCGCGCCGCGAAAAGGGCGCGCCGCAGCTGGGTACCGTCGGCGCCCTGTCCGAAGCGTTTTTGCACGCGCTGCCGTTCAAGCTGACCAACGCCCAGGCGCGCGTGGTGCAGGAGATCAGCAAGGACCTGCATGAGAGCTACCCGATGCAGCGCCTGCTGCAGGGCGACGTCGGCAGCGGCAAGACCGTGGTCGCGGCGCTGGCGGCTGCCCAGGCCATCGACAGCGGCTACCAGGCCGCGCTGATGGCGCCGACCGAGATCCTGGCCGAGCAGCACTTCCGCAAGATCGCGGCCTGGATGGAACCGCTGGGCGTGAAGGTCGCCTGGCTGACCGGCAGCTTGAAAAAGAAGGAAAAGCAGGCGGCCAGCGAGATGGCGGAAACCGGCGAGGCCAACCTGGTGATCGGCACCCACGCGCTGATCCAGGATTCGGTGCAGTTCGCAAAACTCGGCCTGGTGCTGGTCGACGAACAGCACCGTTTCGGCGTCGGCCAGCGCCTCACCTTGCGCAACAAGGGCAGCGACGGCCTGGTACCGCACCAGCTCATGATGTCGGCCACGCCGATTCCGCGCACGCTGGCGATGACCTATTACGCCGACCTCGAAGTCTCGGTCATCGACGAGCTGCCGCCCGGCCGCACGCCCATCGTCACCCGCGCCATCGACCAGAACCGGCGCGACGAGGTGATCGAGCGCGTGCACGCCGCGGCGCTGGAAGGCCGCCAGGTGTATTGGGTGTGTCCGCTGATCGAAGAATCGGAAGCGCTGCAGCTGCAGACCGCCACCGACACCTTCGAGACCCTGGCCGCCTCGCTGCCCGACCTGGTGGTGGGCCTGGTCCACGGCCGCATGAAGCCGGCCGAGAAGCAGGTGATCATGGACGCCTTCTCGGCCGGCCATGTGCACGTGCTGGTGGCCACCACCGTGATCGAGGTCGGGGTCGACGTGCCGAACGCTTCGTTGATGGTGATTGAGCATGCCGAGCGCTTCGGCCTGTCGCAGCTGCACCAGCTGCGCGGGCGCGTGGGCCGCGGTTCGGCGGCCAGCGTCTGCCTGCTGCTGTATCAGAGCCCGCTCGGCCAGGTGGCCAAGCAGCGCCTGATGACGATGCGCGAGACCACCGACGGCTTCGAGATCGCGCGCCGCGACCTGGAGATTCGTGGCCCCGGCGAATTCCTGGGCGCGCGCCAGTCCGGCGAAGCCATGCTGCGCTTCGCCAACCTGGAGACCGACCAGTGGATCGTCGAGCAGGCGCGCGACGTGGCGGCCTGGCTGCTGGCATCCGACCGGCCGGAGCTTGAAGCCATCGTCGATGCCCACCTGCTGCGCTGGCTGGGCGGACGCGAGGAGTTCCTCAAGGTGTAAGCAGGCCGCCAGCCTCAGGCCGTGGTGTCCTGCTTGCTGGCGTGGCCGTCGTCCGGCCTGGGCTTCTTGTCGGTTTTGGTCTTGTCCTTTGCCTTGTTCCTGGTCTTCCCAGCTTTGGCGCCGGACTTGGCATCCTTGGCGCCAGCCTTCGCGGCGTCCTTCTCGTGCGCGGCGGCGGCCGTGGCAACAGCCGGCGACGTGCTCGAATCCGGTGTGGTGGTCTGGGACGGCGCCTGGGCAGGCACCGTCTGGGCCCAGGCGGCGCCGGCAAGCACGCAGGCGCCCAGAATGGCGATGGTCGTTTTCATGCGAATAGCCCTCCGCTTGGTCGTAGCCCCTAATGTACACCGCTTGCCGAAACGGCCTGTTCCGCGAATTCTGCCGTTTGTCGCAAATGCATGGTCCCGCGCAGCACGATTCCCTACAGTGCGCTCGTCAATACAACAACAACGAGACCCGCCATGCACACCGCCACCCCGAATACGGAAAATCCGGTCCCCTTCGCCATCGCCTGCGCCGTCGGCCAGTTCCTGCTGACCATTCTGATCCTGAAGTTCGGCTTCAGCCTGGCGCCGCCCGAAGCCCACGGCAAGGTCAAGCTGGTCGCCTTCGCCTCCACCATCATCTACCCGCTGGTGCTGGCCCAGTCCTTCGGGATGTGGCAGCGGCTGGCCTTGGGCCTGGACCGCATCCGACTGGAGCCGGTGTTCCTGGCCAGCCTGTCGACCGCCGTGCTGTTCCTGCCCTGGGGCCTGCGCAGCGCCGGCGCCGGCCAGCTGTTCTCCGACTTCAGCATCCAGCTCTTCAATGCCTTCGGCGAAGAGCTGCTGTTCCGCGGCGTGATCTTCGCGCTGCTGCTGTCGCTGCCGGTCTGGCGCGCCATCGTCCTGAATGGCCTGCTGTTCGGCGCCATGCACCTGATCCACGGCTTCATGGGCGCCGACTGGCGGACCGCCGCCGGGCAGATGCTGGTGACCTCGGTGTGCGGCATGATGTTCACCGCGGTGCGCTACCGTAGCGGCAGCCTGTGGCTGTGCGTGCTCCTGCACATGGTGCTGAACCTGTGCATGATGTACTCGAAGGTGCAGGATGCCGCCGGATCGACGGCCTTCATCGTGGAGCGTGCGGCCAACCTGATCGAGCTGGCCCTGGCGGCGTGGGTGGTGCTGGCGGCGCGCCGTGCCCCGGCGACGCGCGTGGCAGCCTGATTTAGAGCGCCTAACAAAAGCCTCCATGGCCGCGTTGCGCCATCTCGCCGTACTAGCGTACTGTCTTCGATGGCGCGCCTTGCCCTGAAGGTTTTGTTAGACGCTCTTATTCGGTTCTGGTCAGCTCGACGCCGTCAACCGTCATCTTCATCTTGGCGCCCTCGCGGTGCGGCGGCTTGCTGACCACGAAGGTCGAGCGCATCAGGCTGAAACCAACGTCGAAGTTATCGCCGTTAAAACCCTGCAGGTCGATGTTGAGGTCCAGGTTCTTGCCGGGCTGCTTGCGCTTGTACTCGACGTGGCCGTCCTGCTTGATGTTCAGCCGCATGTCCTTGCCCAGCCATTCGCCCACGTAGGCGGCTTTGTCCGCAGGGACCGGCACCGGATCCGCGAAGCTGGATTGGGCCGCACACAGGCAGGCGGCGAGCAGGATGGGGCGGCGGATCATGGTTTTTCCTTTATGGAGAGGGGACTGCGAAAAGTATCGATGCGCCCGCCGGTAGTGTCAAACAAAACCGGATATGCATGTCTGCGCCAGCGCGCACCAACAAAAAAGCCCGCCTGGATCGGCGGGCTTTTCGTGCGGTGAACGCGATTACTTGGCCGGGGTGGTCGGCGCGGCAGGCGTTGCAGGCGTCGCCGGGCTGGCCTGGACGGCAGGGGTGGCCGGTGCCGCCGGGGTGTCCGAGGTTTCCGGGGTGGCCGGCGTTGCGGTCGTGGTCGGCGTAGCCGGGGTAGCGGAAACGGCCGGGGTAGCAGGCGTTGCCGGGGCCGCAGCTTCGGTGGCGGTCGCGGTCTCGCTGCCGGTGTCGCCGTCGGTCTTCACGCTGGTTTTATGCGTGGTCTTGTGTGCGGTCTTGGCGTGCTTGGTTTTCTTGGGCTCGGCCTTGGCGGCCTTCGCGTCGGCGGAAGTGGTTTCCTTGACGTCGGTTTTGGTGTCGGTCTTGGCGGCCTTGGTATCGGTCTTGGCGGCTGCGGCAGGTTGGGCGGCTTTGGTATCGCTGGTCTTGGCCTTGGTCACTTCGGCAGTGGGCACCAGCACGGCGGTTTTCGGAGCGGGCGCTTGTGCGAATGCAGCGGTGGCGAACAGGCCGGCGATCACGGTAACGATGGTCTTTTTCATGGTGGTGGTCCTCACGGTAAGCTGTCGACAAGCCCGCGTCATGCAGGCCTGTCATTCGGGATGAGCGCGATTACTTGGCCGGGGTGGCGGCAGCAACGGTGGTGTCTTTGTGCGCTTCGGCTTTGTGTTCAGCCTTGTGTTCGGCCTTAGCTGCCTTGTGCTCGGCCTTGGCTTCCTTGACATCGGCTTTGGCGGCTTCCTTGGTCGCCTTGGCGTCGGCCTTGGCTTCCTTGACGTCGGTCTTGGCGGCGGCTTTGGCGTCCTTCACGTCGGCCTTCGCGGTTTCCTTCGTTTCCTTGACGTCGGCCTTGGCAGCAGCTTTGGTTTCTTTCACTTCTGCTTTGGCAGCCTGCTTTTCCTGCTTGGCTTCAGCCTTCGCCACTGCCGGGGTGGTAGCCGTCGGGGTGGTCGTTGCAGGCGTTTGTGCTGCGAATGCTGCGGTGGCGAACAGGCCGGCGATCAGGGTAGCGATGGTCTTTTGCATGATGTGGTCCTCAGTTTTGTCTCGGGGTTGTCAGTGCACGTTTGCGTGTCACTTGTCCCTAAAACGACGACCCCCGCTGCCCTGTTGACGGCCTTTACAAAGCCTTACCGCGCTGACAAATGCTTACAACTCGGCTATGCCTGCGTATTTTCAGAAGCCGTAGCCGTGCCAGGCGTCCTTGAAGTCCTTGGCGCGCGCATCCGTCACTTCGGGGCGGCCGCGCAGCCACTGCACCACCGCCTCGCGGTCTTCTTCGCCGGGCGAACCGCGCTCGATGTTGGCGATCACGCCTTCGGTCTCGGTGAACGGCTCCTTGCCGCCGAAGCCGCCGCCCAGCAGGCCGCGCTGCTCGAGGAAGCCGAAGAAGTCGTTGATGAAGTCGTGGTAAGGCTCGCCGCGCATCGGGCTGTTGAACACCAGTTCGATGTCGAAGCAGTACTCCTTGAACTCGCCGACGCGCTGCTTCTTGCGCTGGCGGGTATTCAGGCGCCGCATGCGGCTGGTGGAACGGGGATCGCGTTTCATGGTTTTTCTCCTTGTTGGTTTATTCGTTGCTTGCAGCGTCGTCTGCTGCATAGTGCACGCCGATCTGGCGCCGCACTTCATCCATCACGCCCATCAGGGCCAGCGTGTCCGCGTGGGTCATGCCGGGGCTCTCGATCAGGCCCGCCTGCCAGCAGCGCTGCGCTTCGACCGCTTCGTGCACGTAGCCGTTGCCCAGGAAAGGCGTGGGCACGGTGCGCGAGATGCCGTCCGCGCGCGCCACCGTCACGGTCTGGGCGCGGTGGAACATGGTGTTCATGCGCACGTGGCCCTTCTCGCCGGCGATCGTCAGCTCGCTCGGCAGGCGGGCGCGCAGCGAGCAGCTGCACACCGACATGCCGCCATTCACGTGGCGCAGCATGAAGCCGGTCTGCTCGTCGACGCCGGTCGGGCCGATCTCGGCCTGCGCCGCCACCGCCGCGACGGGACCGAGCAGCGCCACCGCGATCGACAGCGGATAGATGCCCAGGTCGAGCAGCGCGCCGCCGCCCAGCACCGGATTGAACACACGGTGCTCATGGCCGAAATCGGCCTTGAAACCGAGGTCCGCGATCACCTGCGTGACCTTGCCGATTTCGCCGGATTCCACCACGCGGCGCACCTCGGCCAGCGCCGGCATGAAGCGCGTCCACATTGCCTCCATCAAGAACAGCTTTTTGGCACGCGCCAGCGCCACCAGTTCTTCCGCCTCATGACGGTTCATGGTGAAGGGCTTCTCGCACAGCACGCCCTTGCCCGCGTTCAGGGCCAGGCGCACGTTGGCGACGTGGGCCGGGTGCGGCGTGCCGACGTAGACCAGGTCGATGTCCCCGGCCTGCGCCAGCGCTTCATACGAACCATACGCCGCACCACCGAATTCGTCGGCGAAAGTCTGCGCGCTCTCCAGATTGCGCGAGCCGACGCCGGCCAGCACCGCGCCCGGCGTGTCCTTCAATGCATTGGCAAAGGCCCTGGCGATCTTGCCGGTGCCGAGAATGCCCCAGCGAACCACATCCGTCATGCTTCCTCCTAAGTCTGGTCTTTGGCCGGCCGCTTGGGCCGGAATACGGTCTCGTCGAGATAAAAGGCGTCGTCCTGATCCGCCCACCAGCCGGGCACGCCCAGCACCGGCAGCGGCGTGAAGCCGGCGGTGCTCAAGCCTTCGGCGCACAGCTGGCCGGCCACCTGCATGTCGATCCAGGCGCGCCGGTCTTCCCAGGCCAGGCCAAACCAGGCGTCGGGCGCGAACAGGACCCGTGTGTGCGCGGTGATCGCCTTGCGCGGCGCCACCAGCTTTTCCATCAGCGCGTGGCCGAACAGCCAGACTTCGGCATCCGCGCCGGCACCGAAGCGCTCGCGCTGTGCGAACAGCGTGTCGTGCCAACGGTGCGCGCGCAGGCCCTCGACCAGCGTGCGCCCGGCATCGCCGTCGCGCACCACCAGCAGCGCGGCGTTCTCGTCGAAAATGGTGGCGGCGTCGCGCGCCGGCCCCCGCGACTTGCCCACGCCGGCAGCGGCGATCTGCGCGGCCTGCAGCGCGTTCAGCTCGCGCTTGATGAGCGGGAAAGTCTGCCACACCAGGCCATTGAAGAAGTCGTGCAGATTCTCGCGCGTCGGCACGCAGCCGGTGGCGCCGATGAATTCTTCGTAGGCCGTATCTGGCGGCAGTTCGGCCTGGGGCACGAAACGGACAGGCTGGCCGCGGTGGTTTTGCAGGCCCAGCCTGGCCGCATTCGCATTGAACCGGTCGATGAACGAAGCGGCCGGCGCCAGGCTGTCGAAGGCGGGACGCACCGCGTCATACCAGGCGCGCGTCCAGTCGATCTCCGCGAACATGCGCGCTTACAGCATCTTCCAGTGGAGCTGCTGGCCGGCGTCGAGCGGCACCAGCTCGGTCTCGCCCATCGGTACGCTGGCCGGAATGGTCCAGGTCTCGCGCTTGAGGGTGACAGTGTCCTCGTTCACCGGCAGGCCATAAAAGGCCGGGCCGTTCAGGCTGGCGAAGGCTTCCAGTTTATCGAGCGCGCCGGCCTGTTCGAAGGCGGTGGCGTACAGCTCCATTGCGTGCAGGGCCGTGTAGCAGCCGGCGCAGCCGCAGGCGCTTTCCTTGGCGTGGATAGCATGCGGTGCCGAGTCGGTGCCGAGGAAGAAGCGCTCGTCGCCGCTGGTGGCGGCCGTGACCAGCGCCAGGCGGTGTTCTTCGCGCTTCAGGACCGGCAGGCAGTAATAGTGCGGGTTGATGCCGCCCTTGAAGATCTCGTTGCGGTTGTACAGCAGGTGGTGGGCCGTGATGGTCGCGGCGATCGGGCCTTCGGCCTCGGCCACGTACTGGGCGGCGTCGCGGGTCGTGATGTGCTCGAACACGATCTTCAGTTCCGGGAAGTCGCGGCGCAGCGGGCGCATCACGCGTTCGATGAACACGGCTTCGCGGTCGAACAGGTCGATGTCGTGGTTCGTGACTTCGCCATGCACCAGCAGCGGCATGTCCAGGTCCTGCATCACCTCGAGCGTCTTGTAGCACTTGCGCAGGTCGGTCACGCCGGCCGCCGAGTTGGTGGTGGCGCCGGCCGGGTACAGTTTGACCGCGTGGATGAAGCCGGTGTCCTGGGCGCGGCGGATCTCGTCCGGGTCCGTGTTGTCGGTCAGATACAGGGTCATCAGCGGCTCGAAGCGCATCCCTGCCGGCAGCGCAGCCAGGATGCGCTCGCGGTAGGCCGTGGCGTCCGCCGCGGTGGTGACCGGCGGCTTCAGGTTCGGCATGACGATGGCGCGGGCGAACTGGCGCGCGGTGTGCGGCAGCACGCTGGCCATGTGCGCGCCGTCGCGCAGGTGCAGGTGCCAGTCGTCGGGGCGGATGAGGGTGATGGTGTCGGGGGATTCGATGGTGGACATGGCGGCTCTCGGATTGCGAAACCCCGACATTCTACCGTAGCCACTCTGGCGGCACGCGCCGGCCCGGGGTGCGCACGATACGTTTCCTTAAAGTACTAAAAAGTGTTGATCACGTTAAACTTCACGCATTTAACAGTCACACTTCGCGTTCACAGTTCGGCATGGGAATCGGAATCGACACGCTGGCCCCGCTCGCGTTCATCATCGTCTTCGCCTACACGGTCTTCGGCCTGACCGGTTTCGGCTCGACCATCACGGCCATGCCGATGCTGGTGCTGGTGATCCCGCTGCGCATGGCGGTGCCGCTGATGCTGGTGTTCGACCTGGCCTCCGGCCTGCTGCTCGGCCTGAAGAACCGCCGTTTCATCGAACGCCGCGAAGCCCTGCGCCTCATCCCCTTCATGCTGGGCGGGATGGCGGTCGGGGTGCTGGCCCTGGTCAAGGCGCCCGAGCGCATGCTGCTGGTGATCCTCGGCCTGTTCATCCTCGGCTATGCGGCCTGGAGCCTGCTGGTGCGCGGCAAACCGCAGCCGCTGGCGGGCGCCTGGGCCGCGCCCTTCGGCGCCGTCGGCGGCATCTTCACCGCCCTGTTCGGCGCCGGCGGCCCGTTCTACACGATCTACCTGACCCGGCGCCTGCCGGACAAGCTGACCTTGCGCGCCACCATCAGCGGAGTGTTGTTTTTCAGCGCAGTGGCGCGGCTGCTGTTGTTTTCCGGCGCCGGCCTCTATCAACAGGAATCGCTGCCGCTGCTGGCCGCCGTGCTGCTGCCCTGCGCCCTGGGCGGGCTGTACCTGGGCAACCGCCTGCACCAGCGCCTGCCCGCCGAGCGCATCAAGCAGGCGATCTGGGTGGTGCTCATCGCTGGCGGCGCCAGCCTGGTGCTCCGCAACCTGTAAAGACCCCGGCACCGAAGCATGGTGCTAGCATGTCGCCTTAATAAATAAGGGGACGGAAATGCAGGAGACAGTCACACGCGACATCGCGTCGATCCAGGCCATGGGCGCGGTGCCGACCATCCTGGAAACGGTGGCCACGGTCACGGGCCTGGGCTTCGTCTGCATTGCCCGCGTCACGCAGGACAGCTGGCATGCCTGCGCGGTGCTGGACAAGCTGAATTTCGGTCTCCAGGTCGGCGGCGAGCTTGACGTCACGACCACGCTCTGCGAGGAAGTGCGCGACACCCGCAAGGCGGTCATCATCGACCACGTGAGCGCCAGCGCCACCTACTGCAACCACCACACGCCGCGCATGTATGGCTTCGAGAGCTACATCTCGATCCCGATCTTCCGCCAGGACGGCAGCTATTTCGGCACGCTGTGCGGGCTCGATCCGAAGCCGGCCAGACTGTCGACGCCGGCGGTTACCAACAGCATGACCCTGTTTGCCCAGCTGATCTCGCTGCAGATGGAGGCCGATGTGCAGTTGACCGACACCCGCGACCGGCTGGACGACGAACGCGATACCGCGGAGCTGCGCGAGCAGCTGATCGCCGTGCTGGGGCACGACCTGCGCACGCCGCTCGATTCGATCTCGATGGCGGTGGAAGTCGGCAAGCGCAAGCAGCCCGACAGCGCGATGCAGGCCCTGCTCGACCATATCGGACGCAGTGCGGACCGCATTTCTTCGCTGGTCGACAACGTGGTCGACTTCACGCACGGGCGCATGGGCGGCGACATCGACGTCGAGCTGCGCCGCGAGGACGGGCTGCACCTGGTCTTCGGGCAGGTGGTCGAGGTCATGCGCAGCCTTCACCCCGAGCGCCGTATCGACGCCCATCTGCAGCCCGTGTCCGGCCTGCTGTGCGACAGCGACCGGATGCGGCAAATGCTGTCGAACCTGCTCAACAACGCGCTGGTGCACGGCGACCCGCTGCGGCCTGTGCGCGTCTGCGCCGGCGAGGAACAGGGCGTGTTCCAGCTGACGGTCACGAATGCCGGCCCGCGCATCCCGGACGAGGTCAAGCGCCAGCTGTTCAAGCCGTTCTGGCGCGGCGCTGCGAAGGTGTCGCATGAAGGCCTGGGCCTGGGACTGTTCATCGTGGCCGAGATCGCGCAGGCGCACGGCGGCAGCATCGAAGTGCTCACCTCGGATGCCGCGACCTCGTTCATTTACAAGGTACGCCGGCTGGACCTGAGCACCCTCGGCGCCTGATCAGTGAATGATCCGCGCGAGGAATTCGCGCGCCCGTTCCGACTTCGGCGCGGTGAAGAAATCGTCCTTGGCGCTCTCCTCGACGATGCGGCCCTGATCCATGAACAGGATGCGGTCGGCCACCCGCCGCGCAAAGCCCATCTCGTGGGTCACCACCATCATCGTCATGCCGTCCTGGGCCAGGCCGGTCATCACGTCCAGCACCTCGCCCACCATCTCGGGGTCGAGCGCCGAGGTCGGTTCGTCGAACAGCATCGCGATCGGGTCCATCGCCAGCGCCCGTGCGATCGCCACGCGCTGCTGCTGGCCGCCCGAGAGCTGGCTGGGGAATTTGTCCTGGTGCGCCAGCAGGCCGACCCGCTCCAGGTATTTGAGGCCGTTGGCGGTGGCTTCCTCGCGCGAGCGCTTCAGCACCTTCACCTGGGCCAGGTTGAGGTTGTCGCGCACCGACAGATGCGGGAACAGCTCGAAGTTCTGGAACACCATGCCGATCTTCGCCCGCAGCGCCGGCAGATGGGTGGCCGGATCGCCGACCGAGGTGCCGTCGACGCGGATGCTGCCCTGCTGGAAGGGTTCAAGGCCATTGACGGTCTTGATCAGGGTCGACTTGCCGGAACCGGAGGGGCCGCACACGACCACGACGTCGCCGCGCGCCACCCGCGTGCTGCAGTCGCCGAGGACCTGGAAGCTGCCGTACCACTTGCTGACATTGTCTATTTCAATCATGTGCTTATGAGCGTGTTGTATGCGTTTGAGCGTGCTTGACAGCACCATCGGCCCCTAGGATACTGCGGAACTTGTCAAGATATCAGTATCAATTGGCATGTCTGGCAAAACCACCCTGATTTTGCCCGATCAGCCACAGGAACAGGCCGGACCATCTCCGCCGGTTCCGCCGCGCCGCCATCACCAGAAGGAAGCCCTATGAAGAATCGAAACCGCCTGACCACTTACATCCTCGTGGGGCTGGTGCTCGGCATCGCCGTCGGCTACGTCGCGCACAATTACCTGGAAAATCCGGCCGGCTTCGCCGACACGCTGTCGCTGGTGACCACACTCTTCCTCCGCCTGATCAAGATGATCATCGCGCCGCTGGTGTTCTCGACCCTGGTGGTCGGCATCGCCAAGATGGGCGACGCATCGGAAGTCGGCCGTATCGGCGTCAAGGCGCTGGGCTGGTTCGTCATCGCCTCGATCCTGTCGCTGACCCTGGGCCTGATCCTGGTGAACCTGTTCCGTCCGGGCGATGCGATGGCGGCCGCCGGCCATCTGCCGGCCGTGACGGAATCCTCGGGCATCGCCGTGACCGGCCTGACGCTCAAGGAATTCATCACCCACCTGGTGCCGGCCTCGATCGTGGACGGCATGGCCAAGAACGAGATCCTGCAGATCGTGATCTTCTCGATCTTCTTCGGCACCGGCGCCGCCGCCGTGGGCGCGCGCGCCACCCCGCTGATCGACGCCATCGACGGCGCCGCCCACGTGATGCTGAAGGTGACCGGCTACGTCATGAACTTCGCTCCGGTCGCCGTGTTCGCGGCAGTGGCCAGCGTGATCGCCAAGAGCGGCGTCGGCGTGCTGTCGACCTATGGCGTGTTCATGGGCGAGTTCTACCTCGGCATCGTGCTGCTGTGGATCCTGCTGATCGGGATCGGGATCCTGTTCGTCGGCCCGCGCATCCTGCAGCTGCTGCGCGAACTGCGCGAGCCGACCATCCTGGCCTTCACCTGTGCCTCGTCGGAAGCGGCGTTCCCGAAAACCCTGGAAGGCCTCGAGCGCTTCGGCGTGAAGAACCGCCTGGCCGCCTTCGTGCTGCCGATCGGTTACTCGTTCAACCTCGACGGCTCGATGATGTACTGCACCTTCGCCACCATCTTCATCGCCCAGGCCTACGGCATCGAAGTGCCGCTGTCGACCCAGATCACGATGATGCTGGTGCTGATGCTGACCTCGAAGGGCATGGCCGGCGTGCCGCGCGCCTCGCTGGTGGTGATCGCCGCGACCCTGAACCAGTTCCAGATTCCGGAAGCCGGCCTGCTGCTCCTGCTGGGCATCGACCACTTCCTGGACATGGCGCGCTCGGCCACCAACGTGATCGGCAACGGCATCGCCACCGCCGTGGTCGCGAAGTGGGAAGGCGAGCTGACCGATCCGAAGGCGGCCGGTCAGGACGTTGCGACCGCGCCGCTGCGCTGAGCGTATCCCGCACCAGACAAGGCTTTCCAGGGATGGGAAGCCTTTTTTTATAGACGACCTCAAAACCGTCATTCCCGCGGAAGCGGGAATCCATACTGAATCGATGACACAGGCTCAGCATGGGTTCCCGCTTCCGCGGGAACGACGGGTGATTATGGAGACCACATGACCTACCTGAAATCCGCGCGCTCGCTGTTTGCGCTCTTCCTCTGCCTGTTCGCGCTGGCTGCGCAAGCCCAGACCGCCGCCCCGGCCAAACTGCCGAACGTCGTGATCCTGGCCACCGGCGGCACCATCGCCGGCACCGGCGCGACCAGCACCACCACGGTCGGCTACACCGCCGCCACGGTCGGCGTGCAGGCCCTGATCAACGCCGTGCCGGAGCTGCAGAAGGTCGCCCACGTCAGCGGCGAGCAGGTGTTCCAGATCGCCAGCGAGAACATGGGCAACGAGCAGTGGCTGCTTCTCGCCAAGCGCGTCAACGTCCTGCTGGCGCAGCCGAACGTGGACGGCATCGTGATCACCCACGGCACCGACACCATCGAGGAAACCGCCTACTTCCTGAACCTGGTCGTCAAGAGCAGGAAGCCGGTGGTGGTGGTCGGCGCGATGCGTCCGTCGACCGCGATCTCGGCCGACGGCCCGATCAACCTGTACAACGCGGTGCTGACCGCCGGCAGCGCGGACGCGATCGGCAAGGGCGTGCTGGTGGTGATGAATGACCAGATCAACGCCGCGCGCGAAGTCACCAAGACCAATACCGTCACCACCGATACCTTCAAGTCGCCGGAACTGGGCATGCTGGGCTACGTGGTCGGCAACCAGCCGCACTTCTATCGTGCCTCGACCCGCAAGCACACCGTCGATACCGAGTTCGATATTTCGAAGCTGGATGCGCTGCCGGCCGTGGAGATCGCCTACACCTACGCCAACGTCGGCCCGACCGCGGTGAATGCCTTCGTCGCCGCCGGCGCCAAGGGCCTGGTGCACGCCGGCGTCGGTGACGGCAGCCTGCCGACCAAGGTGCGCCCTGCCCTCTCCGCCGCGCGCGAAAAAGGCGTGGTCATCGTGCGCTCGAGCCGCGTCGGCCAGGGCATCGTGGCGCGCAACGGCGAAGCCAACGACGACCAGCTGGACTTCGTGGTGTCGGATACCTTGAATCCGCAGAAGGCGCGTATTCTGCTGATGCTGGCGCTGACCAAGACCAACAGCACCAGAGAGATTCAGCGGATGTTTTATACGTACTGATGTGTTGAGGGTTATGGAACAACCTTGACAGCATTGACAGGATCTGTGACCATACTTGCACCACTCCTCCCTTGCGGTGTCATTTAGTTGGCTCTCGTTTGGGACGAAAAAGCCGCTCTTCCGGGCGGCTTTTTCACATCCAATGAGCGCACGACGTGACGTCGAATTCCAATACTCCAAGAAGCACTGCCGTCTATGTCGACGGCTACAACCTCTACTATGGTCGATTACGCGGTACGCCATTCAAATGGCTGGACCTTGTCAAGCTCTTCGACGATCTGCTGATGCAGCGCGACCAAAACGAGAAACTGGAGCGGGTACATCTCTTCACTGCTCCCGCACTGGCCACATTCGCCAGCCATGGCAATGCATCAGTCGAAGCACAGTCTGCCTATCATCGGGCGTTACAGACGAAGTATGGCGACCGTTTTGAAACGGTGTACGGTACACATTCATTCGACAGGAGCGGTACGCTATTGCCCGTCTATGTGTCGGGCCAGCCATTCGACCGGACTAATCGAACGCGGGTGTGGAAGCTGGAAGAGAAGAAAACCGACGTGAACCTTGCGTTGCGCATTTATCGCGATGCGTGTAAGGGGCGCTACGATCGAATCATTCTAGTGTCGAACGATAGTGACGCCGAGCCCGCTCTCGAAGCATTACGTGCAGACTTTCCGCACATTATGCTTGGTGTCGTCATGCCCATTCGGCCTGTGGTTTCCGGCGCACCTGCACATCGCCGCCCCAGCGGCTCATTGGCAAATCAGGCAGATTGGACAATCACACACCTCAGTGATGAAGCGCTCGGCGCGGCGCAGCTACCAGCAATCGTCCCGACCAAGAAAAAACCGATTCGAAAACCAAGTCACTGGTAACTGCAAAGCGATTCAACGGATCTTGTACGCCTATTAAAACAGGTGATTCAAACCCACCGACATGCCGCGCTGGCGCGTCTGCTTCGACGCCGGCACCAGCGCGCCGCCATAGCGGTTGAGATCGAGCTCCGCATACAGATTGCTGCGCTTGGACAGCGCATAGCTGGTGCCGAGCATGCGCAGGTCGCGCGTGCCGGCGCCGGCCGCGCTGCCGTAGGTGGAGCGGTAGATCGCGCCGGTGACGTTGAACGCCCCCACGTCGTAGCTGACGCCGCCGAAACGGGTCGTGTTCTGGTAGATCCCCGCCGTGGCGCTGTCCTGGCGTTCGCGCGACATCGATGCCTTGGCGGTGATGCCATGGAATTTCACGCCGCCGCCGGCGACGAAGGCATGGTTGGCGAATCCGGCGGCCGTCTGTTTGTAGGTGTAGGCGCCCGCCGCCAGCAGCGGGCCGCCGGCATAGCTGAATCCCACGGCCTTGGCCGCGCCCCGGTCCACATCGCCCGCCACTTCACCCGCCGCGTATTCGGCGCGCAGCGTCAGGCCGCCGAAGCTGCCGGCGTATTGGATGTCATTGTTGAAGCGCGTGCCCGACGACGAGGATGCGCTCAGGCCGGCCGTCTTTGCCGCCGCCGGCAGGGTGGTGCCGGCGCCCGAGGACAACGGCACGATGCCGGTGTAGTTGTGGTCGAAGGGATCGAGGAATTTTTCGGTCCTGAAGCCGATCGTGTACTGGCGGCCGAGATCGACCGAGCCCCAGGCCCCGCCCAGCCCGACCGCGGCGGTCCGGTTGAACAGCACGTTGTTGGTGTTGTCCAGCTCACCGGTGCTGCTCTTGAAACCGCTCTCGAGCTGGAAGTGGGCGTTCAATCCATTGCCGAGTTTTTCGATGCCGCGGAAGCCGAGCCGGTTCGAGTAGTAGTTACCGGTGCCCATGGTCAGCATGCCGCCGCCGGCGGCGTCGACATTGGTCTGGTAACGCAGGCCGGCGTCGATCGAGCCATAAACCTGGACGTTGGATTGGGCGATTGCGGCGGCCGGGCATGCGGCGGCCAGCGCCAGTATCAGCAAACGGATACGGGTTGTCATGCATTGTCTCCTGCTTGGTAGTTTTATGTTTTATGTGTGCGGGGGACGTGCGCATCCCTCCGCGGACTGCCGGTACAGATGAAACGGGAGGTGGGCGGCCTGTGGCAGCCGCCCGGATGGAAGGCCGGCTGGAACGCCTAAGCGGTCGCTTTCAGTGCGGCCTTGCGCGCCGCCTGGCTGGCGCCGCTGCTCAGCACCAGCAGCATGACGATGCTGGCCAGGGTCAGGCCGGCGACCGGCAGCAGGGCCAGGGCGTAGCTGCCGGTTTCTTCCTTGATCCAGCCGTAGGCGTTGACCATCAGGCCGCCGCCGATCAGGTTCGAGGCGGCGTTGATGCCGGCCAGGCCGGCTGCCGCCGACGAGGGCGCGATCCAGGTCGAGCTCAGGGCCCAGAACGGTCCCTTGAACGAATAGGCCCCGACCAGGATGCAGGACAGCAGGAACACCGTCGGCGCGAGCGAGCCGGTCGCCAGGGTGCCCAGCATGCCGCCGGCGATCAGGGTCAGCGGAATCGCGGTATGCCAGCGGCGTTCCGCGGTCTTGTCCGAGTGACGGCCCCACAGGATCATCAGCACCGCGGCGATCACGTAAGGCACCGAGTTGACGAGGCCCGTCTGCATGACGCTCAGGCCGAAGGACTTGAGCAGCTGCGGCTGCCACACGCCCAGCACCGTGCCGGCGGCCGATGCGGCCGAGCAGACCAGCGCCATGCCCAGCACTTCCTTGCTGCGGAAGAGCTTCCAGATCGAGGAATGTTCGACGGCCTTCTTGTCCTGGCGCTCCTTGTCGAGGCGGGAGGTCAGCCAGCTGCGCTGTTCCGCGCTCAGCCAGGTCGCCTGCTCCGGGCGGTCGGTCAGGAAGAACAGGCAGACGATGCCCAGCAGGACCGTCGGCAAGCCTTCGAGGATGAACAGCCAATGCCAGCCGCGCATGCCGAGCAGACCGTCGGCCTGCAGCAGCAGTCCGGAAAGCGGCGAGCCGATGAAGCTGCCCATCGGTACCGCCACCATGAACAGCGCGACCATGCGTCCGCGGTAGGCGGCCGGGAACCAGTAGGTCAGGTACAGCACCACGCCGGGGAAGAAGCCGGCTTCGGCGGCGCCGAGCAGGAAGCGCATGGCGAACAGCGAATTCTGGCCCTGGACGAAGGCCATCCCGGCCGACACCAGGCCCCAGGTGATCATGATCCGCGCGATCCACTTGCGCGCGCCGAACTTCTGCAGGGCGAGGTTGCTGGGCACCTCGAACAGGAAGTAGGCGATGAAGAACAGGCTGCCGGCAAAACCGAACACCTTCTTGGTGATGCCAAGATCGTCGTTCATCTGCAGGGCGGCCATGCCGATGTTCCCGCGGTCGATCAGGGCCAGCAGGTAGCAAACGGTCAGGAAGGGGATGATGCGCCAGGTGACCTTGCGCATGGTCTCCGCTTCGAGGCGGGATGTGGTATCGATGTCGCTCATGTCGTCTCCGTTACTGTAATCGTTAAAGCGCGTCTTGGTGCGCGCTTGTGGCTTTTTGTTGCGATTTCAGCTCGCCAGCAGCGCCAGCACCGTAAGCACATTCGTCGCCGCCGCCGTGCCCATGCCGACATAGGCATCGCCGGTCACCCCGCCGATGTGCGGCGACAGGATGGCGTTCGGAATCGCGGTGAACGGATGGCCGGGCGTGAAGGGCTCGACCTGGAAGCTGTCCAGGCCCGCCGCGCGCAGGGCGCCGCTGCGCAAGGCATCGGCCAGCGCGGCTTCGTCGATCAGGCCGCCGCGCGCCGTGTTGACCACGATCGCGCCGCGGCGCATGGTGGCCAGCGTCTCCGCGTTCAGCATGTTGGCGTTGTCCTTGGTGAGCGGGCAATGCAGCGACAGCACGTCCGACTGGGCGATGACCTCGGCTAGCGGCAGCAGCTCGACACCGGCCGGCGCCGACGCCGCGTACGGATCGTGGGCGACGACGCGCATGCCCAGCGCGATGCCGGTCGTGGCGACGCGAGCGCCGATCGCGCCCAGGCCCACCAGGCCCAGCGTGCGGCCGTTCAATTCGAGGCTCTTGTGCGTGGCCTTGTCCCAGTGGCTCTCGTGCATGCGGCGGTCGAGTTCCGTGACGTTCTTGGCGCAGGCCAGGATCAGGGCCCAGGCATGTTCGGCCACGGCCGCCGCGTTGGCGCCGACCGCCGCCTTGACCGCAATGCCGCGCTTTGCCGCAGCATCCTTGTCGATGGTGTCGGTGCCGGAGCCGTGCTTGGAAATCACGCGCAGGGAGGTGCAAACATCGATCACGCGTTCGGTGATGCGGCCGTAGCGCACGATCATCGCGACCGGCTGGTGCTGGCGGCACAGGGCGACCAGGTCGTCCTCGGTCGGCGCCTTGCCGGCATAAACCAGGTCGTACGATGACAGCAGTTCGACCGCCTTGTCGGCCAGGTCGGCGCCGGTCACCAGGATGACGTCGCGCTTCGCTTGCTCTTTCAGGACGGCGCTCACAGCGTTTCTCCTTCGGCCAGCACACCAGCCTTGCGCAGGGCGCCATCCAGCCAGGTCGGACGCAACTGGGCGCCGCTGCGGATGCCTTCGATGCGCGCGGTTTCATCGGCCAGCTTCTGCTTGGCCGCTTCCACCGCCGCCGCCACCTTGACCGGCTCGATGACGACGACGCCGTCGGCATCGCCGACCACCAGGTCGCCCGGGCGCACGGTCACGCCGCCCACCGACACCGGCCAGTTGATCCGGCCCGGCACCTGCTTGGTCGGACCGTTCGGATTGGCGCCGGTGGCGTACATCGGGAAGCCCAGCGCGCGGATCGCCTCGGTGTCGCGCACGGCGCCGTAGACGACGATGCCGGCAATGCCGATCGCCATGCACTGGCTGACCATGATCTCGCCCATCAGGGCACTGGTATCGTCGCCCTTGCCGTCGATGACCAGCACGTCGCCCGGCTTGGCCAGCGCCATCGCCGCGTGGATCATCAGGTTGTCGCCGGGGCGCACTTCGACCGTGAGTGCCGGTCCGGCCAGGCGCATGCTCGGCGCCAGCGGCGCGATGCGGCTGCTCAGGGCGCCGCGGCGGCCGGCCACGTCGGCCAGAATGGAAGACGGGTACTGCGCGGCGCGCGCGACCAGCTCGGGATCGATACGCTCGATGTTGCGGATGACGTCGGGTGGGGTGGAATGGCTCATGGTGTGTCCTCGTGGTTAATGGAAGACAGCCGGGATGAGACAGGTGCGCAGGACGGCACGCGAAATGCGAATGGCCATGGATGTCTCCTCCTATCGGCTGCTCTTTTTTAAGGCAGTGTCTTGTATGAGCCGAGTATAGGAAGCACAATCCATAATGTATATTCACTTATTTTTCAAATTTCTAAACTTTCAGGAATATATTCAATGGACTTCCGTGACCTGAAATATTTCGAAGTGATTGCCGAGGAAGGCAACCTCGGGCGGGCCGCCGAACGCCTGCACCGCACCCAGCCGGCGCTGACCAAATGCATCGACCGGCTGGAAGAGGACCTGGGCGCCAGGCTGTTCGAAAAGGATGGCCGCGGCATGCGGCTGACCGCCGCCGGCGAAGTGCTGGTGCGGCGCACGCGGCAGATGGCGATCATGGTGGAAGAGACGGCGCGCGAGATGCAGGATTATGCCGGCGGCCTGCAGGGCACGGTGCGGATCGGCTGCGTGCCGACCCTGGCCGAGCACCTGATGCCGGCCGTGTTCGAACAGCTGCTGCTTGAAGCGCCGGCGATCGCCGTCAACCTGGTGGTGGGCATGAACGACAACCTGCTGGCGGGCCTGCGCGACGGCGAGATCGACCTGGTGGTGGGGCCGGTGCTGGACACCGATCCAGACATGATGTGCGAGCAGATTGCGGAAGACACGGTGGTCGTGATGGCGAGCGAGAACCACCCGATCTTCGACGGCCCCTGTACCCTCGCCCGCCTGCTGGACTACAAGTGGATGCTGCCGGCACGGACGGTGGCTTCGCGCCAGTGGCTCGACCAGACTTTCGAGCGCCATGGGCTGCCGCGGCCGCAGGTGCAGATCGAACCGAACGTGCTGAACGCCATCCTGCCGATCCTGGAGCGGACATCCCTGCTCGGGTTTGTCACGCGCTTCAACCTGGTCTCGGGCCGGGCGCGCGTGCGCGAGGTGGTGCTGCCCGAAGCCCAGATGACGCGACACTTGGGCCTGAGCTACCGGAAGAATGGTTACCTGTCGCCGGTGGCTGCGCGTGTCGTGGACATTTTGCGGGCGCACGGCAAGGATTTGCTCCACATCTGATCGGCGCGCACGTATCGCCATCCCTGGTGTCAAACCTTATTTAAAAAACTTAGCTACTGGAAATGGAGCTGTTGATCTGTCTCACCCACACGCTCTGACCTTTGCCAAGGTCACAGCTGGGCAACCGTACAAGAATTCCCCCTTCAACTTTTAACGGAGGAATACATGATCGACGCTTACCTGCAACTCGGGGACATTCGTGGCGAGAGCCAGGACGACAAACACAAAGGCTGGATAGAAGTGACAGGGGTGCACTGGGGCGTAAGCCAGCCAAGGGCAACAGCGGTCTCTACGGCAGGCGGACATACCAGCGGCAAGGCCGACGTGCACGAAGTCATCTTCGATAAGCTGGCTGACATCGCAAGCCCGATCCTGTTCCAGACGTGCGCAATGGGGAAAACGATCCCCAAGGCTAGGTTCGAGTTTTTCCGGGCAGATGGTGACGGTGCTCGGGTTAAGTATTTTGAAATAGAACTGGAAAATGTGATGCTCTCCAACGTCACCCCTACCAGCGCAAACGGGGGAATCATCACTGAAAAAGTGCACCTTGCATCGTCCAAGTTCAAATGCTCCTATGTACAGCAGAAGATCGGCGGCGGTGCCGGCGGTAGCACGGCTGGGGGCTGGGACTCCGCCGCCAACAAGGTCTACGCCTAACGGGAGGCTAGCATGCCTCATCCGGTCGTCTATCCTGGCAACATGAACGCGCTAATCAAGGAGTGGGACGAGAAGTACAAGCAGGCGTGGAAGGAGAACAGGCAGGCGGGTTTGGATGCGCTAATGATCGCTAACGGACAATGTGCCCGCCTCCCGCAAGAACTAACGTCCGTAGGCTACTCAGGCACATGGCAACGGGGCGATCGAGTTATTGATGTGGCAAGAACGCTCAAGCCAGGTACAGTTATAGCGAACTTCAAGCTCATTGGCGGGAAGTGGCAGTACCCGCACGGGCCGGGAGTCAACGTGCATGGACATCACGCTGCGCTATTCATTACCGCTGATTCGTTCAGCACGACAACCGGCAAGCCGGGGCGTATTCGAATGTTCGATCAATGGCATACCGGCAGGCCAAAACCGCCTAGCCCCCGATGGGTGAACGTATGGCCTGAAGCTGTTGCAAAAGCAAAGCAGCCTTGCGATAAGGCCGAAGACTTTTACGTGGTGCTCATCCCATGATCCGAACTCTTGTCGCAGCATTCGTCCTATCTTGTTCTGCCGCCCATGCGGCAGAGTATCGCTGTCCTCCTACCTACCCCGGCAAGGATGCACCAGCCGACCCGCTCACTAACGCCTACATGATGTGGGGGCAGCGCCCGAGCAGTGGCCCGCCATTTCCCTCTGGCTGGGATACGCCGAATGAACGTGTAGCGAAAGAGGGCATGGACCTCCACTACGAACTTCCAGAGCATGAGGAAGGTTGGCTTATTTGCGAATACGGTTCGCGCAAGCGAATCAAGGGCCGGTTCCACGGTGGGTACGAATGGGGGCAACGCATGGCACCACTTGGAGAGCAGCCGTTGTTTATCAAACTGATCCCAAGAGATACAAGCTGTACTGTGCAGATTAGGGAAATCAAGACCCGCGATCGCAGCAAGAGCACATGGACGGTAACGGCCACTTGCAAACAGACGCCATGATGCGAAGCCAGCAGCAGCTAGGTCCTTAGGCAGCGATAGGAAGCGTTTAGGCAAGCTTCCTCTTTCTGGCTACGCATCCATGAACCAATGGCAGATCGCCATGTATAGGGTTCATACGACTTCCCGACGCCGCGGTCGCGGTTGTATGCAGACCATGATAGCGGTGCGGCCTCAGATCAGCGCATGACCCTGCAGCCGCGTCAGGATCGCCAGCGGACTCGCGTCCTTGTCGTACTGCTGCGCCGGCGACAGCTGCGCCGTGTATTCCATCATGAACTGCCCCGACATCACCGAGTGCGAAGTCTGGTCCGAGAAGCACACCCAGGCGCAGCCCGGCGGGAAGCCGAAGGTGACCTGCGGCGCGTTCTTCTGGTAGTCGAGGTCGGACTTCATGGCGTCGTGCAGTTGCAGCATCAGGTGGTCGTACTCGCTACGCAGCGACTTGGTGACGTGCAGCGCGGCCAGGGCCTTGGCCTGCCACGCCACGTACGGCTTCACGCGCGGCAGGAAGCGGCGCGCCACGTCTTCGAAAGGTTCGCCCACGCGCCACACGCGCGGCACGCTTTCCAGGTTCACGTTGGTGAACACGCGCAGCAGACGCTCGCCGCGGTTCGGGCGTGATGGAAAAGCGTCGACGTGCAGGCGGCGGTCGTCGGCGCGCCAAGACTGCACCCGGGTCTCGACCTTCGACGGACGGAAGCTGGCCGACCCGCGGCGCAGGTGTTCGGTGTAGCGCGGCACCAGATTGCCGAGCAGGTTCTCCGCTTCGTCGCGGAAGCGCTGGACCATGCCGGTCGCCAGCGCCTGCGTGGCCTCGTCGCCGACCACGCCTTTCAGCTTGCCGGCCGGGTCGAGGCTGATGTTGCGGATCTTGGGGTCGCGGATGTCTTCGCGGAACAGCGCCAGCTCTTCCTTCCGCGGTGCGAAGCCGTGCTCGCCGAAGTTCGGGAAGTACAGCACCTTCCCCGCTTCGAGCGCGGCGATCCAGGCCGGATTGCCGTGGCCGACCTCCATCATGTCGATCTCGACGATCTGGTTTTCCATGTTTATTCCTGTTCTTGTTCCAGTTCCAGCGGCGGCGATGCCAGGTCTTCGTCCTGCCTTGCCTGCTGCCGGTCCCACATCTGTTGGTAGAGCCCGCGCTGTGCGATCAGCTGTGCGTGCGTGCCCCGTTCGACGATGCGGCCGTGGTCGAGCACCAGGATCTGGTGCGCGTCGGCGATGGTCGACAGGCGGTGCGCGATCACGAGCGTCGTGCGCTGCTTCGCGATTTCCTTCAGCTGCGTCTGGATCGCCTGCTCCGACTTCGAGTCCAGTGCCGACGTCGCTTCGTCGAAGATCAGGATCGCCGGGTTCTTCAGCAGCGTGCGCGCGATCGCGACCCTCTGCTTTTCGCCGCCGGACAGCTTCAGGCCGCGCTCACCCACCATTGTCGCATAGCCGTCGGGCAGGCTCTCGATGAAGTCGTGGATGGACGCAGCGCGCGCCGCGGCGACGATGTCCTCGTGGCTGGCGCCCGGACGGCCGTAGGCGATGTTGTATTCGATGGTGTCGTTGAACAGCACCGTATCCTGGGGCACGATGCCGATCGCGTGGCGCAGCGAATCCTGGGTCACCTTGCGGATGTCCTGGCCGTCGATGCTGATCGCGCCCTGCTGCACGTCGTAGAAGCGGAACAGCAGGCGCGACAGGGTCGACTTGCCCGAGCCGCTGTGGCCGACCACGGCGGTGGTGGTGCCGGCCGGGATCGTGAAGTCGACGTCGAACAGGATCTGGCGCTTGGGGTCGTAGTTGAACTCGACGTGCGAAAACGCGACCTGGGCGCCGCGCGTGACCAGCGGCTTGGCATCCGGCGCATCGGCCACTTCGCGGTGCTGCTCCAGCAGGCCGAACAGGCGCTCCATGTCGGCCAGGCTTTGCTTGATCTCGCGGTAGATCACACCCAGGAAGTTGAGCGGGATGTACAGCTGCAGCATGAAGGAGTTCACCAGCACCAGGTCGCCGAGCGTCATCGTGCGGTCGATCACGCCCTGGGTCGCGCGCCACAGGATGGCGGTGACGGCGGCGGCAATGATCAAGGACTGGCCCGAGTTCAGGAAAGACAGCGAGGTCTGCGAATGCACGGCGGCGCGCTCGTAGCTCTGCAGGCCTTCGTCGTAGCGCTTCGCTTCATAGTCCTCATTGCCGAAGTACTTGACCGTCTCGAAGTTGATCAGCGAGTCGATGGCCTTGGTGTTGGCCTTCGAATCGAGTTCGTTCATCGTGCGGCGGAAGTGGGTGCGCCATTCGGTGACCACGATGGTGAAGGTGATGTAGGTGACCAGCGCCACCGCGGTGATGATCGAGAACCACTTGTCGTAGCGCGCGGCCAGGTAGCCCAGCACCAGCGTGATCTCGACCAGGGTCGGCAGAATCGAGAACAGCGAGTAGGACACCAGCGAGCTGACGCCGCGCGTGCCGCGCTCGATATCGCGCGTCATGCCGCCGGTCTGGCGGTTCAGGTGAAAACGCAGCGACAGCGCGTGCAGATGGCGGAACACCTTCAGCGCGATGGTGCGCACCGCGCGCTGGGTCACGCGCGCAAACAGGAATTCGCGCAGCTCGGTGAACAGCGTGGTCGAGAAGCGCAGCGCGCCGTAAGCGAGCAAGGCGCCGAGCGGCAGCACCAGCAGCGCGTACGGGTGCGAGGGCGTGATGCTGAGGCTGTCGACGATATTCTTGAGTACCAGCGGCACGCCGATGTTCGCGACCTTGGCGCCGATCAGGCAGACCATGGCGGCCATCACGCGCCATTTGTAGACCCACAGATAAGGCAGCAGCGTGCCGATCACGGCCCAGTCGTTGCGCTTGGCATTCGGGTCGGCCGCGGGCGGCAGGGATGAGCTGGGAGGAGAGCGTCGCATGACAGGGATTCTTTATTTATGGTTCAATTCGGGACGATTGTAGCTTTTACCGAGATTTCAAGATGACCCAGCCAGAAAACCAGAAGCCATCCACCACCCGACTGCCTGAAGGAAAAATGCCGGTGCTGCGGATGATGCCTGCCCCCTCCGATGCCAACGTCTACGGCGACGTGTTCGGCGGCTGGATCATGGCCCAGGTCGACGTCGCCGGCTCGCTGCCGGCCGTGCGCCGCGCGAATGGCCGTGTCGCCACCATTGCCGTGAACTCCTTCCTGTTCAAGAATCCGGTGTTCATCGGCGACCTGCTGTCCTTCTACGCCGACGTGGTCAAAGTCGGCAATACCTCGATTACCGTCTACGTCGAAGTCTACGCCGAGCGCAACCGCCTGCAGACGGACGTCGTGAAAGTGACCGAGGCCACCCTCACCTACGTCGCCACCGGCCCGGACCGCAAGCCGCGCCAGCTGCCGCCGCTCGAATCGCTGATCGAGCACTGAGTCTCTGAGGATGCAGACGCCGCGCCGCCTGTTCCTGCTGGATGCGGCGCGCCTGGCCGCGGCCCTGACTGCGGCCGGCTGCACCAATCTGCGCGCGGCGCCATCGAACGGGGCCGGCTATCCTTTCAGCCTCGGCGTGGCCTCCGGCTCGCCGCTGCCCGATTCCGTGATCCTGTGGACCCGCATCCTGCCCGATCCGCTCGATGCGAACTCGGCGCCGAAGCTTGCCGTGCCCTTGCGCTGGGAAGTCGCGCAGGATGAAGCCTTCCGCCGCATCGTCGCGAAAGGCAGCGCGGTCGCGACACCGGAGCTGGCGCACAGCGTGCGCATCAACGTGACCGGCCTGCAGCCGGGGCGCTGGTACTTTTATCGCTTCCTGTTCGGCGATGCCGTCAGTCCGGTCGGGCGCACCCGTACGGCGCCGGCCGCGAACACGATGCCGGACCTGCTGAAGCTGGCCGTGGCCTCCTGCCAGCACTGGGAGTTCGGCAGCTATGCGGCGCACCGCTACATCGCCGAGAGCCAGCCGGACCTGGTCGCCTTCCTCGGCGACTACATCTACGAGTGGGGCGCGTTTCACGTGCAGCACCCGCAGCCGGGGGATCGTATCGTGCGCCAGAACGAGTCGTTCGACCTGGCGAGCTACCGCCAGCGCTACGCCCAGTACAAGACCGACACGGACCTGCAGGCGGCGCACCTCGTCGCACCCTGGATCGTGACCTGGGACGACCACGAAGTCGCCAACGACTACGCCGCCGACCGCGACGAGCGTTTGTCGAAGGATTTTGCGGCGCGGCGCGCGGCGGCATATCAAGCCTTCTACGAACACATGCCGCTGCGGCTGCCGCCGCCGCGCAGCTTCGCCAGCGTGCGTATGTTCCAGCGCTACGACTGGGGGCGGCTGGCGCGCTTCCACGTGCTGGACGACCGCCAGTACCGTGCTTATCAAGCCTGTCCGGGCAAGAACCTGGGCGGCTCGAATTCGGTGGGTCCGCGCGCCTGCCCTTCGCTGCTCGATCCGCGGCGCACGATGCTGGGCCGGGAGCAGGAAGCCTGGTTGGCTGATGGTCTCGCGTCGTCGAAGGCGCGCTGGAATATCCTCGCCCAGCAGACCCTGATGGCCCAGTCGACCCAGGTACCGATCGCCGCGGCGGACGATGGCCGCTTCTGGACCGATGGCTGGGATGGTTATCCGGCGGCGCGCAAGCGCCTGTTCGATACGCTGGTGACGTCACGGGCCGCGAATCCGCTGGTGCTGGGCGGCGACGTCCACACCTTCTACGCGAGCGAGCTGCGCGCGGACTTCAATCGGCCGGTCTCGAAAGACAACCCGGTGATCGCGACCGAATTCGTCGGTACTTCGGTGACCTCGAGCTCGCGGCCGCAGCAGCGCACTTCGCAGTATGTGGCGATGAACCCGCACATCAAGTATGGGCGCAGCGACAGGCGGGGTTACATGCTGCTGGAGGTGACGCCGAAGGAGACCCGGACCCGGTTCATGGGGCTGGATGAGGTCAAGGATCCGAAGACGAGCCAGCGGGAACTGGCGGCGTTCAGGGTGGAGAGCGGGACGGCGGGGGTGGAGATTACGTCGATCTAGGCCTGCGGCTTTCGCTAGTCGTTCCTGCGTAAGCTCAGAGGATCATGAACCGACGCTTACACCATACAATGGGAATGTTCCGTTCAAATCTGACGAAAATTTCATGAGTCAAACGATCGATACAATTTTGACAGTCGTCGCTAGTGAGATTGGGAAGCTGTCGCTAACGTCCGCCTTAGTATTAGTCGTTCTTTGGTTGGCCCGTAACATGATTGAGGTGCGTCTGAAGAGTAGTGTTCAGAGCGAGTTTGACACGAAGTTGGAGAGACTTCGTAGCGAGTTGCGGCAATCGGAAGAGTCTTTGAAAGCTATCGTGCGCGCAAAAGAGGCAGAAATCGACGCATTGCGGGAAGGATCGATGTCCGCGCTCGCTACAAGGCGAGTCGCGTTCGAGAAGCGCCGCATGGAGGCCTGCGACCATATTTGGGAACAAGTTAGCAATCTTCAAAAATTCCACGGCTTGGTCACGATTATCTCGGCTATGAATATTGAGGAGGTCATGCAGAGGGCACAGGCCAATGCGGCGTTTCGAGAGCAGATCCGGCAAATCACGTCGGCATTTAAGGAAGAGGAATTCTACAAAGTTGAGGGGAGCTCGGCCCAGCCTTATTTGTCTGACCTAGCTTGGGCACTTTTCAATGCTTACAAAACTGTCGTCGCTTTTGCCTTCGCACAGCGACACATTTTGATTAACGGCATGGAAGGGAACCTTCTGAACGCGCACCCCCTAGTACGGCTTTTGACTGCAGCACTACCCGACCAAGCTGCTGAGATCGAGCGGCTAGGCGATCTAGCAGGTGCTCGGTTTCTTCCAGATCTTGGCCAAAATCTACTCATCGAACTCAAACGGCTTCTTGACGGTAAAGCTGATGATGAGGCTGGGATCATGCGTGCGGCGGAGTTGCTAATACGCAGCCGCGCCGTTCAAAGCGTGATGAACAACGTGGCAGCACAGGGTTAGACCGCCCTAAAGAAACTCCTCGAGGTACTTCTATCCTTTGATGTGCTAAGTTGAGGTCAGCTTCTTGCGTCAATTATTCAATAAACTTCGAACATGACGAACGATCTTGTATCAGACGCCGACCTACTTTACCAAAGCATTGGTAAGGTTATAGTTGAATTTCAGTTTATAGAACACGTGGTCGCTGAGATCTTAGCTTCACTTTTACAGATGCGAAATCCAATTGACACACATCGCATAACAGCAGCGATGAGTTACGGGCAGAAGGTAGACTTGATGTGTGATCTTTATCCAGATCGACGCAATCAGAAATGGCCTGTCATAGATCTTCAAATCACGCGAAACGCTTTAAAGGCTGCCGAGGAGTTTCGGAATACGGTTGCTCATTCATTTTGGCATGTTGGTGGCGTTCAGCCAAAATGGATGCGGACAAAGGTGAATATTCGAAGCAAGAGTCGACTTGTCGTCACTACGGGAAACGTAAATTTCAATGCCCTGCATGAAGGATCAGAATTACTCTACGTTGTTAGAGACTGGTATCTTGGGCAGACAGAACGTATAAGCGACGCAACAGCTAAGCTAAGATCCCTGACGAAAGAACTTAGCACAACCGCAGATGAAATTAGTGCCACTTAATTTGGGCTTTAACAACATCTTTCACTGGCGCGAGCGGCCCTAGCATTCGTCTTCTCCAAAAATTCGTCTTCTCCAAAAGGCAGCTAGCTCGCGGCCGCAGCCGCGGACCTCGCAGTACGTGGCGATGAACTCGCACATCAGGTACGGGCGCAGCGACAAGCGCGGCTACATGCTGCTGGAGGTGACGCCGAAAGAGACCCGAACCCGCTTCATGGGGCTGGATGAGGTGAAGGATCCGAAGATCATTCAGCGCGAACTGGCGGCGTTCAGGGTGGAGAGTGGGAAGGTGGGCGTGGAGCTTACGTCGATCTAGGCCTGCGGCCTGTAAACGTCGTTTCCGCGCAGGCGGGAACGACGTTCAAACGTTAGCGGTGGCCTTACGCCGTCTGCTTCTCATCCCGCAGCTCGCGCCGCAGGATCTTGCCGACGTTGGTCTTCGGCAGGGTCTCGCGGAACTCGACATACTTCGGCCGCTTGTAGCCGGTCAGCTGCTCCTTGCAGAAGGCCAGCAGGTCGTCCTTGGTCAGCGCCTTGTCCTTCTTGACCACGTACAGTTTTACGGCCTCGCCCGAGTGCTGGTCCGGCACGCCGACGCAGGCCACTTCCAGCACGCCCGGATGCGAGGCGACGACTTCTTCGACTTCGTTCGGGTACACGTTGAAACCCGAGACCAGGATCATGTCCTTCTTCCGGTCCACGATCTTGATGTAGCCCTGCTCGTTCATGATGCCGATGTCGCCGGTCTTGAAGAAGCCGTCCGGGGTCATGACCTTGGCCGTTTCGTCCGGACGCTGCCAGTAGCCGGCCATCACCTGCGGGCCGCGCACCGAAATCTCGCCGGCGGTGCCGAACGGGACTTCCTTGCTGGCTTCGTCGAGGATGCGGATCTCGGTGGACGGCAGCGGCAGGCCGATGGTGCCGGTGAAGTCGGTGATGTCGCAGCGGTTGGCGGAGACCACCGGCGAGGTCTCGGACAGGCCGTAGCCTTCGACGATCGGAATGCCGGTCACGTGCAGCCACTTGTCGGCCACCGGCTTCTGCACCGCCATGCCGCCGCCCGGGCAGACCAGCAGGCCCGAGAAGTCGAGGCTGGCGAATTCCGGATTGTTCAGGAGGCCGTTGTACAGGGTGTTCACGGCCGGGAAGACGTTGATGCGATAGCTGCGCAGCTCCTTGATGAAGCCGCCGATGTCGCGCGGGTTCGGGATCAGGAGATTCATGCCGCCCGTGCGCATGCCCAGCAGGGCGCAGACGGTCAGCGCATAGATGTGGTACAGCGGCAGCGCGCACACGAACTGCAGGTCGGCGCCGGCCTTGGCCAGCGTCGGGGCGAACCAGGCTTCGTTCTGCAGCACGTTGGCGATCACGTGCTTGTGCAGCAGGACCGCGCCCTTCGACACGCCGGTGGTGCCGCCGGTGTACTGCAGGAAAGCGACGTCGTCATGGCCGATCTGGACCGGCTTGAGGGTCTGGCGGGCGCCCTCGGCCAGCACGCGCTTGAACGGCACCGCGCCCGGGATCGACCATGCGGGCACCATCTTCTTGACGGTGCGGACCACGAAGTTGACGATCAGGCCCTTGGCGCCCAGCAGGTCGCCCATGGTGCCGACGATGACGTGCTTGACCTTGGTCTGCGCAACCACTTCGGCCACCGTGTGCGCGAAGTTTTCCAGCACGACGATGGCTTCGGCGCCGGAGTCGTTCAGCTGGTGCTGCAGCTCGCGTGCGGTGTACAGCGGGTTGACGTTGACGATGGTGTAGCCGGCGCGCAGGATGGCGGCCATCGCCACCGGGTACTGCAGCACGTTCGGCAGCATGATCGCCACGCGCGCGCCCGGCTGCAGGCCGCGGCTCTGCAGCCAGGCGGCCATTTGGCCGGACAGCTTGTCGAGTTCGGCAAACGTCATGGACTTGCCCATGCAGGCGTAGGCCTTGCGGTCCGCGTACTTGCGGAAGGCTTCCTCCAGCAGGTGCGTGAGGGAGCGGTATTGGGTCCAGTCGATCTCCGACGGTACGCCCGCCTCGTACGAATCCAGCCAGAATTTGTCCATGTTCTTACCTCTTTTTTCAATCTATACAAACGTCGTCCCCGCGCAGGCGGGGACCCAAGTTCTGCCTTGGGTCCCCGCCTGCGCGGGGACGACGGGTTCATGCCGGTTTTAAGCTGCCTGCTTTTCCTCGCGCAGTGCGCGCCGCAGGATCTTGCCGACGTTCGTCTTCGGCAGTTCGCTGCGGAATTCGATGTACTTCGGTTTCTTGTAGCCGGTGAACTCGCGCTTGCAGTAGTCCATCAGCTGCTCGGCCGTCAGGTTCGGGTCCTTCTTGACCACGAAGACCTTGACCGCCTCGCCGGAGTGCTCGTCCGGCACGCCGATCACCGCGCATTCCATCACGCCCGGGTGCGCCGCGATCACGCCTTCCAGTTCGTTCGGGTAGACGTTGAAGCCCGAGACCAGGATCATGTCCTTCTTGCGGTCGACGATCTTCACGTACCCACTTTCGTCCATGATGCCGACGTCGCCCGACTTGAAGTAACCGTCGGGCGTCATGACCTTGGCCGTTTCGTCCGGGCGGTTCCAGTAGCCCGCCATCACCTGCGGGCCGCGGATCGCGATCTCGCCGACGCTGCCGATCGGCAGTTCCTTGCCGTCGTCGTCCAGGATCGCCACTTCGGTCGACGGGATCGGCAGGCCGATCGTGCCGGTGAAGGACTCGATGTCGCAGCGGTTCGCGGTGGCCACCGGCGAGGTCTCCGACAGGCCGTAGCCTTCGATGATGTGCGAGCCGGTGACGGTCTTCCACTGGTCGTTCACCGCCTGCTGCACCGCCATGCCGCCGCCGTTCGACAGCTTCAGGCCCGAGAAATCCAAGTGCCTGAAGTCAGGATGGTTCACCAGCGCGTTGTATAGCGTGTTCACCGCCGGCAGCGCATTGAACTTGTACTTGCCCAGCTCCTTGATGAAACCCGGGATGTCGCGCGGGTTCGGGATCAGGATGTTCAACGCCCCTACTCGCATGCCCCACAGCGCGCACACCGTCAGCGCGAAGATGTGGTACAGCGGCAGCGCGCACACGATGACGGGGTGCTCGACCACCGGCTCGCGGTTCATCGCCACCGAGGACCAGGCTTCCGACTGCAGCAGGTTCGCGATCACGTTCCGGTGCGTCAGGGTCGCGCCCTTCGATACGCCGGTGGTGCCGCCCGTGTACTGCAGGAAGGCGATGTCGGTGTTCTTCAGCTCGGCCTTCTGGAACGGCATCTTCGCGCCCTGCGCCAGCGCGTCCTTGAAGCGCACGCTGCTCGGCAGCGAGAACTCCGGCACCATCTTCTTGACGCTGCGGACCACGAAATTCACCAGCATCCCTTTGGCGCCGCCCAGCATCTCACCCATGCTCGCCACCACCACGTGGCGCACCGGGGTCTTGCCCATCACCTGCTGCAGCGTGTGCGCGAAGTTCTCGAGCACGATGATGGCCTCGGCGCCCGAGTCCTTCAGCTGGTGCTCCAGTTCGCGCGGCGTGTACAGCGGGTTCACGTTCACCACCGTGTAGCCGGCGCGCAGGATGGCGGCCAGCGCCACCGGGTACTGCAGCACGTTCGGCATCATCACCGCCACGCGCGCGCCTTTGGCCATGCCGCGGCTCTGCAGCCAGGCAGCCAGGCGCTTCGACATGCTGTCCAGTTCCGCGTAGGTCAGGAACTTGTCCATGCAGACGAAGGCGTTGTTCGAGGCGTACTTCTGGAACGATTCTTCCAGCAGCTGCACGAGCGAGCCATACTGGTCGGGATCGATTTCCGCGGGAACGCCGGGCGGGTACGACTTCAGCCAAATCTTGTCCATCGGGTGCCTGTCTCCAGTGTAATTATTCTGTCTGGGCCGCCCAACCGAAAAAAACGCACGGTCGTGCTTAGTTTGCTTTCCATGATGCTATCGGGCAGCGCGCCCGATAGCAAGCATTTTTAAAGCAATTGGAACATGAATTCTAGCGTCCGCCCATGGTCGGCGCCTCGCTGCGCTGCACCATCAGGGGCGCGGTCGGCGCCGGCGGCACCAGCGCCTTCAGGATGCGGTGACGTTCCTTGCGGTCGAGGTCAGCGAGCTGCCTGACCGACTTGTAAAACCGCGAAAAACTGCCGTCACGTTTGAGCATGGCGTGGAAAGCCGGGACGAAGTCTTCGTAGGTCGCGATCGACGCCAGGTGCGCGTTCGACAGCGGCTGTTCGAAGAAGCGGTCGTAGCCGGCATAGCCGCCCCAGTTGCCCTTCAGGACCTGGTACTCGTCCTTCAGTTCCTGGAACAGGCGCACCTTGACCGCCCGCTTTTCGTTGTCGCTGCGGTCGACCACGCCATAGTTCTGCTCGAGCGCCTTGCGGTACTTGAGCAGCAGGCCGAGGAAGTCGTGCTTGCGGCTCTTGTAGCGCGCGTAGGCGTCGCGCATGCCCGGATTGCCGAAGCGGTCCATCCAGCGCTCCACGCCCGCTTCCTCGACCGTGCTGGCAAAGGATTCGTTGAACTGCGAGTCGCCCTGCACGTAGACGATCTGGTGCGCCAGCTCGTGGAAGATCATGCGCGCCAGTTCGGCATCGGGGTAGTTGATGAAGGTGGAGATCAGCGGATCGCTGAACCAGCCCAGCGTCGAATACGCCGGCACGCCGCCGACTTCGACGTCGTTGCCGTCAGCCTTCAGATCCTTGGCGTAGGCCATCGCGGCGTCCTTGCTGTAGTAGCCGCGGTAGTTCACGCAGCCGGCCACCGGGAAGCACCACTGCAAGGGCTTCAGCGACAGCTCGGGCGTGGCAACCACGTTCCAAAGCACGTAAGGGCGCTTGAGGGAGGCGTAGTTCTTGTAGCTGTTGTTATCCGGTAAAGCCATTTCACTAACGGCGAAGCGGCGGATCTGGCGCGCGGTCTCCAGACGGAGACGCAGTTTGGAGCTGGTGCCGGGGTCGGCGATCCAGTCGTCGATCGGACGGGCGTCCGACAGGAGTTCAAGCTGGCCCTGGGCCGCCTGCGAGTAGTAGTTCAGCGTGGAGCAGCTGGCCAGCAGCCCCGCTGCCGTGCCCACGAGGAGCACGGCGCGGAGCCGCGGGGTGATTCGCGAAAGTTTCATTTGTCAGGTTCATCATGGCGCGGCGTAGAGGCGTCTTGAGAAACCGTAATAGGTTTATCAAGATGCCTTCTCCACCTGCACCAGCGTGTCGTAGAAGGTCGGCGCCCGGCCCATGTCGGTCAGGCGCTGGCTGGTTACTTCGTTGGCGTTCTTGCCGTCGCTGGCGAGCTTTTTCCACCAGATCGACAGGCCGACCACGAGGCCGGCCCGCGCCTTGGGCGTGACACGGGCGCGCGCGACGAAGGCGCCCCTGTCGTTAAAGATGCGCACCATCTCGCCGTGCTCGATGCCGCGGCTTGCGGCGTCGACGGGATGGATGTCCAGGTGCGGTTCACCCTCGGTGGCGCGAAGGCTCTGGACATTGACAAAGGTTGAGTTGAGGAAGTTCCTGGCCGGCGGAGAAATCATCGCCAACGGATATTTCTCCGCCAGTTCGGGGTTGGATGCCACGGATTCGTAATTCGCGATATACGTCGGCAGCGGATCGAGGCCGTCGTGCAGCATCGATTCGGAATAGAACTCGCACTTGCCGGAAGGCGTCGGGAAGCCGCCATGGGCGAAGGGTGCGGCCGGCATGTTCAGCTTGCTCCAGCCGGTGCGCTTCAGCGATTCCCAGTCGAAGTGCACGGCGCGCGCGTCCTGCTTATTGAAGGCCTGTGCCGCCAGTTCGTCATCGGTTTCGTCGAATACCGGGTCATCGAAGCCCATGCGCTTGGCGAGCAGGCGGAAGATTTCGGTGTTCGGTTTCGCTTCGCCCAGCGGCGCAATCGCCGCGTTATTCGCCATCATGTACAGGTGACCATAGGCCAGGTGGGCGTCGACGTGTTCGAGCTGGGTGGTGGCCGGCAGCAGGATGTCTGCGTAGTCGGCGCTGTCGGTCTGGAAGTGCTCCAGCACCACGGTGAACAGGTCTTCGCGCTCGAAGCCGCGCTGCACTTTCGACGAATCCGGCGCGATCGCCACCGGGTTCGCGTTGTAGACGATCACGGCTTCGATCTGCGGGCCGAAATCCGGCGACGCGTCCCTCAAGAGGTCGTCGCCGATGGTGTTCATGTTGATGGTGCGCGGGAGACGTCCGCGCAGCAGGTCCGGGCGCTGCAGCGCCACCTTGTTCGACGGGAAGGAGCCCGAGGTCGACAGCTGCACGCCGCCGGCCGCATGGCGCCAGGCGCCGACCAGGGCCGGCAGGCAGGCGATGTTGCGCACCGCCATGCCGCCGCCGCGCACGCGCTGCAGGCCGTAGTTCATGCGGATCGCCACCGGCTCGCCGCGCATTGCGGTCTGGCCGTACTCGCGCGCCAGGTTGACCACTTCGTCGGCGGTGATGCCGCAGGTCTCGGCGGTGCGTTCCGGCGTCCATTCGGCCACACGGTCCTTCAGCTGGGCAAAGCCGAGCGTGTGCTGGGCGATGTAGTCGTGGTCCAGCAGGTTTTCCTTGACCAGCACGTGCATCATGCCCAGCGCCAGCGCGCTGTCGGTGCCCGGCATCACGGCGATGTGCTGGTGGCACTTCTCGGCCGTCAGCGAGCGGTAGGGATCGATGGCGATCAGCTTCGCGCCGCGGCGTTTGGCTTCCTGCACGCGCATCCAGAAATGCAGGTTCGAGGCGATCGGGTTGCCGCCCCAGATCAGGATCAGCTTCGCGTCCTGGAACTGTTCGATGTCGGTGCCGATCGAACCACCGATGGTGTATTTGTAACCCGTGAAGCCGGCGGTCGCGCAGACGGTGCGGTCCAGGAAGGAGGCACCCAGCTTGTTAAAGAAGCGCATCGCCATCGCCTCGCCCTGCACCAGGCCCATGGTGCCGCAATAGCTGTAGGGCAGGATCGCTTGCGGGTCGCGTTCGGCGATCGGTTTCAGGCGCGCCGCGATTTCGTCGAGGGCCTGGTCCCAGGTGATCGGCTCGAACTTGCCCTCCCCTTTCTTGCCGACGCGGCGCATGGGGGTCAACAGGCGATCGGGATGGTAGGTGCGGTCGACGTAGCGCGCGACCTTGGTGCACAGCACCCCGGCCGTGGTCGGGTGATCCGGATCGCCCTTGACCTCGGTCGCGACGCCATCCTCGACGGTGACGAGGATCGCGCAGGTATCGGGGCAGTCGTGCGGGCATGTCGCCCTGACAAGGGTCTTGGTCATTGAATCAGATCCGGGAAAAACGTCGAGAAACCAATAGTTTAGACGATTCCTGAGGCCCTCGTGCCGGGACTGGCAAGGCTTGCGGCGGAAGGGCTACAATAGTTCAAAAACACAGGGAGAGAACGTATGAGACTTGTCGAACCCATCCTGGCCCAGCAGGCCCAACTGGAAACGATCCGCCGCGACATCCACGCCCATCCCGAACTCTGCTACGAGGAACAACGCACCGCCGACGTGGTGGCGCGCTGCCTGACCGACTGGGGCATCGAGGTCGTGCGCGGCCTGGGCGTCACCGGCGTCGTCGGCATCATCAGGAACGGCACCGCCAAGCGCGCGATCGGCCTGCGCGCCGACATGGATGCGCTGCCGATGCAGGAACTCAACACATTTGAGCACGCGTCGCGCCACGCCGGCAAGATGCATGCTTGCGGTCATGACGGACATACAGCAATGCTGTTGGGTGCAGCCCACTATCTGTCGCAGAACCGCAACTTCGACGGTACGGTCTACTTGATCTTTCAACCAGCCGAGGAAGGCGGCGCCGGCGCCCGCCGCATGATCGCCGACGGCCTGTTCGAGCGCTTTCCGATGGATGCCGTGTACGGCCTGCACAACTGGCCGGGTATGGCGGCCGGCAAGTTCGGCGTCGTGGCCGGGCCGATGATGGCGTCCAGTAACGAATTCCGTGTGGTCGTAAAAGGTAAAGGCGCCCATGCCGCGCAGCCGCACCGCGGCATCGACCCGGTGATGGTGGCGGTGCAGATCGCGCAAGCCTGGCAGACCATTGTCTCGCGCGAAAAGAACCCGCTCGACACCGCCGTGCTGTCGATCACCCAGATCCATGCCGGCAGCGCCACCAACGTGATCCCGGATGAAGCGGTGCTGATCGGCACCGTGCGCACCTTCACCACCGAGGTGCTGGACCTGGTCGAGCGCCGCATGGAGGAGATGGCGGCCGGCGTGGCGAGCGCCTTCAATGCGGGCGTCGACTTCGCGTTCAAGCGCAATTACCCGCCGCTGGTGAACCACGCCGAACAGACGGCCTTCGCGGTCGAGGCCATGAAGGCCGTGGTCGGCGAGGACAACGTCGACACCGATGTCGAACCGACCATGGGCGCCGAGGACTTCGCCTTCATGCTGCAGGCCAAACCGGGCTGCTATGTCTTCCTCGGCAACGGCGACGGCGCACATCGCCTGGGCGGCCATGGGCTCGGTCCATGCCAGCTGCATAACGGCAGCTATGACTTCAATGACCAGCTGCTGCCGATCGGGGCGAGTTATTGGGTCAGGCTGGTGGAGATGGGCTTGCCGAAAGCCTAAGCACGTCGTCCCCGCGGCCTGTTCGTCGTCCCCGCAAAGGCGGGGACCCAAGTTCACTCTGCTGGCAAGCTGTCTTTGGCATCCCCTAGGCGCTTGCCCGGATTCATCCGCTCCAGCGCAATCAACGCCGCCGCGTGATCGGCCGCCGGCAGCTCTTTCTCGATGTTTTCGTACTGCCGCGTCACCAGTTCCGTCACCGGCAGCGTCACCCCCGCCGCCTCCGCTGCGGCAAGGATATTGCGCTGGTCCTTCAGCTGCGTCTTGACCTGGCCGCCGGGCACGAAATTCCGCTCCAGCATGCGCTGGCCATGCACTTCCAGCACGCGGCTGCCGGCGAAGCCGCCACGGATCGCTTCCCGCACTGCGGCCGGATCGGCGCCCGCAGCTTCGGCCAGCAGCAGGGCTTCGGCGACGACGTTGATGGTGGCGCCGACGATCAATTGATTGCACAGCTTGGCGACCTGGCCGCTGCCCACCGGCCCGACGCATTTCGCGCTGCCCATCACGCCGAGCACTGCCTGCGCTTCGCCGAAGTCGGCTGGATCGGCGCCGGCCATGATGGCGAGGCTGCCCGCTTCCGCGCCCAGCACGCCGCCGGACACCGGCGCATCGATGAAGCGGCAGCCGGCCTGCTGCAGCCGCGCATGGAAGGCCAGCGCTTCGTCCTGGCGGGTCGAGCTCATGTCGATCCACAGCGTACCCGGTCGCAGCGCCGGCAGCGCCGCATCGAGCACCTCGCCGACCACAGCGCCCGCTTCCAGGATCGAGATGACGATGTCGGCATCCTCGACGGCATCGTGCAGCTGCGCGCAGGGCTGGGCGCCGGCCTCGCGCAAGGCTTCGGCTTTCGCATGGGTGCGGTTCCAGGCGCGCACCGGATAGCCGGCTTGCGCGAGCCGGGCCGCCATTGGTTTACCCATCAGGCCGATGCCGAGAAAGGCCAGCGTCGGGCGGGTTGTGGTGGTGTCGTTTTCCATAGTTCGATTCTAACAATTGACGGACCGGCCACGCCAAAACGCGGACCTCGCTACAATGTCTGGATTCGTCATCCGATATGAAGGAACAAGATGTTCTCCATGAAGAAATTTGCATCCTCGATGGCCGCCGTGGCTGCCCTGTTCGCTGCCCAGGCGGTCCATGCCCAGAACGGCCTGGTCGACGGCTATAGCGTGGAAGCCGGCGGCGGCGAGCACGTGCAGGTCCTGCGCCTGTCGGCCCAGAAAGACTGGAACAAGAACTGGTTCGCCACCAGCGGCTATCACCTGTCGGGCTACTGGGATGCCAACATCGCCTACTGGCGCGCCAACCGCTGGCTGGACGTGCCAAACAACGGCCACAACCTGGCAGTGATCGGCCTCACCCCGGTGTTCCGCTGGGAAGCGGACAACAAGCTCGGTTTCTATGCCGACGCCGGCATCGGCGCCGCGCTGTTCTCGGACGTGTACCGCAACACCCATCGCCAGCTGTCGACCGCGTATGAATTCGCGGACCACGTCGGCGTCGGTTACGTGTTCGCGAACAAGTGGGAGCTGGGCGCGCGCCTGCAGCATTATTCGAATGGCGGTATCAAGCATCCGAATGGGGGCGTGAACCTGTTCATGGTGAAGGCTGCTTACCACTACTGATTAGTTCGCGGCTGCACACCGGGGTCAGAGCCGCAGGGGTCAGAGCCCGGTGTTCGCGGGTGGGCTCTGACCCCGGTTTAGTACCGCGGAGTAGCAAACTTCGGCATCGAATGATTTATGTGACAATCGTCCCATGACCGATACCAGCACCGTCAAGAGCTACCTCCCCTGGCTGGTCGCGACTGCCCTGTTCATGGAGCAGCTCGACGCCACCATCGTCAACACCGCCGTTCCCAGCATCGCGGCCAGCCTGAACGTCACGCCGCTGAGCCTGAAATCCGTCGTCACCTGTTACATCCTGAGCCTTGCTGTCGGCATTCCGGTGAGCGGTTGGATGGCCGACCGTTTTGGCACCAAGCGTGTGTTCTTCACGGCGATCAGTATCTTCACGGTGGCGTCGGTGCTGTGCGGCCTGTCGGCCAATCTCCAGATGATGGTGGTGGCGCGCCTGTTGCAGGGACTCGGCGGCGCAATGATGATGCCGGTCGGGCGCCTGGCCATCATCCGCACCTTCCCCAAGAGCGAGCTGCTGGGCGCGATGAACTTCGTGATCCTGCCGGCCCTGATCGGTCCCCTGCTCGGCCCCACCGTCGGCGGCCTGATCGTGCACTGGACTTCATGGCGCGTGATTTTCTTCGTCAATGTGCCGGTGGGCCTGCTAGCGCTGTTCCTGGTGCATCGCTACATGCCCGACTACAAGGGCGCCGAACCGCGTCCGCTCGACGTCATCGGCCTGATCCTGTTTGGCTCGGGGACGGCGCTGCTGTCCTGGCTGCTGGAGATCTTCGGCGAGCACACGCTGGACATGGTCACCATGGTGCTGATGCTAGGACTGTCGGTGGCGCTGCTGGCGGCCTATGTCTGGCATGCGAACAAGGAAGAGTACCCGCTGCTGCGGCTGGTGCTGCTGAAGGTGCGGACATTCCGCATCTCCGTGCTGGGCGGTTTCATCACCCGCCTCGGCATCGGCGGCCTGCCCTTCCTGTTGCCGCTGCTGTACCAGCTCGGCCTCAAACTGCCGGCCTGGCAGTCGGGTTTGCTGATGATGCCGACCGCGGCTGCGGCGATGGGCATGAAGCTGATCGCGCCGAAAGTGCTGGCGCGCTTCGGCTACCGCCAGGTGCTGGTCGTGAACACGATCTGCATCGGCCTGACGATCGCGCTGTTCGCGCTGGTGGGCCCGGACACGCCCTGGTATGCGATCGCCGGCATCGGCCTGCTGCAGGGCTTTTTCAATTCGCTGCAGTTCTCCAGCATGAATACGCTGGCCTATGCGGATGTGGCGCAAAAGGACTCGAGCATGGCCAGCACCATCGCCAGTTCCTTCCAGCAGCTATCGATGAGCTTCGGCCTGGCTAGCGGTTCGCTGGTCACCGGCTGGTTTCTGGGCCGCGTGCCGCAAACCAACCAGGTGATGGTGACCTCGGCCCTGCACCACGCCTTCCTGGCGCTGGCGATCACGACGATGCTGTCCTCGCTCGTGTTCTGGCGTTTGCGCCGCGGCGACGGCGAGAGCATCAGCCGCGGCAAGCCGCAGGTGCAGGAAGCCAGCGCACAGGATTCGGCGCCGTTGTCACAAGCCTGACCTGCAGGCTGGATGCCGTTACCGGGAAGCTGCAACCCGGAAGGCTGCACGCTGTCGAAGCAGGAGGAGGAAATTGCGATGAGCCTTTCCCTTGTCTCGGCAGATTTCGACGCGGGCGGGAGCATCCCGGCCGTTCATACCTGCGAGGGCATCGATACCGCGCCTGCCCTGTCCTGGTCCGGCGCGCCGCCGGGCACCAGGAGTTTCGCCCTGATCGTCGATGACCCTGACGCGCCCGATCCTGCGGCGCCGACCATGACCTGGGTGCACTGGGTGCTGTACAACATTCCGATCTCTGCAGCCAGCCTGCCGTCGAGCGTGCGCGGCATGGACCTACCGCCGGGTACGCGAACCGGTCTGAACGACTGGAAGAAGAGCGGATATGGCGGTCCTTACCCGCCGACCGGGCGCCATCGCTATGTTCACAAGCTCTATGCGCTGGATGTGGTACTGCCGGATCTGGGCCATCCGACCAAGACGGAACTGGAAAAGGCAATGCAGGGACACGTGCTGATGCAGGGTGAGCTGATCGGGACGTATCAGAAGAGAGGTAGCTGAAACGGAATCTGAAAAGCAAAAAGCCCGCCGAGTATCAACTCAGCGGGCTTCGCTTAATAATTAGCCTGACGATAACCTACTTTCACACTGGTTGCAGCACTATCATCGGCGCAAAGTCGTTTCACGGTCCTGTTCGGGATGGGAAGGGGTGGTACCGACTTGCTATGGTCATCAGGCA